>Ga0182027_10016674_pt1 | contig 10017 bp, 7 predicted proteins | sample 712E1DmetaG_FD_121300 | JGI IMG/M metagenome (GOLD analysis project Ga0182027, IMG submission 121300) | Permafrost microbial communities from Stordalen Mire, Sweden - 712E1D metaG (Illumina Assembly) | ecosystem: Environmental > Terrestrial > Soil > Wetlands > Permafrost | place: Sweden... | reverse complement strand
TCGTCTTTTACTTTGTAGTCTGCATTGACTACGTTGTCATCGGTTTTGGAAGATTCCTGCTGCTGGCCGGGATCTCCGCCGGTTCCCTGCTGCTGTGCCTGTGCCGACGCCTGCTCTGCCTGCATTTTCTGGTAGATCTTCGTTGTGGCAGCATATACTGCTTCAGTCAGGGATTCCATGGACTTCTTGATCTCATCGAGATTGTCCTCTCCGACTGCCTTCCTGACTGCTGCAACGCCTTCTTCTACCTTGGTCTTGTCTGCAGCTTCGAGCTTATCACCGCTCTCCTTGAGCATCTTTTCTGCGGTAAAGATAGCGGTATCAGCCTGGTTGCGGAGTTCGATCTCCTCGCGCTTCTTCTTATCGTCCGCCTCGAACTGTTTTGCGGCATCCATCATCTTCTTGATGTCTTCCTCGGAGAGTTTCTTGTCTCCCTTGATGGAGATGGCCTGCTGGTTGCCGGTCCCGAGATCCTTTGCCGAGACATGGATGATACCGTTCGAATCTATATCGAAGGTGACTTCGATCTGGGGAATACCCCGGGGTGCCGGGGGGATGCCTGTCAACTGGAACTTGCCGAGCGTGAAATTGTCCTTGGCGAGCGCCCGCTCTCCCTGGACAACATGGATCTCCACGCTGGTCTGACCGTCGGCTGCAGTCGAGAAGATCTGGCTCTTCCTTGTCGGGATCGTAGTGTTGCGTTCGATCAGTTTCGTGGCAATCCCGCCCAGTGTCTCGATACCAAGGGTGAGTGGCGTGACATCCAGGAGGACGATATCCTTGGTCTCTCCGGTGAGGACCGCTCCTTGGATACCGGCGCCGAGGGCTACGCATTCGTCAGGGTTGAGGCCCTTGTCGGGTTCCTTGCCCAGCAGTTTCTTCACGGTCTCCTGTACGAGGGGAACACGGGTTGAGCCGCCGACAAGAAGGACATGATCGATGTCCTTGGGTTCGAGTCTGGCATCGGCGAGTGCCTGTTTTACCGGCCCGACCGTTGATTCGACAAGGTCGCCGATGAGCTGTTCGAGCCTGGATCTGGTGAGATCAATGTTTAAGAATTTCGGGCCGCTTGAATCGGTCGTGATGTAGGGCAGGTTGATGTTGGTGGTCTGCCGCTGGGAGAGCTCAATCTTGGCATTCTCCGCTGCATCGCGGAGGCGCTGCATTGCATAGGGATCGTTCCGCAGGTCGATACCTTCCTTTTTCTTAAATTCCTCGATCAGGTAGTCCTGTACCAGCTTGTCGAAATCGTCGCCGCCCAGGTGGTTGTTGCCTGCAGTGGACTTGACTTCAAAAACGCCATCGCCCAGTGTAAGGATAGAGACATCGAATGTCCCGCCACCCAGGTCATAGACAAGGACCGTTGCGTCCTGTTCCTTGTCGATGCCATAGGCAAGCGCACTGGCCGTAGGCTCGTTGATAATCCGCAGGACTTCAAGACCTGCAATCTTACCGGCATCCTTGGTTGCCTGGCGCTGCGCATCATTGAAGTATGCAGGACACGTGATTACAGCCTTGGTGATCTTCTCACCCAGATATGCTTCAGCATCGATCTTGAGTTTCTGCAGGATCATTGCAGAGATCTCCTGAGGCGAATAATCCTTGTTATCAATATGGATCCTCTCGCTGGTCCCCATCTTCCTCTTGATGGACTGGATCGTGCGCTGGGGATTGGTAACAGCCTGCCGTTTTGCAAGGCTCCCGACAAGGCGTTCACCCTCTTTCGTGAACGCGACAATCGAAGCAGTTGTTCGCCCGCCTTCGGTATTGGGGATGACAATCGGTTTTCCCGCTTCCATGACCGACATGCAGGAAAAGGTTGTTCCCAGATCGATACCCAGAACTTTCTCTTTTGCCATTGTTTTACCTCTGATAATTTTAATTTCCTTTTGATACCGCAACTTTTGCGTGTCTGATAACCTTTTCGTTCATCCTGTACCCACGGGCGACTTCATCGATGACCATCCCTTCCGGCTCGCCGGAAGGAACGTATGCAATCGCTTCGTGTTCCACGGGATTGAAGGGTTTATTCAGTGAATCTATGGGCATGATGCCATGACGATGGAGCTGTACGCTGAGCAATTGCCGGATCTGCTCAAACCCTTCCCGAAGATGAGAATCGTCGGATTTTAAGGCCCGGTCAAAATTATCCACCACTTCAAGGAGGTCGATTGCAAAACGTTCATCCGCCAGGGCAACCACGTATTCGCGTTCCTTTGATATGCGCCGTTTGAAATTTTCAAAATCTGCTGCAAGCCTCAGGAACTGATCGTTCAGTTCGGCAAATGCCTTCTTCTGTTCATCCAGCTCAGAAGTACCGGAAACAGGTTCCGGCACTGGTGTTTCTGTTGCATCCAGAGTCCCGTTTTTATCCTGATCCGGATTATGTTCTGCGTCGTTCATAATACATCCATTTTCGATGTTCCATTATCTATAGCATTGTGGTTCTATATAAATATTGATGTAATACGCTCCAACTAATCGCCAGCATTGGGGCAGGTTTCTGATTCGAACGCAAAATAATCATTGAATTTGCCATATCGCCATAATGACGGGAAATTGTAACTCGCACCATAATCGAAAATGGTCCGTATTATCATCGTCATGAAAAGGATCGGGAAAGAAAGAGAAAAACTGGATACCTTTTTCCTCCTGTTCTGCATATCCTTAACCATGAAGTGGGCACTCCTCTCCGTGTGGGACAAGACAGGTATCATCGGGCTTGCAAGGACACTTATTGAAAAAAAATACAGTATCATGAGTTCCGGCGGGACAGGAAAAGCGCTTGGAGAAGCGGGCATACAATTCACCGAGGTATCGAGTTATACCGGTTTTCCCGAGATGATGGACGGGCGGGTCAAGACGCTTCACCCCAAAGTGCACGGGGGGTTATTGGGCCGACGGCATATTGACGATGCGGTGATGACCAGGTACGGCATCAACCGCATCGACCTTCTTGTCGTCAACCTGTACCCCTTCGAGAAGATGTCAGCACAGAAAATGGATCTTGAAAAACTTATTGAATATATCGATGTCGGCGGGCCTGCAATGATCCGGGCTGCAGCCAAGAATTACAAGGATGTCACCGTTGTTGTCGATCCATCCGACTACCCGATGATAATACGATCGGTTTCCGGTACCGGTTTTACCCCGGAAGATCGGTTGATGCTGGCAAAGAAAGCATTCGCACGCACCGCTGCCTACGATGCTGCCATCAGCAATTACCTCTACCGGATGGATGCTGATTTCCCGCCCGTCTTCACGGTGCAATATTCCGGAGGAAGGACCTTACGTTATGGTGAAAACCCCCACCAGATGGCAGCAGTCTATGGCACCCGGGGACTCGCGGGTGAGGAGCCGATCCAGGGAAAACAGATGTCCTACAATAATTATCTTGACGTAAACGCCGGTGTCGGACTCGTGAGGGAATTTGATGAATCTGCAGCAGTTATCATGAAACACAATAATCCCTGCGGGGTTGCAATCAACGCCGGCATCTTTGATGCATATGTTGCTGCCCGTGACGTGGATCCTGCATCAGCATACGGATCGGTGGTATCGGTCAACCGGGAAGTTAATGAAAAACTTGCCACGGAGATCTGTAATACTTACGTTGAGGTAATCGTTGCCCCGGCCTATTCTCCCGGAGCACTGAAGGTTATGAAAAAGAAAGAGAACATGCGTGTCCTCATCATTCCGGAAAAAACCGAGTCAGACGAGATCCGCACGATTGACGGGGGTGCCCTCGTCCAGCGGACCCCTGCATACCAGGAGCACTGGGAAGTCATCACCGACCGGGACCCGTCACCGGATGAGATGAAGGCACTCCAGCTGGCATGGAAGGTCTGCAAGCACACCAAGAGCAACACGATCATCTTTGCCGATCAGAAACGCACGCTGGGGATCGGGGCCGGACAGATGAGCCGCGTTGATTCGGCAAAGATCGCCATTCAGAAAGCCTGCGGATCGCTGAAAGGATCTGCAGTGGCTTCCGATGCGTTCCTCCCCTTTGCGGATACACTTGAAGTCGCGGCACAGGCCGGGGCAACTGCACTGGTTCAGCCCGGCGGATCCATTCGTGACAAAGAAGTTATTGAAGCTGCAAACCGTCTTCACATGGCTATGGTTTTTACGGGCGTACGGCACTTCAGGCATTGACAACTTCTGCAAACAGGGCATCGTACCAATTACGGGAATCCTTAAAACAGGTCATTTACTATTTTTTTGGAGAGGAATTTGACAAACCCGGGACAATTGATTCTTTTTTCAGGACCATCTTTTAGTAAATTGTTTTATCGGATATCCGGGAAAATACCAGCGGGAACGACGATATATGGTACAGATTTTTTATTAATTACAAGATTATCAAAGAAAAAGAGAGATTATTTTACCTGGCTTTCTGCAATAGCTCCAACGATCGGGACAAGGAATTTCTCACCGGAGTATGCCTTGTACATCAGGAACAACCAGAGCAGGAACATGACGATCCAAAGAAGTGTTATTACAAGGCTGATAATCCCCCACAATCCAAAACCGCCCAGTCCTGCTGCTGTAAAGAAAATTGCACTGAGTATGGCAGCAATAATCCAAATGATAATTTGGAGGGGGAGAAATGTTAAGATCGACTGCATTGCATGGAATCTAACTGTTTTGTTGTCTTTCTCCATAACGAAGAAGATGATTCCTGTCACCCACGTAAGAACATAACATGCAGCTGATGCAATGTTCTCATCCAGACCAAACGTTGCTTTTTCCATTCAATTCTCCTCTTTGTGATTAGTCTTCTATTCTTTTTCTTTAACTATTAAAATATTGTGAATTAGTTGAGGAATAAAAATTTTCATTTTTTATCCTATGTAAAAACGAAAATAAATTATTATTTGGGTGGATTTGTTGAATCACTGCGGTAAATGCCGAATAGAAATTATGTAAGCATGATGTATCTTTCGATATCAACAGATGTACCTGATTAAATCAGGAATTCCAAGGAACCCGTTTTTTGCAAATTTCAGGCCAAATTCGCGATAAATTTATATTCTGCGAAGTTGCCATACCTTATTTAAATCGTTTGTGGCTGGTGGCCATGGATGGTTCTGAACAAATACTGTGGTGAAGGCAATGGATTATGGAAACATGCTTCGCGATTCTTATGCATATGCAAAGAACGGGGTATTTGAGAATAAGAATAAGTGGCTGATGCTCATCATTGCCACAATTCTTCTTGAATTACCTCTTATGGGATATCTGATGAAAGTTTTCAGAGCGGAAAAACCAGCTCCGGAAGTTCAGGATTGGGGAACCCTGTTTATCGACGGGATTAAATGGCTCATCGTTTGTATTATCTATTTTATACCTCTCTTAATTGTATATGCCATTCTTATCGCTATCGTTGGTGGTGCTGCTCTGACCGGCGATTCGGATGCTATGATGGGTGCAATGGCGGGAGCAGGCCTTTTGGGTTTAATTGCCCTCGTGCTCTATATCATCACTGCATTACTTTTGCCCATTGCAGCTGTCAGATTTGCACGAACGGGCAGCATAGGAGAGGCATTACAGTTTAAAGCAGTTATTGCACAGATTGGGAGAATCGGTTGGGTTTCCTATATTATTGCATTAATTATTGCAGCGATTGTAATAGCAATTCCGGTTGCCATTATTGAGGCTATCCTGATGGCGTTAACGATCGGACTTGCAATGATCGCTCCCGCACTATCTCTTATTGTTGTGCTTCTTACTGCAATCATATTCTTGGCCCTTATGCCTCTCATCTCAGTGTTCATGGCCCGGTATATTACCCAGATCTATGACAGTACCGGCTGAACAATTTTTTTTCTAACCCGGGAGGATCGGTAACAACCGGTAATTTTTCCCTGGTAAAGCGTTTTTTACTCCCCCATCTTCCCTTTCATCTGCCTGTTGTGAGACAACTTCGGTATATCGAAAAATTTTTCTCTTTCTTCATAGGTAGAATCCACCCGGGTGTATAGTCTTTTTATCTTTCTAACCCGTAGATTTGGTATATCGGTGATTCCCCGTGGATTTTGGTTCATTGCTTGACGATTCATTCGCATATGCAAAAGAGGGTGTCTGGGAAAGGTGGACACGCTGGATGCTCCTGATCGTGAGCATGCTCATTTTCCCGCTTATTCTCGGGTATATGGTCCGGATATACCGGGGTGAAAAACCGGCACCGGAGCCCGGGAAGTGGCTGGCACTCTTTATTGACGGCCTGAAACTCCTGCTGGTACAGATTATCTATCTCCTCCCCGTCATCCTGCTGGTGATCCTTGCATTTATTCCCCTGATATCAACGCTTGTCACATCCGGGGTATTATCGCAGGACTTCAGCTCAATGTCCGATTCCCAATTTGAACAATGGCTGGACAGCCATCCGGGACTCATAACGGAACTCCTGTTTACAGGAGGTTTTATGATAATCCTCCTCATGGTTGCCATAATTATGGCAATCATCATAACACTCTTTTCATTCCTTGGTATTGTACGGTTCGCCCGGACCCGCAGCATCAGCGAGGCATTTAATTTTTCTGCGATACGTGCTCATATCGGCCGTATTGGCTGGGTCAACTACATCTTTGCGCTGATTACCATCACCGTTGTAGGCTTCATCTTCAGCATGATCCTGAATTTTTTCTCGTTCATCCCGGTTATCGGCATTTTCATAGAATTCCTCGTTATGGGGATACTGTATGTACCCTTTATCCTTTTCTCTGCAAGATTTTCTGCACTTGTCTATGATATAGGAGAAGAAACATCCCCGCAGGTATCTGATAAGACTGGCGAATCCACGATTAACCTGTAATAACCTTTTTCCGGATTTTTTAAAAGTATGACGGAAGGGCTCCCCTTCAGAAGAAGGGAGACCGGATTAAGGGGATTAAAAAAATCATCTTCGATAACTTCTCAGGAATTGTCTCACTATTCTTGTTTCTTATTCTCGTTGAGGAATCCTCCAGAGCAAAAAACACCAAATGGTATAAGAATTGCCGGAACTTATTTTCCCTTCTTCTTCGCGAGCACCCGTATATCGTCAATCCGCGTCACCGGATACTGCCCGTCTTTATCCTTCTCGGCCGACTTGACCATATCCCAGACCGTGAGCAGGGCAACCGAGACACCGGTTAAAGCCTCCATCTCGACGCCAGTCTTTCCCGTCATCTTCACGACAACGGTCGTTTCGATATACCCGTCCCCGTCCGTGAAATCCACCGAGATGGAGCTGATCGGGATAGTATGGCACATCGGGATGATGGTTGCAGTGTTCTTGACCGCAAGGGTTGCAGCAACGCGGGCGGTAGCAAGGACATTACCTTTCACAACCTTGCCTTCCCGGATCGCGGCGAGCGTCCCCGGCCGGAGATAGATCTTTCCGGCCGCGGTTGCCTCACGTACTACCTCTGGTTTCCCGCTGATATCCACCATCTGTGCCCGGTCATCCTGTATGTGCGTGAATTTTACCATGCAATCATCCCTTCCTGAATAGTACTTGCGGGATCTTGTCAACAATATCAGATGCGAGGATCCCACCCCCGCGTTCCGCGACCACCAGGGAACCTGCCCGGCCGTTGACATAGGCGGCAATGCAGGCAGCCTCAAAGGCCGGAAGATGACAGAGGAGTCCCCCGGCAATGCCGGCCAGCACATCGCCGGTCCCGCCCACGGTCATCGCCGGGTCCCCGGTCCGGTTGAACCTGACCCTTGTCCCGTCCGTAATGATATCGATATGGCCTTTAAGAACCACCGTACCCCGGATGTCTGCCTTTCTTGCTGCCCGGGCACGGCCAACCGTATCATCCGGAAGAGTTATCCCGGTTATGCGGGTAAATTCCCCGGCATGCGGGGTGTAGATTGTCTCGCCGCTGGCAACAGGAAGGGGAAGCCGGAGGGCATCCGCATCGAAGACTGCTTTTTTGCAGTGAGGGGCAACTGCCTCCACGACCAGGTGACTCTCCGTACCGAGCCCGTTGCCGCAGACTACCACATCGGCTTTCTCTGCAAGGAAGATCAACCGTTCGGTGTGCTCCGGGCCGATCACCTTTCCCTCCAGCCGCTCGAAGATCAGGTCGGGGATCGGTTCAAAGACCGGCGATGCAATCCGGACAATGTCCGCACCGGCCCGCAATGCCCCGAGACCGGCAAGGAACGGTGCACCCTGGTATGGCCCCCCGCCGATGACCAGCACCTCCCCGCCGGCTCCCTTATGGGCTTTTTTCCCGCGTGGGGGAAGGAGCGTGAGCTCCCCCGGTCCGACCGTGCATTCCGCTTCAAGAGGGATCCCGATATCGACAACGGTCGCCCCTTCCGATTTCGCCCGGTGGAAGGCACAGACCCGGTCAGCCCGCATCCCCGGAGTCGCGATATCAGCCGCGATAATCTTCGCCTTTGTAGTATTTACCATCCGGATACAGGTGGCAAGAGGCTCCTTTGCGGCCCCACGGCTCCCGATCCCGAGCAAGGCATCGATAATGACGTCTGCTCTGCCAAACAGGGGTCCCAGCGCTTCGAGATCCTCGCGGCACCGGAACGGATGGAGGCCGACCGCCGCGTGCCGGAGTGCAGCAAGATTATGTTCGCAGGACCTGCTCCGGTTCCCGAGATCGAGATAGCACACGTGGGTATCAACCCCGCGCTGGAGATAGCGGGCCGCAACCATTCCGTCCCCGCCATTGTTGCCGTTCCCGCAGAGCACCATCACATGATCCGGGTTAAAGGTGAGCACCTGCCCGGCCAGCGCCCGGCCAGCGCTCTCCATCAGCTGGAGCTCCGTCACGCCAAGCGCAATCGCATTGGCGTCCACCACGCGCATCCGGGCGGGAGTGACAAGCCCGGTCTCCACGAATTCCAGAAACAGGTCCGGTTGCATAGTAAGTACAATTCATGTGTATGGACATTCCTAAATATTATGCAATGGGTTTTTGCGATGATGTAAAGGCAGCCGCAGAGCAGATCGCGGCAGCACCGGAAGTTACCATCATCTCCCACATCGATGCAGACGGCATTGCCTGCGAGGCGATCCTGTCGCAGGCAGTTTCCCGGCTGGAGATTCCTGTCCGTTCCGTTTTTGTCCGGCAGCTGGAACCCCTGACCATGCCGCAGGTCCCTGCCGATTCCTCGCTCAAGATCTTTTCAGACCTCGGGGCAGGCCAGCAGAACCTCATGCTCGACCGGGGATTTACGGAGAAGGAAGTCCTCATCATCGACCATCACGTGAGCCAGCCAGCCGGGCGTGCGTACACGCAGGTCAACTGCCTGCCTTACGGGCACACGCGGATGAGCGCTGCAGGGGTCTCCTATCTTGTAGGAAAAGAGCTGGATAGCGCCAATATCGATCTTGCCCAGCTCGCAGTTATCGGCAATGTCGGCGACATGATGGCACGGGAGAAATGCGGGCTTGTAGGCCCTGCACGGGACATCATCGTCGAGGACGGTGCCCGTCACGGGTCGGTGGAAGTGCGGAAGAAGGACCTCAACTGTTATGGTACTGCGACACGCCCCCTCTACCTGTCGCTGGCCTATAACGACGACCCGTTCATCAAAGGGATCAGCAATAACCCCGAAGGGGCCCGGCAGTTCCTGAAACGGCTTGGCATCCGCCAGCAGGCTCCCGACGGGCGCTGGTATGTCTGGGAAGAGATTCCGATCGGGGACAAGCGGACGATCATTTCCGCCCTTGCCGAGCAGCTGATCGCCAACGGGGATAAGGTCAACCGTCTCCTTGCCGAGACCTACGGCTTTCCGCTCGAGACACCCCGTACCCCCTTGCGGAACGCCCAGGAATTCGCGACCGTGCTCAATGCCTGTGGCAGGTGGTCGAAACCACAGGTCGGCAGCGCCATCCTCCGGGGCGACCGGGGCACCGCTTACCGCGATGCCGAACATATGCTCAACAACCACCGCGCCATCCTCCGCGATCTGCTCCAGTTCATCATCGATACCGGCGTTAAGGAACTGGAGAACCTCCAGTGGCTTCATGTGGGCGGGCGATATCCCGACACGATC
>Ga0182027_10016672_pt1 | contig 10018 bp, 11 predicted proteins | sample 712E1DmetaG_FD_121300 | JGI IMG/M metagenome (GOLD analysis project Ga0182027, IMG submission 121300) | Permafrost microbial communities from Stordalen Mire, Sweden - 712E1D metaG (Illumina Assembly) | ecosystem: Environmental > Terrestrial > Soil > Wetlands > Permafrost | place: Sweden... | reverse complement strand
TTCGGTGTCGATCAACGCGACAAACATTTGCTGGATGCATTTGAGGGGGAGTATTATTCCTGCCAAAAGGCCGAATGTTTCGTGGGCCCAAGCGGTGTAAAAACAAGCGCGTGTGTTTATGTCTTGCGCGATCGGTTCGCGTCGTTGGTTTCATCTGAAGAATGGGACGAATCGTTTTTTCTTTCTTTTGGAAAAGAAAAGTTTTTGGCCGGGTACAAGGGGTTTACAAAGTTACAAATCCCAAAACCCCGTTGAATAAGGACAATTCCATGAAGTCGTTATATTTTGATGTCGTTTCCGGTGCAAGCGGCGACATGATATTGTCGTCTCTGATTGACCTTGGGGTTCCACTCGAGTATCTGAGGGAGCAATTTGCAAAGTTGCATATACCGGGATTTTCCATTGATGTCGTCAAACAAAAACGAAGCGGAATTTCGGCAAACCACCTTGTTTTGAATTGGGAAACGCCGCGTACTTATCGTCATGTCGACCAGATCCTCGATATGATCCGGTCCGCAAATTTTGGGGAAAGGGTATTTGCCCACTGCGAAAAAGTAATCATGGCAATTGGAAAAGCAGAGGCCAAAGTCCATGATATGCCCTTGGAAAAAGTTCATTTCCATGAAATCGGCGCCATCGACACCATTGTTGATGTTTCGGGCATATGCCTGGCCCTCGAATACCTTGATATTGACGAAATACAATATTCGACTTTGACCGATGGAAAAGGCAGCGTAAAAACCGACCATGGCATGATGCCGGTTCCTGTCCCTGCCGTAGCGGAAATGCTTCACGGCGTTGCCATGAATATTCTCGATGTGCAATCCGAGCTCTTGACGCCGACAGGGTGCGCCGTGCTTACGGCATTGGGCAATCAAAAGCCCGCCGGATTCTTCGGCACGGTCCAAAAAACCGGTTATGGCTGCGGCACGCGTATTTTGGAAAAAATTCCCAATGTGTTAAGGGTCTTTCTTTTGGAGCAAAGCAACAAACCGGCCACCGACACTGTTTGCCTTCTTGAATCCGATATGGACCATATTTCTGGTGAAATCATGGGCGATGTGGCTTCCCGGTTGCTCGCAAGCGGCGCGCTTGATGTTTCCTGGAGTTCCATATATATGAAAAAGGGAAGGCCGGGTTACAGGCTCTTTGTCATTTGTGATTTGTCGAAGCAGCAGGAATTAACGGACGTTATTATGGTGCATTCTCGGACATTGGGCGTACGGTTCCAAACTGTTTCGCGCGTTGTGGCCGAAAGGCAGTCGTCGCAGACGCTTTTGCTCGGCGAACAAATAAACCGGAAAAAATGCACCTATGGAGGCCATTCCTTTACAAAGCCGGAATATGAGTCTTTGGCAATGCTCAGCAGGAAAAGGGGCATTCCTATCCTGGAAATATTGGAACAGTATTATAAAGAAACGTAGCCTTTTTTCGGAATGCACTTTGGCCAGGAGCTGACACCCGCCTCCGCCGCTTCACCGTATAAATGCGGTCTCCCATAATTTATTGTCACTCATAGTGATGATATACTATTTTAAGAAACTGTTACATTTTATTTCATTCGAATTTTCAGCCATTATTTCCTCGAAAGGCGGAGTTGATGAAGTACCTTTTTACTTCTGAAAGCGTTTCCCAAGGTCATCCCGACAAGGTCGCTGACCAGATCTCTGATGCAGTACTCGACGCGATGCTCGAACAGGATCCTTATTCGCGTGTTGCTTGCGAAACATTAGTCACAACCGGTCTTGTCGTTGTTGCCGGCGAAATAACCAGCAAAGCAATAGTCGATATTCCCGGTGTTGTCCGTAAAACAATAGCTGAAATAGGATATAATGATCCTGACCTCGGTTTCGAATCAAAGAGCTGCGGCATTATGGTGACGCTTGACAAACAATCACCCGACATTTCCCAGGGCGTTACAGCCGGTCAAGGGCTTCACAAGGAACAGGGCGCCGGCGACCAGGGCATGATGTTCGGCTATGCATGCGATGAAACGAAAACATATATGCCGCTCACGATCCATTTGGCACATCGTCTTGTCGAGGCCGTGACTGCTGCCCGTGAAAAGAAGCAGATTCCCTATTTGCGTCCCGACAGCAAATCGCAGGTGACGATCGAGTACCAGGACGATAAGCCCGTGCGCGTCCATACCGTGGTCATTTCCACGCAACATGCTCCCGATGTGACGCATGAGAAAATCAAAAAAGACATGATCGAAAAGATCATCAAGAAAGTCATCCCTGCAAAATTGCTTGATAAGAACACCATATACCATATCAACCCGACCGGCCGTTTCGTCATCGGCGGGCCACATGGTGATTCCGGGCTCACAGGCCGAAAAATCATCGTTGATACCTACGGCGGACATGGCGGACACGGCGGCGGTGCATTCTCGGGCAAAGACCCCACAAAGGTCGACCGAAGCGCTGCATATGCCGCACGGTGGATTGCAAAAAACCTTGTTGCCGCCGGTTTGGCAAAAAAATGCCGCATCCAGCTTTCGTATGCAATCGGTGTTGCAAAGCCTATTTCCATTTTTGTTGACACATACGGGACCGGTGTGCTTGCGGACGACAAACTTGCAACGATCGTCGATAAAGTATTCGATCTTCGTCCCGTTGCAATCATCGAAAATCTCAAACTTCGTCGTCCTATTTACCGTGAAAGCGCGCGGAACGGCCACTTTGGTCGCGAACTCGCAAATTTCACCTGGGAAAAGCTTGACAAAGTCGATGCTCTTAAAAAAGCGGCAAAGATCAAGTAGTTCCTGTTTGTTTTGTTTAAACAAAAAAGGCATAGATTCCTCTATGCCTTTTTTTATAGAGGAGCAATGCAATGGACAATCGTCCCCTGGTCATTTTGACGGGAAATACACTTTCTATCGAAGACATTGTCGCAATCGGCGTCGGCGACAAGCAGGTGTCAATCGATGCGGCGGCGCTTGACCGATGCAAAAGGTCCCGCGAGTTTCTGGCAGAGGAAATCGAAGCAAAGCGTATCATCTATGGGGTAAACACTTCGTTTGGCCCAATGTGCAATAAAATCATTTCCGACGACGATATCGAGGCATTGCAAGTCAATTTGATCAAAAGCCATGCAGCCGGGCTTGGCGACCCCTTAAAACCGTATATCGCATTGTCGGTACTTGCCGTACGCCTCAATACGCTTGTCAAGGGATATTCGGGCGTCCGCATCGAGCTCGTTGAATTCATGGCAGCAATGATAAACAAAGGCATTGCGCCGTATATTCCCGAATGCGGCAGCGTCGGCGCATCCGGCGATCTGGTGCATCTTGCCCACGCAGCGCTGGCCATAATCGGCGAAGGCAACGTGTTTTACAAAAAAGAACTCAAAAATGCTTCCGAAGTTTTCAAGGACGTGGGGCTTGTTCCGCTGCGGCTCAGTTTCAAGGAAGGCATTGCGATCATGAACGGCACAAGCGCCATGACGGCGCTTGCGGCATTTGCCCTGTTTGGCGCGAAAAAATTGCTTCGTTTGGCCTGTGTCAATGCTGCGTTTGCCCTTGAAATATTCGGTGGCATCGACGATGCGTTCGATGAGGATTTACATGCATTAAAGCCGCATCCGGGCCAGAAAAAAGTTGCCGACATCATCCGGAAATTATATGCCGGCTCGAAAAATATTACACTTCGTAAAGACATGCACGACATAATCCGCGGCCAGCAAACAAATGACCGTGTTTTCGAAACCAGCATCAATGTCCAGGATGTGTATTCCATCCGATGCACGCCGCAAATCCTGGCGCCGGTCATGGAAGCAATCGAAGCGGCGACAAAAACAATCGAAATTGAAGCGAATTCCTCGAACGACAATCCGATTATAATCCCGGAAAAAAAGAAAATCATTCATGGCGGCAATTTTCACGGCCAAAGCGTGGGGTTTGCCATGGACATGCTCTGCATGGCTGTTTCGGAATTATGCACCTTGTCGGAACGAAGGCTCAATAAGTTGCTTGACAAGAGCTTGAATGAAGGGTTGCCCGAGCATTTGATAAGCGGGACCGTGGGGCTTACCATGGGATTCATGGGAGCGCAATATCTTGCCACGTCAACGACCGCCGAAAACAGGCAGCTTGCCAATCCGGTGAGCACGCTTTCCATTTCCTGCAATGCGTCGAACCAGGATGTCGTGAGCATGGGAACCGTTGCCGCAAGAAAAGCATTCAAGTCCGTCAGCAATGCAAAGCATGTGCTCACACTCGAAACGCTCGGCCAATTGCAGGCATTGTCTTTTAGGAACGCCAATACTATGGGAAAGGGAACAACATCCATATATTCAGTTTTCAAGAAACATTTCTTAGTATACGACAATACGAGAGTGTTTCATGACGACCTTGTGAAATTCAGGAAATTATTGTTTTCGAGCCAAATCCTCGATGATTTGTCTTTGTACTACACAACTTAAAAACCCGGGATTAAAAAATTATTGTTTTTCCGGTAGGTGAGAGTATATTTCATAGAAAAGGAGACAATGTATGCTAAAGAAAATATGCGGTGCTATAGCGGTCGTTTCGGTATGCGGCTCATTGCTTTTTGCGCAACAGCCCGAAGCGTGGAAAATAGTCCCCAACGCAGACGGCAAATCCGTCGCCATGACGTATGCGAACCCGCCGACGTCGCTTTCCATTGAATCTGAATTAAATCTTTCAGTTGATGCTTCCGGCGCAGCCTTGAATGGCTCCATAAAATTCAAGTCCGGGCTTACGCGCCCAATGTCTCCTGAGGAAGTTGCGTTTTACTATAACAGTTATAAAGGCGAGGCTTCATACTGGAATTTCAGGCAAACGCAGGGCAGCGTATCTATTGTTACCTTGGGCATTGATCCGATTCCTAATAGTTTTTACGGTCAATATGTCAGGGCAATATCAAAGGACGGCATGTCGTATTTTGGCACCATTAATTCGTTACCGACATCGCCCGATTGGTTTGCCGTGATTTCAAAGGGAAACAGAATTTTGTTTTACCGCTATGCAGTCAAGGAAATACAGGTCTTGAAATAGCCGGTTTCGTGTGTAAACAATAAAAAAAGCCGCTTCATTAGAGGCGGCTTTTTTTATTGTTTTTATTACAAAAGAAACAAGGACCTATAGGCAGCGAAGAAATGCAATAAATCCTATTCCCCCATAAAATTACCAAAACCAACACTTGGTTGAGTTTTTAAAAAACTTCCAATCGGAATGACAAATATACCCCCAACATCCGCATTCAAATTCTGTTTATATAAAATGAAATCGGACCGCAAAAACATCAAATCACCCGTAAAAAGTGATGCCTTTGGAGCTATATGCCATTTGTCATCGCTTTTGTAATAGGCTGTTCCCAACCCAAGGCCCGAAACAAGATGGCTGGTCCAGAATCCGGTTTCAAATTCCGTGAAAGTATATTCGGTCTGTTTGTCGCTATAATTAAAAAGTTTTCTTTCTCCTAATGTTACATTGGCAAAAACGAAATGGCCGTTGTTGTCGGAAGAATAATCGGAGATATCCGACGCAATGCCAATACTGACTTTAAAGGTAATCGTCGCGCTATTGGAAAAATTCCAGCCTACAAAGACTCCGGGAGAAATATAGGGGACTAATCTGGCATTCGGAAAACCGGTGAGGCAAAGAATAATCAGGCCAATTATATAATTGGAAATTATTGGTTTCATTACACTCTGCTTTCCATTTCAAATAAAATTAACCAATAGACCAAAGATAATAAAATCTTTATTATAAAGTATACCCAATATTCAACAATATGGAATATTTATAGCTCCGGAATGTGTCTCCAAAGTCGGCCTTTGTATAATTCAAATCGAATTCATTATTGAAAACCAAACCGATCAAAAATGATTTGATTTTATAATCAAAACCTGCATCCAAATTTATTCCCGGTATCCATTTAGTGGTAACCCTGGTTATATCTTCCAATCCTCCGCCCAAAGCTGAATTGTCAATTGTCCGTTTGAATAAATAATCGACTCGTGGTGCAGCCATTGCAAATATGTCGATTTTATCGAACGAATAAAACGGTTTAATTCCTATTGCAAAACTTACTATTTGCGATCGTGAAGGTAAATCCAATACGCCTGTCGTAATTATGGCGTATGGATTATTGGGGTCAAAGCTTGTTTCATGTAATTTTGATATCGATCCTTTTTGAGAAAATGATAGTAATGGCTCAATTTTAATATTTTTACTTGTTGCAAAATCAAAATAAAATGCGCCTCGATATCCCCATAAGCTCGAAACATCGTACCGGTTTAATTCATAGGATTGGCCGATACCGTTTTGGATTCCAACGACAATATCTCCTGCAAAGGAGCAGATAAAACAAAAAAGAAACAGTGCGATAGCTAAAATTTTCATTTTCCGTCCTTGTTGAAGATGACTATCATTTGCTTGGCTGATTTCACCGCGAAACCAGGTAAAAGAACTTATGCTATAACTATCCAAATAATAAATATATTATGGTTATGCAATAAACAAATATAACATGCTTACATGTCACAAAGTAGAATGCATTCATTCTACTTGAATATAAGACTCTCTGTTAGTCTAAATTGTTTTTTCATCCACTATGGAAGTGATTTTCAAATATATTCAATTTAAACAAGTAGCTATTTATTCCATTTTAATACCTATAAAAGTTATATACTCATGAAAAAAAACAATACTCCTTCCCTTAATGATTTTCTCTCGATTTTCAGCAAATACGGAGATCCTGGCGAACGGTATGTGGTTCAGTAACGACAATAATTAGGCAATTTTATAGTTGCCCAAATAATATATATTTCAAAGTTAAAGTTAGAAAAATGAGAGAATAATTTGAATATATCCGTTACCTCAAAAGCCCCGAGAATCAATGCTGCAATTAAAAAATCTTTACAACAAATCGCTTGTAAAAGCCGTTATTGAAAAAGTCCTTGGCCATATGAAGGAAATGGGCAATTTTATTCCGGATAGAAACTGGATTTTGTCCATTTTGCTTCCAAATGCCAAGGTTTCGATTCTTGATATAGGGCCGAATGTGTATCTTTTTACGAAATTGTTGCCACAGGCCCAATTTTCCGACTATTCTTATGTGGCAATGGATGTCGTAAAGCGATATGACAACGACGGGGTAAAACAAATATTGCATGACGCCAATATTTGTCCTTATCCATTTGAAAATGATTCGTTCGATATTATTATTGCCTCAGACGTTATAGAGCATATCAAGGAAACGGATATTTTCTTGTCGGAAGTTTCCAGAGTATTAAAGCCTAACGGCGTTTTCTTTTGTACAACACCCAATTACGCGAGTTTCTTTTGTATTGTCAAGGTTTTGCTTGGTAAAATGTTCCATAATCCTTTAGGAAAGGAAGTCGAGCGTTATTGTTACAAAGAGCATGTAAAATTTTTCACCCATAAAGACTTGATCCCCTATTTACGCCAATTCGGTTTGCAAACAAATACCATTATTTCACATGATTTGAAAACAGATATCGATTACGTCTTAAAAAATGGTATTAAGGGTCGTATTCTCATGTTTTTTTTCAACCTTATTTCAAGAATTTCTTTCAGGTTTTCTCCGGAAATTGTGCTTGTCGCATCGAAATCAGTATCAAAAATCAAATATATTAAAGTGTAAATACCCCCCCCCTAATATTAATGGTGCTTCATTGGAGCCCCACCAACAGGAGTCGGTGGACTTCTGTGTAGTAAGCAACCCCTTTTACAAACCCTGTTTTACGTCCCCCAAAAATCATAAAAGTTAAACCACTGATACGGCTGTTCCTTGACAATTTGTTCAAGGATGCCCACGTAACGTTCCATGGCGGTATATATCATTTTGTCGCGGTTTTCGCGGGTCACTCCGGTAAACTGCATCGGTGCAAAGGCCTTGAAAACATATTTTTTCAGTCCATTCTCCCTTTCCATAGAGGCCTATTTCTCCGGAACCAACGGTTTTTCAAAATACAAATTGCTCGCAGGGGATTTTACTTGCGGGTTCAATTCTCTGCCGAGCAGGTCATTCTGCTTTCCTGCAAATGCATTGTCTGTTTTTCGCCGATGGTCTATATAAAGTTTTTTTAATGTGGAAGACCGTTTGTCTGATAAGTGATCGTCGTTCACTTTGTTCTTATTTATTACCCCTGACGGAATGGCTGGGGCAGGCGTGCCATTAAAAGAAATCAACCTGCAAGAATTACTTTGTGAAATTACTCTGTTAAAACTTTCAAAATGTCGGTTTAAAACACCGATGTTTCCGAATGCAATTATGGTATCAATGGCCCATGCGCTCGAAGGAACGATAATGTCGGCACTTACATGAAACAACATTATGCTATCATTTTTTCCGCCAAAAATATCCGAGTGATTCGAACAAATCATGGGGGAAGTATCACAGGAATTTCTGATTGTAGTCGCGGTATCCCGAAAGGAAAATGGAAAAAGAAATAATAATTTCATTGCTTCTATGGATGTAAAAGTCGGAGTATTTAATAAAACAATGGCATCTTTTGTTTTTTCCAAGGTATCCGAATAGAAGGTGTCTGTCACAGGAATGGGATAATTGAAGTATCCGCTGTCATGAATTGCCAAACTGAATGCAACAGTGTCATGAAGATTCCAAACTTTTGAAATCTTTACAGTCCTTGTGAATTGATAGTCCACACTACTCGACGTTTGGCCAAACGATTCCCCATATACCCAAACATTTCCTTCCTTTATTGGCATAAAATCAATGGTCAGCGATGATGCATCAAAAGCAAATAGCAACATAAAAATAACGAATTTTGTCATAAACTTCCTTTCCCCGCGCTTCGCTGTGGGATAAGTTGTAGCTGTAATTTATATATTATTACTAATCGCATCCATGAAAACTTGCAATTCCGCTTCAAGAAGATGCAATGTTTCTTCGCTTGACAATAAAACATCTTTCATTTTGTGCCATTGCAAATCAAAAGTATAAATATGCTTGAATACATGTCTGAAGCTGAGGTAATTTTGAAGCCGGGCTTTCAATTCCTTGGAAATAACTGCGGGTCTTTTCGTATTGCTTTCCATCATCATTTCCAGCAATTCAATATGCCAAATATCGCTTTTTACAGGATGTCCATCATACTTCGAAGCAATTCTAATGAATATTTTTTCAATACCGTTATAAAAAGCATTTAAAATGGAGCCGAGTGCTCCCAAATCAAATTCTGACGGATCCGATTCACGGTATTTTTCGATATCGGACGAGAAGGTTGTAAAAAGCCTGTGAAGCAAAGTCAATTCTAATTCAATTTCTCTGAAAATTTCATTCGACATGATGTAAAGCTCCATTTGCATTCAGAAATTCGGTGAATTCATTTTTTTCATCAAGATCAATCAAGTCAACCGAATGCCTTAAAACCGTCATCATTTCACCTACTGCATGATAATATTTCTCAGGTGGCAAACCTGTAACCGCAAGATCGATATCAGAACCTTTTCGGTAATTGCCCGTAGCTGCAGAGCCAAAAAGATATACATCCTTTGCACCCAAGGATTTCAGAATCTCAGCAGCACGCCTGATTTTTTCCATCATATTTTCTTCCATTTTATTCTCCTGTGTATAGTTTTCAATTTTACCTACTACAGCCATTTTCCGCATTGCGTTTTCCAATTTAAAATAGGTTTCTGCGATAATTAAGGGATTGCTTTTTTGTGTTGCCTTGCCTGCTATAATTTCAACGGGCCGTTAGTACTAACCCCATGCTTACCACTACGCTATCGCTTCGGGGACATGTCGCTATGGGATAAGTTTATTTTATAGATTATATACGCAAAAAGCGTATATAATCCAGATATAGGTACTAATCTTTATCCCCAAAAATCGTAAAAGTTAAACCACTGATACGGCTGTTCCTTGACAATTTGCTCAAGGATGCCCACGTAACGTTCCATGGCGGTATATATCATTTTGTCGCGGTTTTCGCGGGTCACTCCGGTAAACTGCATCGGTGCAAAGGCCTTGAAAACATATTTTTTCAGTCCTTGCCAGGG
>Ga0182027_10016671_pt1 | contig 10018 bp, 7 predicted proteins | sample 712E1DmetaG_FD_121300 | JGI IMG/M metagenome (GOLD analysis project Ga0182027, IMG submission 121300) | Permafrost microbial communities from Stordalen Mire, Sweden - 712E1D metaG (Illumina Assembly) | ecosystem: Environmental > Terrestrial > Soil > Wetlands > Permafrost | place: Sweden... | reverse complement strand
TCCTAAGAGTCAGCTCGAACGAGTAGGTCGGTACAGCGATTGGGAGTTCGATTACGATCGGGCCGATGACATCGGCTGGACGATGACATGGGACTGGAAGAGTCGAGGTGGGATGCAGCAGAAGATCGCCCGGCTCAGGGACGAGGGGCCGACCCCTGACATGGATGAGCTGATGACAGCAGCCGAGAAGCTCGCCCAACAAGTCAACATGGACTTCGGCCTCGCCCATGACGCGCTCAGTGTGGCTACTCAGTCCTTCTCTCTCGACTCGCTGGCCAACTTCCTCAACGCACCGGGCGAGTTGCTCAAGGGGTTTGCAGGGGACATCACCCAGATCATAAACCGGCTCAAGACAATCGGCGACCTCATCAAGCAGGTTCGTGCATTGCCAACCTCGCTCTACGGTCAGATCCTTGCGGTGGCCAATACGGCTGTGAGCACGGCCAACAACTTCGTCGATGCCATGAGTCAGCCCACCCCTGAGTCTCTCGTGACCAACGCGAGTGCGAGCCAACTCATGGGAGCGGTCGGCTACTACGGGGACGCGATGACTCAGGCCGACCTGATGCGCGACAAGGCGCTCGCGCTACGCGACCAGATCAAGAGTGCAGCTCAAGGGCAAAAGACGATCCTTGCCATCTACATGGTCAGGGGTTCGGTGGTGCAGGGGTTCGGAGCAGGAGCTGTGAGCGGTGAGCTGCTCACTTCAATCTCACTCAAGTACTACGGTAACGCCGACCAGACCGCCACGATCGCCAAGGCCAACGGGCTGCCATTGAACCAGCAGTTCGTGCAACGCGGAACGATCCTCATCATCCCCGTGCTGTCTTCGAGTACCGACTTCACGCCGGGCGGGGGCTGAGTCGATGGGGCGCGAGGTTGCAACGCAAGACTACTTCCCGAGTTGCAAGGTTCGGCTCATCATTCGCTTTGAGGAGTTCGGCCAGAAGACCAGCATCCCCAAGCCGGTCAAGCGGCCAACGATTCGTAAGGGTGGCGAAGAGCCCAAGCCGACTGCCACCACCAAGCCGCAAGACATTACCTCGAGTAGCGACGACCTGACCCACGTCATGGTGGGCATCATCCCGAAATCGGCGAGGCTTGGCCGCAACGGCATCAGAGAAGCTGCGTCCCTTTCGTTCGAGATCAAGTATACCGACTTTCCTCTCGACCCTCGCACCGTTCGGGCCTGTGCGGTCGAGTGCTACATGGGAACGGTCTCAGCCGAGGACTTTGCAAAAGGCATCGAGGGTGCCACTCGGTCGGTGAGCGATTCGGGTAGCACCTACTCGGAGCCTTGCCACATGGTGCCCGACAACTTCACCGGCCCCCGCGGCGAACAACGCTCGAACCTGCGGTTCCAAGGATGGGCCGACAATATCCGCATGGTGCTAGGCGAAGACGAGCCGATGCTCAGCTTCGAGTGCACCGACAACACGCGACTGCTCATTGGACAGGAAGCTCCGAGCCAGCTCATTATCGAAGAAGGGATCCCAATCGACGAAGCGTTCAGGAAGTACATGGAGAACTTCCCGCAGTTCGCCGGCATTGGGTGCGTCTACTTGCCCGATGGAGAGACTGCTCCCGACATTGGGCAATCATTCGGCCCCACCAAGGGCAAGACGACGAAAAAAGGCCAAGGGCATGCGCCGGCTGGCGAGACTCAGCAGAGCGTGTGGGATTACCTGACTGACTGCGCTCGCATGGCTGGGCTTTCAATTCGCATGTACGGCACCGACGTCATCATCCAGCAGGTGCGGGCGCTGCTCAAGGAGGGAATGGACCACCGCGAGGACGATCCCTTTCGAGGTGGGCGCAAGCTGCCGAGCGGGGACGTTATCACCCGACGCCGCTTCATCTATGGGGAGAACCTCAAGTCACTTGAGACGCAACGCAACTTCACCAAGCTCGCGCCAACTAACGTTGAGTTGAGGTGTTTTTGCCCTACCAACAAGCAGGTACTTGTTGCTCGCCATCCCCTCAACGCCGACAGGCAGACTAGGGCAAGCACCGGTGATAAGGGCGATCAGGTTTGGAAGGTGTACCCGGTTCACGGGGTAGCTGACGAGATCACGCTGCAGCGGATCGCCCAAGAGGTTTACGAGCAGCTCTGCCGGGGTGAGCTCGAGGTTAGATGCGTGACGGAGAACCTTGCGAGCTACGGCGGCGGCAACGACGATCCCGACGTGCTCGATCTCATGCCAGGCGACAGCATCGACGCGGGGATCAAGCGCGAGCCTGCAACACAGCAGCACGTCACGACTTCCGATCTCGAGGATGAACTGGCGGTCGAGAACTCGGCTGTGGAGTACCTACTCGAGCAAGGGCTCGATGAGCGCTTCGCCCGGGCTTACGCCAAGGCATTCATCAACGTCGGCCTGACCTCGACCTATCACCTACGCAAGCTCGGGGTAGAGTGGAGCACTGAGGACGGCTACACCATTTCACTCGAGTGCGTGAACTACGTGGTAGTCAGGGCTGACAAGGACTCGCTGCCGGCAGTCGAGCCCAAGAAGTCGAGCAAGAAGAGCCCCGATCCGTCCCCCGTGCAAGCGGAGGACACCGAGGGGGAAAGCGAAACGGGGACCGAATGAGTTTCGACTTTGGAGCAATGGCCGAGGCAATGCGTGGTGCCGGCAACGACACGCGCCAGTGGATTTCGTACGGCACGGTTGAGGCAGCACAGAAGGTGGGGGTCGAGACCGTTGAGCCTGTCGAGTTCGACACCGACGGGATGGGCCCGCTCGTCAACGTCAGGCTCCAGCCATCGAACAAGCCGGTGCGCTGCAGGGTGGCTGCGAGTATCGCAGGCAATGGGGAGGGCAGCTATCACCCGTTCGTCACGGGCGATGAAGTGATCGTTGCAATCCCTGGTGGTGACGAGCGCTCGGGCTGCGTCATCTTCGGCCGGCTCAGCAACACCATCGACAAGTTCCCCACCGATTCGATCGCTGGTCAGGATCCAACCAAGAATACCTTTGGGTTCGAGCGCCGTCGTACGCCGTTCCTCCAAGAGTACGGCTCGAGCTACATGCTGCGAGTTGCCGGTTGTGGAGCCTTCTTCCTCATCTCTGCCGACACCGGCACCATCACCCTTCGAGACGGGAGCAAGGGAGCGCTGCAGATGGGGCCGGACATCTTCGGCTACATGGAGGGCACTCGCCAAGTCGGAGGCGACTCGACCCCTACCCCCACCGCGTTGTTCCAGTTGGACCTCACGGGCCGGCGAGTGACGCTTCAGATGGACGATGCCCGCCTCATGCTCAACAGCTCGAGCTCGGACCAACAGCAGGGTAACGCGTTCTTGAACGTGCCGGCTGAGTTGACGGTATCGCTCGGGACCAATGCTCCCCAGGAGACGGTGCTTACGCTTGAAGCATTTGCAGCACTGCTTGGTAGTGCTCTCGCAGCCGTCGCCCCAGGTGGCGCACTAGGTGTCACCAAGCTCATCGCCGATATCACTGCGGGAGGGGCTCCGTTGAACCCATTGCTCGGAGCAGCAATCGCAGCTGGCCGTGTGCTCGCAGCTGCGAAGGTGAAGCCCGACACCACCGTCAGTGCTGTGCCTGGCGTCCAGATGCTTCCCGGCCTTGGTGCAGTCTTGTTCAAGACGGGGTAAAGTCGAGTTGACACCATGGGAACCCCCCCTCCCCCAGATGCACCGGACGTTCCTAGCCAGCAAGCGCTCGCTGCTGCAGCCAGCTTTCCGGTCACACCCCCGGTCGCCTTGCTCTGCGGCCTCGGCATCCCCGGCTTCAATCTGCCAATCAAGATCCCGAGCATTCCCTTTCCACCGAAGTTGCCTTGGCCCTTCAGCCTCAACCTCTCGCTCAGCTTAAGCTGCGACCTCAACAATCCGCTTGATGCTCACCTCAGCTTCGGCGGCGGCCGAGTTGCTCAACCACCACTCGATCCCGACACGATCGAGAAGTAGGGCGTCTAGCGGGGTTCCGCGAGCGAGTGTTAGACTCGCAGCATGGTCCAGATCAAGATCGACCAAGCCGGTAAGCCGCCTGGTAGCGCAGGAGTGGCTCGAGAGGACTTAGCACTAGGCACCGACGTGAGTGCAACTGCGGTTGGTGGTCCTTATTCTGCCTACCTCTGGAGCATCATCGACAAGCCAGTTGACGTTGTAGCCGGCGTGCGATCTGCTTCTGTTCTCACGGCCTCAACTGCCAACACGACCTTGGTCACCCCGATCGACAAGGACGGAACTTGGTTGCTCGAGCTACTGGTCGATAGCGGCTATGGGCTTGGGGCGACCCCAAGCGACCAGGCGCGCATCACGTTCTACGCTGGTGCTGTCCTCAACGCCGACCCGACCGATCTTCCCCGACGGGAGCTGGCATTCCGTGAGCAGCTTCAGCACAACGTACCTGATGCGATCTTCCCGACCGGCAATATCAGAGGATGGGCCCAGGAGTGGAGTCGCTGGTGGTCGCTCATCAAGAAGATCGCACTTGGTCGTTCTCATGCTTGGGGTCGGGTGACCCTGACAGGCATGGGCGCGTCAATCGCGGTAAGCACGAGCGCTTACAACACGACAGTCGCTAGGGTTGCTCAAGGGATTGTCGACGTAACGTTCATCACCAACGCTCCAAATGCTGACTATGCAGCCACCGCCAACGCCCGAGGGTTGACGGGTGGAAGCTGCGTTGTCGGGCTCGAGACCGCCAACACGTTCAGGGTGTGGCGAGCTGACCCGGGTGGTGCTCTCGTCGACGCTGACTTCTGTTTCAATGTGAAGGCGAGGGCATAGCAATGGGGCATGGCCTGACGCCCTGGGGCGGCGGCCCGTGGGGGCTTGGCGGCACTGAGTTCCTTCAGCTCCTCAGCGCTTTGGCGATCCGCGAGAACGTTGTCCGACTCACGTTCAACGAAGCCCCGGTGTTCACGGGTGTACTTGATCCGAACGATGGGAGCGACTCAGAGCGCTACATCGTGACCCCGGTGCTTGGCACTATGATGGATGGTGGAGATCCCCGCCCGGTCAGCACGATCATCGTTGCTCGAGTGCAGCAGGCAATGTCCCTCGGGACCATCATCGACGTGACCGTCGATCGTCCGTTTGACGGCTACCCAGGACGCTACCTCGTCGCGGTGAATCAGCTCATCTCAAGCGTGAGCGGTGTCTTGCTCGATCCCTTGCATTCGTCGCTCCAGTTTGACGGGCTCGTCCAGGTGTCGACCCCCAAGACCCTTGATGTGGCAGTTCCGATCCGCGACTTCGCCAACCCGCAAACCTTGTCAGGATTGCTTGACCCTCTGCCGGTGACGAGCGATGTCGGCTTGCTAGGAAGCATCCCGACAGGTGACGATGGGGACTACGCGTTCGACGAGGGGATGACCAGCTATAAGAAGCGGCTTTTCCGGCGGCTCACGAGCGCCAAGAACCGCTTTGCTCACCTGCCTGGTTATGGGCTCGGGCCGGGTGCCAAGCTCAAGCAGCTGGGCAAGCAGAGCGTGCGAGCCATGTTCGAGGCCGATGCCAAGCAGCAGGTGATGCAGGAGCCCGAAACAATCGATGCTTCGGTCAACCTCATCGTCGACCCGAATATCCCTGGGCTTTACCGGCTCAAGATGCGCATCAAGTGCAAACTAAGCGCCAGTCCTATCGATTTCAACGACGTCACGTTCTCCGTCAACGGGTGATCCCATGCCGATCGATCTGCCGACTCGACTCGATCTCTTCGCTGTTGGCAGGGGCCATCTACTGGCGCGAGCCACGAAGATTGACCCGAACCAAGTCAACGTGCGGGGCAGCGATGCCAACATCATCGTCGCGAGTGAGAGTTTCGTCGCGTTCGAGGTGGTCAAGCAACTCGCTCAGAAGATGAACGCTCTCCTCCTCGATGGAGCGAGTGGTGAGGACCTCGACCGCTGGTTGTGGGATCGCTACCTGCAAGCACGTATCGGAGCGAGTGCCTCACTCGCCACCGTCAAGTTCTTCCGCCCTGCGGCCGGCGTTGGTGGGAGCATCCTACCAGGCACGAAAGTCGCAAGCCTGACAGGGATCGAGTTCCTAACCATCACCACCGCAACCTTTGCAGCTGGGGATCTATCTCAGACCGCGATCGCTCGTTCTGTCCTTGCAGGGGTCGTAACCAAAGTCGGCCGCAACCAAGTCAGAATCATCCGCGAGCCGGGGCTGCTGTTCGACTCGACGATCCAAGTCACCAATGACGACCCGAGCGCTGGAGGCGAGGACCGCCAGCTTGACGAGGATGCAAAGGAGAACGCCCGTGCGTTTTGGACCGCTGTCCGCCGGGGCACGCTGTCAGCAATCGAGTACGGGGCGAAGCAAGTTCCTGGGGCGGTAAGTGCTCAAGCGGTCGAGTCGTTCGATGGTAGGGGCATGCCTGCTCGGGTTCTCACTCTCTACGTCGCCGACTCGAGTGGTATTGCCAACGAGGCTCTTGGGGCATCGGTCAGTGCCAACCTTGAGGAGTGGAGGGCTGCAGGGATCGCTGTCATCATGAGCACGAGCACCCCGCAGATCGTTGACATCAAGCTGCGGTTGACCTTCCGCGCCGGAGTCGACACCTCCTCGCTGACCGAGCAGGTGATTGCCGCGGTGGTCGAGCTCGTCAATGGGCTCAAGGTCAATGAAACGCTCAGGCGAGCCGACCTCTTGGGAGTGCTGACCAGATTCAAGGCAGCCGGCGTCATCCCGTCCAACGATAGCGTGGTTGAACCCGTTGGCGATCTGGTACCGGCTACGGGCAAGACCCTGCGCACGACCACCAGCAACGTGCAGGTCCTCTGATGACTCCCAAGACTGGCCCCTACTCGATCGATGAGCTGTTTTCGTTTTGGCAATCGATCGTAGACCATGGCTACTCACATCCATTCGTTGAGCAGCTCAAGGGGCTATCAATCGACGCCGACGCCGACGTCCCCGTCGTTCAAGCCCACCCGAAGGGTTCTGAGATCTTCACTCAGATGATGGCCCAAACCAAGCGGGTCAGCCAAGCGATCGACCGCAACGGTCAAGCATTCTTCATCATGCCTTGGAGCGGCCAGAGCGACTCACCTGCCATGGGTGGAGGTCACGCGGTCGTCAACCTGACCTTCGAGCGCACGCTGCGGATCGACTTGCACCTGACCATCCCAGCCGGTGTCATCATCGCAGAGGAGGAGCAGATCGATTGGGGCGAGACGACCGGCATCCCGGTAAAGACCGGGCGGCGGTTCATGCTCACTTCGCCATTGCACCTTGCCCCTGGTGAGCGCGGTCCCGTCAGCGTCATCGCGATGGCCGAGAAAGAGGGCTACGGCTACAACAACCCAGCGATCGGAGCGATCTCGGTGTTGGTTCAGCCGGGTAGTCGCCTGACGAATGATCGAGCGGCAATCGTTCCTGGACCATCCACCAACCGGCTACTGTGCAGGCCCGAGCCCGACGTAGTGGTGCCCGACAACGCCGGCCAGATGATCGAGTTCCTATCGGGCGCCAATACCGGCCAGGTTCGTAGGATGATCGGCTACCTTGCTGCCGATCCGGCGATCCCGCATGGTGGGATTGCAGTGCTTGCTCGGACCGCCGTGTTCCAGATGGCAACCTTCTTCGGGACGTTCATCGTAGGGGAGCAGGTGATCATGCCAGGAACTAACGCGTCTGGCACCTTCGTCTACTCGAACGGCAACTACATCATCCTTGAAGCAGCCAATGATTCATTCATTGTGGGTGGAGTTGCAGTTGGATCGCTGAGCGGCGCCGCTGTCCTCCTCGGGGCCGTCCACCAATCGCCTACCCTCATAGCCGAAGTAGGGACCGCAACGTGGCGAATACTCGATTGGAGCGTTGACCTCGGCCTGACGGTCACGAACGCAGCCAGCCCGGCAGGCGGTCGGACTTCGATGCTAGACGAGCTCGGCAGGGAGCGAGGGATCGAACGAGCGCCGGGCGAGTTGGACGATCGCTACCGCAAGCGGGTGCATGCACTGCCTGACACGGTGTCGCCCAACGCGATTCGCCGCACGGCCAACCGCGTGCTGTCGGAGTATGGGCTCTCGGGCACCTTGCGGGAGGTAGGCTCACCCATGCTGCCCGGCCTCTTCTTTGATGGTGACCCGACCGACACCGACCCTCGAGCGGCGTTTGCGTTCGACATGGACTTTGTGATTGCCCCCGAGGACCGCTACAAGCTGATGATGAGCTACGAGGAGATGCGGGGGTTCTTCCTGATGGCATTGCCTCCCCTGTGGTTGGGCGACTTCGGGTTTGCCTACGACTCGGGCCCGAGCAACGCGTATGACTCGGCCCCATGGCTCACGTTCTACGATGGATTTCCTCTGACCTCGGCCATCGTATGGGGCAACATCTGGCAAGCGATCGACAAGGCCCGAGCCGGCGGGGTAGGGTTTGACTTGATAGTAGATCCATTCGGCAGCCTGTAGGCTGCCCTGACGGGAGCAGCACATGTCAGGCGGAAACAAGCGAGAGCAGTACAATACCCGCGAGCGCGTCATCTCGGATGATCTCAATCGAGAGCAAAAGTTCATCGCGTTCGACCGCGCTCAGATGCGCCGCCACATGGCCAACGACATCCCCAAGATGTCGTTCGACTATGGCTCGGCTCGCGACCTGACCAGCCTGCCCGCCCAGATCGATGCTCCCTTGCGGGCTGACATCTTCGAGGGACTGCTCGTGCTACCTGTTCTCGGCACCTGGTCGCTGTACGTTTCCCCCGGCGTGGTTGGCATGCATGACCCCGATGGCGAGACGGGAAGCTCCGACCCCACTCCCGCGAACGTGGACGATAGCTCCTACAAGATGGTGGTCGACCAGGGCATCAGTGCAATCGGCCAGCTTGTCATCGTGCCCAATGGCGCAGCCTTCACCCGGATCGACACCATCGAGTGCCAGCGGCTCGAGGTCGTGCTCGAGCAGGACAATCGGGACATCTACAACCCAGCGACCCGCACCTTCACTCCCGCCTTGGTTGATAAGGTAGTCGAGGGACGGCTGACCTACCGAGTCCGACAAGGAGCTCCAGGGGCCGGCATGCCAGCCCCGGTGCAAGGCTGGCTCCCCCTCGCGATCGCTCGCGTGCCCATTACGGCCGCCAGCTGTGATGATTGCACCTTTTGGGATGTACGACCCGTTGTTCGAGATCGTCCCTTCTCGCCCTATCGAGACTTCAGCGGGATCAACGCATCGCAGCTCGGCAACCACCTGCTGCATGCCGATCCCTTTACAGTTGGAGGCAAGACGAAGATTGGCGGTGTGTCCGATGGCGAAGCCTTCCCGGGCGTGATGGGTGGCGGCCATCTGCAGCAGGGCACTCCGACTGCCGATGCGGTATTCGATGCTCAAGATGTCGTGAATCAGGAACCAGGCTTTGCGCTTGCTGCATATCAGATCTGGTACCTCTGGCACGTGTTTCCCTACGGGCTTCCCCGTTGGGTGCGCTACATCACAACGCCAACTTCGAGTGGTGTGCGATTCCCCTTTGGGCCGAAAGGCATCCCAGTTGCTTCAGAAACAGGCCCAAGCGGATTGACTCATGGCTTGCTGCTTGGCTCAACCATCACAGTGCCCGTGAGCACTGAGCTCGCAGTTGCTTGCGACGTTGGTGTTTGCGTTGGTGCATTCGGTTCAACCGCGGCAGGCGTTCCAGGAGCAGCCATCGTTGATGGTGATTGGACTTGGCTTGGCAAAGGCTGTCTCATCACGGGCATTGCCCCGACTGCGGGAGCCGGCAGCCTTGTCTCAAATACCTGGACGCTGACGGCCGGAACTCATTTTCCAACCAACGCTCGTGCGCTTCGCATTCAAGTTGGCTGTGCTCTAGTTGGTACCGTCGACAAAGGTGTCATCTACACCATGCGAGTATTTGTGCGCAGGCCGGGGACGTCCGATGAACTCGCGAGCTATGTCTACTATGAAAATGGAGGCGCATCGTTTGGTGATCCGGGCACCATCGGATTCATCCGCCAATTCGAGATCCCTCGACCACCTCCTAATGCTCTCTATGGTACAGCTAACCTCGAGTTTACCGTCGAGTGGAATTTC
>Ga0182027_10016670_pt1 | contig 10018 bp, 7 predicted proteins | sample 712E1DmetaG_FD_121300 | JGI IMG/M metagenome (GOLD analysis project Ga0182027, IMG submission 121300) | Permafrost microbial communities from Stordalen Mire, Sweden - 712E1D metaG (Illumina Assembly) | ecosystem: Environmental > Terrestrial > Soil > Wetlands > Permafrost | place: Sweden... | reverse complement strand
TCCCCGAGGACCAGGGTCAGTGACAGCCGGCGCCCAGCGTCGACGAAGAGGTCTCCGGTGAAGCGAAAGTAGTTTGGTTTTTAGCTGAGGGCGGCGAGGTCGGCGTCCACCATCATGCACACCAGTTCGTCGAAGCTCACCTCAGGTTTCCAGCCGAGGACGGTGTGCGCCCGCGTGGCGTCCCCTATCAAAAGGTCCACCTCGGCCGGGCGGAAATGGGCCTCGTCGACCCGGACATAGCGCTCCCAGTCCAGGCCCACATGGCCGAACGCGACCTGGCAGAACTCGCGGACCGAGTGCGTTTCGCCCGTGGCCACTACGAAGTCACCCGGCTCGTCCTGTTGGAGCATCATCCACATCGCCCGCACGAAATCGGGCGCGTAGCCCCAGTCACGCTGAGAATCCAGATTGCCGAGCTTTACGTGGTCGGCCAGGCCCATTTTTATCCGTGCCACGGCGTTGGTGACCTTGCGGGTGACGAACTCGAGGCCGCGTCTGGGGCTCTCATGGTTGAAGAGGATCCCCGAGCTGGCGTGCAGCTGGTAGCTCTCCCGGTAGTTGACCGTTGCCCAGTGCCCATAGACTTTGGCCACGCCGTAGGGGCTGCGGGGATAGAAGGGCGTGCGCTCGCTCTGGGGGACCTCCACCACCTTGCCGAACATCTCCGAAGAGCTGGCCTGGTAGAACCGGATGGTCGGGTCCACGTTGAGGATGGCGTCGAGCACCCGGGTCACGCCCAGGGCGGTGACTTCACCGGTCAGTACCGGCTGCGCCCACGACGTCATGACGAAGGACTGCGCCGCCAGGTTGTAGACCTCCGAGGGCCGGTGGTCGCGCAGCACCCTGATGAGCGAGGACTCGTCCAGTAGGTCGGCGGAGGCCAGGGTGATCTTGTCCATCAGGTGCGAGATCCGCTCGAAGGTCACAGTGCTGCTGCGGCGATGGGCACCCACCACGTCGTACCCCTTGGTGAGCAGCAGTTCGGCCAGGTACGAGCCGTCCTGTCCCGTAATGCCAGTTATCAAGGCTTTCGGCATCCACCCAGCATTGCCGCCCCGTCCGTAATCGGCAAGACAGCCTGTCTAGACCGGTGTGGTCAGCGCCCGCACGGCCTCCTCCACGCTGGGGAACAGGCGGTCCGTCCCGATGACCTCGATGAGCCCGGCGTGCTTCAAGTCGTGATGGACGAGGTGGGACGCCCGGGCCAGCGCGAAGGCGACGCCCTGGCCCTTCAGCTCTGCGATCAGCTCGCCGAACGCCTTGGCCCCGGTGTAGTCGACGTCAGCAATGCCATTGGCGTCGACGACCAGGGTGTGGACCGTTGTTGGCGCTGAGGTCAGCGCCCGGCGCAGCCGCAGGACCACGAAGTCGGCATTGCCGTAGAAGACAGGGGCGTAGAGGAGGTAGACGAGGACGCCGGGCAACTGTTCGGTGGGGCGCCCGACATCGGTCTCGATCCAGTGGGAGGTACCGGGTTCGCGCCCGAGGACGGCCCCCCGGGGCCGGGCCGTCAGCCTGGCCCGATAGGCCAGGGCGATCAGGGAGGCCGCCACGACGCCCTGTTCGATGCCGACGAGCGCCACCGTCGCCAGCGTCACGAGCGCCAGGGCGAACTCGAACCAGCCGAAGTGCATGATGCGGCGCAGCTCGGACAGGTGGAACAAGCGGGAGGCGACGAAGATCAGGATCGCGCCCAGGGCCGCCTCCGGGAGGTCCTTCAACAGGCTCGTGGCCAGGGCCAGGACCGCCACTATGGCGCCCACGGCCACCAGGCTCGTCACCTGGGTCCTGCCCCCGGCCGACCCGACGACGGCGGTGCGGGGAGGGCTGGCGTTAACGCTAAAGGAGCCCCCCAAGCCGGCCAAAATGCTCCCCGCCCCGACGGCGGCGAGATCGACGTTGAAGTCCCCGGCCCGCGCCGCCGGCCCGCCTGGGTCGGAACGCACGGTGGCCGAGATCTGCACGATGCACAAAAAGGCGACGGTCACCGCCGTGACTACCAGCTGGCCGATCTGGTGCCAGGTGGCGCTCGGCAGCCCCAGCGCGGGCAGGTTGGCGTGGACAGGCCCGAGCACGCGCACCCCATGGTGGGCCAAGCCGCCCGCCCCGACGAGGACCGTCGCCCCTATAACACCGATGAGGGCGCCGGGGATCCGGTGGTCCAGCTTCTCCCCCGCCACCACTATGGCGAGGACCCCGGCAGCGATGGCCAAGGTCCAGCCGTTGAGCTGGCCGAACTGGTCGATGACGGCCCGGGCCCGGCCGATCGTCGTCGTGCCTCCACCGGGCAGCCCGAGGACGGTAGGGAGCTGCTTGACCAGGATCTCGACCCCGATACCGGCCAGGAGCCCGTCGATTACAGGCAGGGGGAGGAAGTCGGCGATCCAGCCCAGGCGGAGCAGCCCGGCTACCACCAGTAGCGCCCCGACCCCCAAAGCCACCGCGCTCACCAGGTGGACGTATTCCTGAGTGCCGGTGGCGGCCACCGCTGCCACTCCAGCGGCGAACACGGGCGCGATCGTGGAGTCGGCCCCGACCGACAAGCGCGGGTGGCGCCCGAAGAGGGCAAAGACGAAGGAGCCGGCGATGAAGGCGTAAAAACCGGCCACGGCCGGCATGTTGGCGAGGTGCGCGGTCGCTATCTGCTCGGGGATGACGATGGCCACGAGAGTGAGGCCGGCGGTCAGGTCGGCTACCAACCATGACTTCTGGTAACCCTTCAGTGTCGGCAGTACCGGCAGTACCCGCGGGCGGGCCGAAGGCGCTGCACCGCCCTGGGCCCCGCTTTTTTTCGTCTTGCTCTCGATGGCGCTCGATTTTGGCACGTCAGCGGCACCGAGGTGCCATCTCGCAGTCCGCGGGACGCCCCGGTAGTCTTATGCGGTCTAAACCCCGGCAAGGAGCTCGAGTGGACCTCTTCGAATACCAGGGCAAGCAGTACTTCGCCCGTTTTGGTGTCCCCGTCTCGCCCGGAGGCATCGCCACCACCCCGGACGAAGTCGTTGAGCTGGCTGAAGGTCTCGGCTACCCGGTGGTGGTGAAGGCCCAGGTACAGGTCGGGGGCCGGGGCAAGGCCGGTGGGATCAAACTGGCGGGGGACGCCCAGCAGGCCCGGGCCCACGCCGCAGCGATCCTCGGCATGGACATCCGTGGCCACGTGGTACGCCGGGTCTGGGTCGAGCACGCATCCGACATCGAGCGCGAGTACTACGTCAGTTTCACCCTCGACCGGGGGGCCAAGGACCACCTGGCCATGGTGTCAGCCAAGGGCGGGGTGGATATAGAGCAGGTCGCGGCGGAGGACCCAGATGCCATAGTCCGCCTCCACATCGACCCGTACGCCGGCTTCAGCCAGGCTCAGGCAGACCAGCTGGTGGCACAAGCGGAGCTTGACCAACAGGCCCGGCCGGGGGCGGCCCAGGTGTTGATGAGCCTTTACCGCTGCTTCACCGAGGGCGACGCCGACCTGGTCGAGGTCAACCCACTCGTCCTTACCACCGATGGCCGGGTGCACGCCCTCGACGCCAAGGTCACCCTGGACGACAACGCCGCCTTCCGCCATCCCGAATGGGAGGAGTACGCCGCGACCACCGAGCTCGACGATCGCGAAAGACGGGCCCGCCAAGCAGGTCTCCAGTACGTGGGCCTGGACGGCTTTGTGGGCATAATCGCCAACGGGGCCGGGCTGGCCATGAGCACGTGTGACGTCGTGAACCAGGTCGGTGGGCGGCCGGCCAACTTCCTGGACATCGGCGGCGGTGCCAGTGCCGAGGTGATGGCCGGAGCGCTCGAGGTCATTTCCTCTGACACCAGCGTCCGCTCCATTTTCATAAATATTTTCGGCGGGATAACCCGGGGCGAGGACGTCGCCAACGGCATCGTGACGGCGCTGGCGCGGGTGGACATAAAGGTGCCGATGGTCATCCGCCTGGACGGCACCAACGCCGATCAGGGCCGGGAAATCCTCCAGACGGTGGAGTCCGAAATGGTTATCAGTTCTCCCAACATGATGGACGCCGCCCGGCGCGCCGTCGAGCTGGCAGGCGGTGAAAAGTGAGCGTTTTTGTCGATGAGAGCACCAAGGTGGTCGTCCACGGTCTGACCGGCGGGCAGGCTCGTTTCCACGGGTTGCGCAACCGGGACTACGGGACCCAGGTGGTGGCGGGCGTCAACCCGGCCAAGGGCGGTCAGGACGTCGAGGGCATCCCCGTGTTCGCCACCGCCGCCGAGGCCCGGGAAGCAACCGGGGCCAACGCCAGTTTTGTGGCCGTCCCGGCCAAGGTGGCGCCGGGGTCGGTACTCGAGGCGGCCGCGGCGGGCATCGAACTGATCGTTTGCATCACCGAGGGCATCCCGGCCCAGGACGAAGCCAAGGTGTACAGCGAACTGCGCCATGTGTACCCGTCGGTCCGTCTCATCGGGCCCAACTGCCCGGGGATAATCAGTCCCGGTAAATGCAACATAGGCATCACTGCGGGCGAGATCGCTCTGGCCGGCGGTCCCGTCGGCATCGTCAGCCGCAGCGGCACCTTGACTTATCAAGCGCTCTACGAGCTGAAGCAGATGGGAATCGGTGTCACCACCTGCGTCGGCATCGGCGGCGACCCCGTTCCGGGCACGACTTTTGTCGACTGCCTGGCCGCCTTCGAGGCGGACCCGGACACCCGGGCCGTGATGCTGATCGGCGAGATCGGGGGCACGGAGGAAGAGAAGGCGGCGGCCTTTATCGCCGAACGGCTCACCAAGCCGGTGGTGTGCTACATCGCCGGGGTGACGGCGCCGCCGGGCCGGCGCATGGGCCACGCGGGCGCCATCATCTCGGGGAGCAAGGGGACAGCCCAGGCCAAGATGGAGGCGCTGGCCGGGGCCGGAGCGAGAGTGGCACAGAACCCGACGGAGGCCGGCGAGCTCATGGCGCAACTCGTGCGGTCCCTGTAGGGCGCATATGCCGGCACGGCCCCCGAAGCTAGAAGAGGCGCAACGCCTCGCGCTGGGGGCCGCGTTGTCCGGAGCGTTGCGCGGCGAGGTGCGCTTCGACACCACGGCCAGGGCCGCCTACGCCAGCGACTCGTCCAACTATCGCCACGTACCTCTCGGGGTCGTGTTCCCCATCGACCACGACGACGTCCGGGCCGCGGCTCGGCTGGCCGCCGAGGCGGGGGCGGCGCTCCTGGCCCGGGGCGCCGGCACCAGCCTGGCCGGGCAGGCGTGCAACGAGGCCGTGGTGCTCGACATGTCGCGTCACATGACGCGGATCGTCGAGATCGACCCCGACCGACGGGTGGCCCGGGCCGAACCGGGCGTGGTGCTGGACGACCTCCGCCGGGCGGCGGAGCGCCACGGGCTTACCTTCGGCCCGGATCCCGCCACCCATGCCTGGTGCACCCTCGGTGGCATGATCGGCAACAACTCCTGCGGGACGCACGGGCTTTACGCTGGCAAGACGTCTGACAACGTCAAGAGCCTCCGGGTCGTGCGGGCGGGAGGCGAAGAGCTCGAAGTGGGTGCCTATACGCCCAGGGACATGGAGGCGGCCACGGCCGGGGGAGGCGGGCTCTCCGGCCTGCTGGCGGGCCTGACAGGCCTCCAGGCCCGGTACGGGGCGCTGGTGGCGGAACGCTTCCCTGACATCCCCCGCCGGGTGAGCGGGTTCAACCTGGACGAGCTGGCTCCGGGACGGGGTCACGTCGCCCGCGCCCTGGTGGGCACGGAATCCACGTGCGCTTTCACCACCGAGGCCACCCTTCACCTGGTGACCAGCCCTCCCCGGAGGTGCCTGGTCGCCATCGGGTACCCGGACATATTCATCGCCGCCGAGGCCGTCCCGGCGCTCCTCGACCATCCCCTGCTGGCGCTGGAGGGCTTCGACCGGACGCTCGTCGACCAGATGGAGGCCCACGGCCTCAATCGCAGCGGCGTCGCCCTGCTCCCCGCCGGGAACGGGTGGTTGCTGGCGGAGCTGGGCGGGGACAGCATGGAAGAGGCGAAGTCCAAAGCGTCCGATCTCATCGCCGGCCTGCCCCATGGTGTGAGCTCGAGGCTGGTCGACGACGACGGGGCGCAGAAGCGGTTATGGGCGGTACGCGAATCGGGCCTGGGCGCTACTGCCATCCGCATCGACGGGCACCATAACTACGAGGGGTGGGAGGACGGCGCCGTGGCGCCGGCGCGCCTGGCCGACTACCTGCGGGGCATCACCGCGTTGTGGGCTGAGCACGGTTACTCAGGTGCCTGGTACGGGCACTTCGGCCAGGGCTGCGTCCACACGCGCAACAACTTCGATTTTTCGAGCCGCGAGGGCCTGGCCAACTACCGCAGGTACATCAACGCCGCCGCCGATCTCGTCGTTTCCATGGGAGGTTCCCTCTCGGGTGAGCACGGTGACGGCCAAAGCCGCGGTGAGCTGCTGGAGAAGATGTTCGGCCCCGAGCTCGTTGGGGCCTTCCGGGAGTTCAAGGCCCTATGGGACCCAGACGGCCTGATGAACCCGGGCAAGGTGGTCGACGCCTACCCTCTCGACGCCAACATCCGCTATATGACCTTGACCGAGCCCGTCCACCTGAGGCCGACGCGGTACTCCTTCGCCGACGACGACGGTTCGCTCTTGCATGCCTCCCTGCGTTGCGTCGGGGTCGGTCGCTGCCGGCGTGACGACACGGCCACCATGTGCCCCTCCTTTCGGGCCACCCGTGACGAGGTGCACTCGACCCGGGGACGGGCGAAGTTGCTGGGCGAGATGTTCCAGGGGGAGCCGGTGCCGGCGTCCTGGCGTAGCGAGGAGGTGCGCGAGGCCCTCGAACTATGCCTTTCGTGCAAGGGGTGCGCTTCGGACTGCCCGACCCATGTCGACATGGCCACCTACAAGTCGGAGTTCCTCTTCCACTATTACCGCGGCCGGCGCCGGCCGGCGGCCATGTACGCCATGGGCTTCATGCCCTGGGCCGGCCGTCTGACCGCGGCCTGGCCGGCGGCGGCGAAATTGACCAATACCGCCCTGGGTGCCCCGGCCTTGGGGCGGGCCCTCAAAAGGATGGCCGGCATCGCCACCAACCGTCCCGCCCCCCGCTTCTCGACCGCCGGCGGGCTGCGCACTTCCACGCGGCGGGAGCTCCCCGAGGCGATAGACCGCGCCCCCCGGGACACCTCGGTGGTGATCTGGCCGGACACCTTCACCGATGCCTTCCGGCCCGAGGTCGGCAACGACCTGGTGGTGGCGATGGAGGCTCTCGGCGAACGGGTCGCGGTCCCGTCCAGCTGGGCGTGTTGCGGGCGGACCTTGTACGACTTCGGGATGCTCGACCTGGCCCGGCATTCTCTCCGGCGCCTGTTGAAGGTCCTCGGGCCATGGGTCACGGCCGGTGTGCCCGTGGTGGTGGCCGAACCGAGCTGCCTGGCCGCTTTCCGGGACGAGCTGCCCCACCTGTTGGCCGACGACCCGAGGAGCGCGAAGCTGGCGTCCCTCGCCCGTAGCCCCGCGGAGCACTTGGTGGCCAACGGGCATACGGCCCGGCTGGCGGCCGCCGGTCGCGGGACGGACGTAGGCCGGGCCGTGGTGCAAGCCCACTGCCACCAGCGGGCGGTGGTCGGGACCGACGCGGACCAGGCCGTTCTCGCCGCCCTCGGCTACGAGGTCGAGGTCCTCGACGCGGGCTGCTGCGGCTTGGCCGGCTCGTTTGGGTTCGACGCCCACCACGAGCCGGTGTCCCGCACCATCGGTGAGGACCTGTGGCTGCCCAAGGTGCGAGCCGCCCTCGGCAATGGCGACGGCCCCGCGGCCCGGCTGGTCGTGGACGGTTTTAGTTGTCACACCCAGCTCGAGCACCTCGGTCCCGAACTGCTCCCCCAGGCCACGACCATCCCTGCCCTGGTCCGGTCCCGGCAGGCCGGCCTCATCGAGCCGAACGCTCGGCGTAAGCCATAGGCCCAGGCGAGCCCCGGCGTTGCCTCAACCGCCGCTGCACGACTACAGGCGCAAGAGAGATTTTGCCGCCACCCCCGAACCTGCGGGCCCGAGCGAAGGGCCCGGACCGGGCGATGGCGGGGATGGAAAGAGATGGGTCGTCCAGCAACACGCGGCGCGCCGTCTGCACTACGACTTTCGGCTGGAGGCGAACGGCGTGCTCGTCTCCTGGGCCGTGCCGAAGGGCCCTTCTTATGACCCGGGCGTGAAACGATTGGCGGTCAAGGTCGAGGACCACCCCTTCGACTACCGGGACTTCGAGGGGACGATACCCGGCGGCAACTACGGGGCGGGCGCGGTGATCGTCTGGGACGAGGGGACCTATCGCAACCTCACGACGAAGCGCGGCGAGGTCGTCCCCGTCGCCGACGCGGTAGCCGAGGGGCATGTCTCGGTGTGGCTCCAAGGGTCCAAGCTCGTCGGCGGTTGGACGCTCACGCGTTTCGACGGGGCCAACTGGGTGCTCGTCAAGCGCAAAGACGACCGGGCCGGGCCGACACGAGACATAACGTCCGAAGAGCCTCGTTCGGTGAAAACCGGTCGCACCCTGGACGAGGTGAGGCAAGGGGCAGCCCAGTCCGAGAGGGCCGGCTCGCCCCGAGAAGGTGCCGGTTCGTCCCGAGAAGGTGCCGGTTCGCCCCGAGAAGGTGACGGGGCCGCCGAGCCCCCGGCCCTGCCCGCGGGCTTCCTGGCACCCATGCTGGCGCAGCTCGAGGCGGTCGGCCCTGGGGCCGCTTCGGTCGCCCTGCGGGCCGGGCCGGGCGAATGGCTCTATGAGCCCAAGTTGGACGGGCTGCGCTGCGTCGCGGTCCGCAACGGCCCCGAGGTCACGCTGTTCTCGCGGAACAGGCTCTCGTTCAACGCCCGCTTCCCCTCGGTCGTCAAGGCGCTGGCGCGGCTCCCGGCCGACAACTTCGTCATCGACGGGGAGCTGGTCGGCATGGTCGAGGGCCGTCCCGACTTCGGGGCCCTCCAACAGGGCGCCGCGCCGGCCCAGTTATGGGCGTTCGACCTGCCGTGGCTCCTGGGCCGGGATCTTCGCCACCTGCCCATAGAGGACCGAAAAGCGCTCCTGGCCAAGACCGTTACCGAGAGCGGAGAACTCCGAGTGGTGCACCCTCTGGAGGGCGATCCCCGGCAGTTGTTCGAGGGGGCCTGCCGGGACCGTTGGGAGGGTCTCGTGGCCAAGCGTTCCGGCTCGCATTACACGGCGGGGCGGTCCTCGGACTGGCGCAAGCTTAAATGTGGTTACCGCCAAGAACTGGTCGTGGGCGGGTTCACGGCTCCCCGAGGTACCAGGGACGCCTTCGGCGCTCTCCTGCTCGGTTATTGGGAGGCGGGCGAGCTGGTGTACGCGGGCAAAGTCGGCACCGGTTTTGACCGGTCCGAACTGGCCGACCTGTTGCGCCGGCTCGAGCAGGCCGAGCGGGCAACATCGCCCTTCCGCCCGGGGACCAAGACGGGACCGGCCCGCTGGGTCGAGCCGGAACTGGTCGTCGAGGTCGAGTTCAGCAACTGGACCACCGATGGGCGCCTGCGCCACCCGCGCTTCCTCGGCGTCAGGCCGGACAAGCCGGCCGGGGAGGTCGTCCGGGAGCGTACGCCTCCAGGCCACAGGGCGGCCCGGGCCCGGTAAGCTCGTCCTCACTGACGGCATTGGCCAGCGCGCCCTTCGGGTCGCAAGGGCCCGCCGCCGAGATCCAGGGGTACCAGGAGGAATTCGCTCTGTCCAACGCCAATGCCAACGCCAACGCCAACGCTAAAGAGCAGGGCATCCTGCTCGAGGGGACTGTCGTCGAGTCCCTGAAGAACGCCACCTTCCGGGTAAAGACCGACAACGGCCACGAGGTGTTGGCTCACAACTCGGGCAAGATGCGCATGCACCGCATACGTGTACTGCCCGGCGACAGGGTGCAGGTCGAGATAAGCCCCTACGACCTGAAGCGGGGCCGTATCACCTACCGGTTCAAGTAGGCGCGTCCAGCTTCGTTCAAGTCCACTGGCCCCGGGCCACGAGGACCTCTTTCAGTACCGTCGGGCGGTCTGTCATGATGCCGT
>Ga0182027_10016668_pt1 | contig 10019 bp, 9 predicted proteins | sample 712E1DmetaG_FD_121300 | JGI IMG/M metagenome (GOLD analysis project Ga0182027, IMG submission 121300) | Permafrost microbial communities from Stordalen Mire, Sweden - 712E1D metaG (Illumina Assembly) | ecosystem: Environmental > Terrestrial > Soil > Wetlands > Permafrost | place: Sweden... | reverse complement strand
ATATAAAACAACAATAATTAATATTTCGATAACAACATTACCATAATTATATTCGCCATCAATTAATCCAGTAAATTTATCAGTATTAAATCCTGCCGTGATTGATGGTATCATGATAATACTACTAAAACAAAATAATAAAATTCCTAAAATTAATCTTTTCATGAATGCCTAACTTCAACAGCTACAGGAGTCTCTCTTTTTATATAATTCTGTTTATACTGTCTAAATGTACTTCCAAGAATACTTTCTTTTTCATTATGATTTTTGTTACGCCGAAAAAAGACACTTTTGACCCAAATACTAGCATTGCAAATAGGCAATGTCAAACATATCTTATCGAGGACACTAAAAATATGGAGCTTGACTTCAGTAATTTGGCGAACTAAAGTAACTATAAATGCTTTTGTTTAAAATTAAATTGGGCGGGGATAGTAATGTTCTCGAAAAATGTGTCAGTGACTTGTCCTTATTGCGGTGCCCTTTTTTCAATTCCTGTTGGTGCGAATTACCAAAACGCGGAGGCTTTAATTAAAGACAAGAGTGGGAAAGTAGGAATCAAACCTGGTAAAAATACGATATGCCCCAATCCGGCGTGCTACCATGATATTTTCATTCATTTTATAAAATAACAATAGTGCCATATAATAATTATCAAGGAGATTTAAATGACAATATATTGTCCTAAATGCGGAGCTCCAAATGAGGGTGGCAGCCAATTCTGCAATAAGTGCGGGACACAATTGGAGCAAATAACCCCTCCCATGCCTTCAGCTCAAACAAATATCGGTGTTCAAGGAACAAAACATAAAAGTGGGTATGCGACTGCTTCATTAGTGCTCGCGCTTGTGGGCATAATCCTCAACCCTTGCCTCATATTCGCGATCATCTACGGTGCAATCGCGCTAAACAAAATAAAAAAAGATCCCAATCTTGAAGGAAGAGGCCAGGCATTAGCAGGTTTATGGATTGGCATCATAGGACTTGTCCTCTGGATATTAGCCATATTCTGGCTATTTTGACAGAAATAAAAACCATCGGAGTTTAAAACATATAGTCATTTTTCCTCGTTTAAAATCGGGAAGACGAGCAGGAGAGTTGGGCAAAAGTGATCCGCAGCAAAATTCATTGACAGCGAAATTAGCCTGTATTAGCATTCTGGTAAATATTTGGTGGGGGATTTTGTCATGGAAATAATCGTTCCTATTCCGGATGGTTTGGAAAATAACAGTAGCGCACATATTAGTTATTAAGGAGTTTAAGTTGACTGAAAACGAGCATCAAAATATGATGCAGACAAGAAGATGGGCTAACATTGCGCTGATTGGAATTGTATTCTATATTATTCTTGACGTCGTCATTCAAATGCTCCCCCCGCACTATAGTCTGCGCCAAGCAGAAAGTGATTTAGCAGTCGGACCTTATGGATGGATAATGAACATCAATTTCGTGGTCCGCGGTCTGTTGTCTGCGGCTATTATTTTAGCCATATACAAAAGCATGAAAAATATAGTGCGTCCCACAGTGGGCATGGTATTTTTTGCTATTTGGAGTGCCGCCTCATTCCTCCTGGCCTTTTTTAACACAGATGTTCCAAATGCTTCTCTCGTTGTCAGTAATCCTACTTACCATGGAGAACTTCACTTAGTGCTCGCGCTCATAGGGTTTATTTGCGCACCAATTGGCATTTTAATAATTTCCATAGCATTTCGGAAGGAAGACCGGCTAAAGTCCCTGGCGACACTTACTTTGATTATTTCAATCCTAGCAGTGCTTGCTTTTCTCTATCTGGGTCTGAGAGGAGTCCATGCACGCAACTTTGGTATTAACGAAAGGATATTCATAGGGTTAGTTCTAATTTGGATTGCAGTGGTCGCATCAAAATTGCGACGATTGCATACTGAAGAAAACCCAATGATAAAAAATGATTTACACCTAGCAAAGGGGTAAGAATTCTGAACATCAAATAGAATAGCTTGCGACTAAACTAAACCAAACGTGTTTTTACTCGCCAGCACCCGATATGTAGCCTACCGTCAAGGTTTGCGATTTCGTTTTTTGCGTTGATTAATAGTATTTCGTTTCTGATAGCAATCAGGATTCTCTCTTTGATTGCAGAAACGCCGGTCGCTGTGGCCGCCTCTTATTACCTGTCCGCAAAGTTCGCAGTACTTGATTGTGACTTTCTCCTGTAAGTCTTGGTAAAATTCCCACCACATGTAGCCCAGCCAATCATGGGCAACAATAACGTCCACGTTTTTATTCATTATTTTCCTGAACTCTTCAGACCGGAGAAGTTCTTTCATCGAATTGGCTGATATATTATATTGGGATTCGACTGCAAATAAAGCATCTTCAGTGTTTGATTGGGCCATTGGCGAAAACCACGAGTGCCATAAAGAAGTTTTACCCTTTGAAGTCAGTGCACCGAGCCATGTCTCAGCTTCCGCCGTGGCTTTTGCAATCTTGCCTTCTTGAGCATCGCGGATGCATTGGTTGAATATTCCTTGATGCATAGCCAGGTCGACACCAGCGCCTTCTCCAAACATATAGTTAAAGGGTTTATTCCAACCGTATTCAGTGCTTATGCCGCGAAGGTTAGGGTCTTTTTCGGATACTGCGAGTAGCATTTCCTGCCCTTCGATTGTGTGTCTCTCATATTGTGCCTTCCCGAAAACAGCCGCAACTTCTTGGGTTGGTGCCAGCATTTTCGCATGTCCCGCTCCCCTCCAGCCTACTTCCATAACTCCCTCCTCGTTTACCCTAACATCAGGAGTTATTGCTCCGGGTCTAATTTTAACTGTTCCCTTAATAACCGTGAATTTACCGTCTTTAATGACCGGCATTGGCATTGGTCTGTATTCCGAATTTATTAGGTAGATTTTAGCTTTTTCATCCAACCATCTTATATAAGAGCCAGATACTGAATTATGCCATTCTTTTGGAAGTGGAAGGTACGGATAAATACGTCCCAATCCATCAATATGCGATATCACGAAACAGTTGGTAGTTTCAGATGGAATGACACATTCGTTGACCTGCATTTTTTGATCATCTCGTGTCCACCTGACTACTTCTTTCGCGTCCCTATCAAGGTAAACTCGGTTTTCCCCTCGCCAATCACGAATCGCCCGGCGTAAATCACGTGCATGAGCCTCATCAAAGGGGCTCTTCCAAAAATAAGAAGTCCAAACTTGCACAGACGGACGCATTTCAAACTCCTGTCACTCGAATTGTCATCGCAATTTTAATCGTTGCCATTATTATAAAGTGAAATGGTAAGGAATAAAAATTTCAGAGTGGACGGTAATGGAAACCACAGGAAATAAAAAATTAAATACTCTTCAAATAGAGCGGGTCTGCAGTCCCCATCATGAGGCGATGCTTGCAGCATTAAAATTGGTTCTTGATCTCCCACGAGTTCCTGTACACCTATGCGAAACGAAGTGATTAAAACTTGATTAACTTGATATCTTTGCCGAATAGAGCGTGTATGTGTACTGACCGCACGGACCAGAGAGCCCTGAGGTCAGGAGAAATATAATGACTTTAGAAACCGAAATAACCTACAAGCGTATTGCAACCTACGAAAGAGTTTCAAGCGACGACCAAAAATTGCGTGAGACTATAAAAAACCAGACCGAAAACATCGCTCGGAGTCTTCAATTAACCCCTGGGGTGCGATTTATCGGTCGATATCCTGATGACGGGGTTTCAGGAACTATTCCGTTTGGTAAACGACCCGGTGGTAGAAAACTTCTTGAGGACGCGGCACGAGGCCTGTTTGATGAAGTCTGGGTTTGGAAAATTGATCGCCTTGGGAGAGATGATGTCGACCCGCTGATTGTGTGGCAAGAAATTAAAAGATTTGGAGTAAATGTTCATTCGGTTACTGAAGGCGTTTCCGACATCTTTTCTTATCATATCTATGTTGCTATGGCGGCCGAAGAGCGTCGCAAATTCTTGGAACGTTCTGCGATCGGGACGGAGAGAACAGTAAAAGAAGGACGATTCCCAGGAGGAATTTGTCCTTTGGGTTACGAAGTAAAAGGCCGGAAACATGAGGCGAAAATTGTTCCCAGTGAAAAGATTATTTGGAAGGATTGGACAGCTTCTTATCTTATTTGTTATATCTATGACCTTTTGGCTATCCAGAAATGGAGTTGTCCGCGTATAGCCGACCATTTAAATGCTCTTGGTGTGCCGACTGCTTATCAACAACGTGAACCAGGACCGAGACGCGCGGAGCGGGGTACCGGACTACAGGCAAAGTGGCGGGCCGGTCGTATCCGTAACCTGGTCATCCTGACTGTTTACAAAGGAATTTATCAATATGGGAAACGCTCTAAGAAAAAACGTGAAATATGGGAAGTTGAAGCACCTGCTCTCGTCACTCCCGAACTCTGGCAAGCAGCTCAAGAAGCCCTTACCCGGAACCGATTAGTCGGTAAAAACACTCCTCGTCATTATCTTCTTACCGGCCTAATCAAATGTGGGGTATGCGGAAAAACATACTGTGCTGCGCATGGCAGAGACAAGATTGTCTGGTGGAGATGCAATGGACGAATGACAAGTAGGTACGACGCAGAGAATCGATGCCAGAGCAAAATGGTAAAAAGTTCAGAAATCGAAACTATTGTTTGGCAGGATATCGAACGTTGGCTGCGCAACCCAGGCGAAATATTAAATGAACTCAATGTTGAAAACGACTGGAGTAAAGCCGCAGCAGTTAGGGAAGCGGAATTGACTATTTTGAAAAAACGTTTGAGTGACCTGGAACTTGAGAAAAAGGGATATCATCGACAAAATGCACAGGGACTGTTAAACGACACTGATTTACGAGGGTTTGTCGAAGAGTTAAGTGAAAAGAAAATTTCTATTGAAAAACGGCTTGCCGAGCTATCTCCTGCCGAATCAGAACCGGAAATTATACCGGTCGATTTACTCCACGAACTTAGGCGGCGTCTTGACAACGGCTTGTCTGAAGAACAAAGACAGGAAATAGCCAGGTTATTGGTAAAACAAATTACAATTCAAACCAAAATGGAAGATGGCAATCGATATTGTAAAGCTGAAATACAATACAGGTTTATCGGTGCAGTTAATTTCTGCACGGACAGGGATTCATCGCCCCGACCAGCATGAAATTGGCCGGGAAGGTGACGCTCCCCTGCGCCCGCGAAATTGACACCACCCGGTCCTCCAGCGGCTGCCGGAGGACTTCCAGTAATGTATGTCCGAATTCCGGCAATTCGTCTAAAAAGAGCACGCCGCGGTGGCTGAGGCTGATTTCACCCGGCTTGGGGAAATGCCCGCCGCCCACCAGCCCGACGTTGGAAGTGGTGTAATGCGGGGAACGGAAGGGACGCTGCCGTATCATCGGTGTCGAAGGCGGTAAAAGCCCGCTGATGCTGTATATTTTAGTCACTTCAATGGCTTCGTCATTGGTCATCGGCGGCAGTATCGAACAGAGCGACCGCGCCAGCAGGGTTTTCCCGCTGCCCGGCGGCCCCATCATTATCACGTTGTGACCGCCGGCGGCTGCGATTTCCAGGGCGCGCTTCACGTGCTCCTGTCCCTTGATATACGCGAAATCAATGCCGCTCATTTCCGGCGGGATATATTCTTCATCTTCGGTCTGCGGCGGTATTGGCAGCGGCTGGAATTCTTTGCGGAAATACGCCGCGAGCTGCGCAAGGTTGGCGAATGGCAGGATTTCCACGCCGTCCACCAGCGCTGCTTCTTTGGCGCTGGCTTCCGGCACCACGATGCGTGAAAAACCCTTTTCATGACTGGCGGCAACCATCGGTAAAATACCCGGGGTGTGCCGCAGCGTGCCGTCAAGCCCCAGTTCGCCCAGCAGCACCAGCCCGTCCGCCTCGGCGGGAGCCTGTCCCGTGGCGATAATCGTGGCGACGGCAATCGGCAGGTCGTAGGCCGGGCCGGCTTTTTTCAGGTTGGCCGGGGCCAGCGCCGCCACCACGCGCGTGCCGGGAAAACTGAAACCGGAATTCCGCACGGCCGCACGCACGCGTTCCCGGGCTTCCTGCACCGCCGCGTCTGGCAGGCCGACCACGCCGAAGAACGGCAGGCCGCCCGAAACGTCGACTTCAACTTCGACGATAACGCCTTCCATCCCGACTACTGCGCAACTCCTGACTTTAGCTAACATATGATTAGGTAATATGTTACATGTTCATGAATCAGCCTGTCAAGAAGCGGCTTCAAATCGATTTGGAGGCATTAACAGAATCTTCGGGCGCTATACGCCGGCCAATTGCCGCCCGAACTGCAGCATTCTTTTCAGCCGTTCCGTGTCATTGGTTTCGGCGTAAATCCGCAAAATCGGCTCGGTGCCCGAAAACCGGATGAGCAGCCAGGAGTTGTCCGCCAGGATAAAGCGGAAGCCGTCCTGCGTGTCCACTCTGGCGACTTTTACGTTTTCGATACTTTTCGGCTCGCCTTCACGCACCCGTTTGATGATCGCCTGCCTCTTTTCTTCCGGGAAATGCAGGTCGATACGGTCGTAGTAATGCTCCCCGACTTTGCTGTACAGATAACTCAATAATTGCGACGGGGTTTTGCCGGTTTTAACCATAAAATCCAGGAAATAAAGCCCGGCCGGAATTGCGTCCCGCTCCGGGATATGACCGCGGAAGCCGTAACCGCCGCTCTCCTCACCCCCGATGAGGGCATTTTGCGCAATCATCACCGGCGCCACGTATTTAAAGCCGACCGGTGTTTCAAAAACAGGCACTTTATATAATTCGCCCAGCCGGTCCAGCATGCTGGTGCTGGTTATGGTTTTCGCCAGCGGGCCGCGCTCGCCGCGCACTTCCAGCAGGTACAGGCAAAGCAGGGCGAATACCTGCAGCTGGGTCAGAAAAACACCTTTTTCATCAATAATGCCAATACGGTCCGCGTCACCATCGGTTGCTAACCCCACATTGGCTTTTTGTTCCTTCACCGTTGCTAACAGTTTTTGCAGGTTAACCGCAATAGGTTCCGGATTGATGCCCGGAAAGGCCGGGTTACGCTCGCTGTTGATTTCATTAACGTTGGTCGGGCCGCCGCTGAGGATGGTTTTGAAATAACCGGAACCGACGCCGTACATCGGGTCCACGGCAATTTTCAGGCCTGCCTTCCGCAGCGCGTCAACATCAATCAAACTGTTGATGCGGGCGAGATAGGAGGGGGTTAAATCAAAATATTCCACCGATTTTTCCTGCAGCGCCTGTGCCAGCGGCATGGATTTTAATTTATTCGCGTTAAACGCGCGGTCGACATATTTTTCCACTTCGATGGAAGTCTCCGACGAAACGCTGGCGCCGGTTTCTTCCCTGAATTTGAAGCCGTTCCACCTGGCCGGATTGTGGCTGGCCGTAATCGCAATCCCCCCGCCGGTCTTCTGCGTAATCACCCCGAAAGAAACAAACGGGGTGGGGATGGCTTTGGGCGAGAGCAATACATGGATGCCGTTGCCCGCCACCACTTCAGCGGCGGCCGCCGCAAAATCTTCGGAGGCGAAACGGCGGTCGTAGCCGATGTAAACCCCGCGGCTCGCGAGCCCTTTTTGCTTGAGGTAATCCGCCGCGCCCTGCGCGCAAAAACGCACGTTGGCAAAAGTGAAATCATCCGCGATGACCGCGCGCCAGCCGTCCGTACCGAACTTGATGGGGTTATTCATTTCAACCTCCCGCAAGAAATCCGAATATCGAAATCCTAAGCTCTAAACAAATTCAAATAACAAAATTCCAAACAAAATTAGCTGTTGGTCAGTTCCAAATAACCTTTAACTTTTGGCTTTTCCCATTTGATGGTCAGTTTGAGGTATTCGGATTCCCCGAAGGTGAAATCGTAAGGGATGTACGGTTCGCCGATTTCCCATTCGCGCTGGTCTTCGATGGGGTGGTACCGGAACGCGTCCGGATAACGTTTAAACCCGTGCAGGATTGCGTTAATCGGTTTTGTCCGCAGGTCGGGATTATCCAGCGCTTCATCCACGGATAAAAACTTCGGCTTCTGCTGAATTTGCGACGGTTCGATTTTAACGTAGATTGTCTGCGGGTAAGGTTCCGGCACCCGCCATTTATGAACATACAGTCTGAATTCAACTTCATGGGGGTTGCCGTTCTGGTCGGCGGATGTTACCATCAACGACCAGAACAATTTGCTTTTTGTTTCTTTACTCATTCTGTTTACAACTGCCTTTTCAGGTTATTTAGCATCTGTTGGTCCTCTCTCCCTCTCAGGCCGCTCGGTCCCGGAGTTACGAACGGGAGAGAGATTGAAAGAGAGTGACAATTTCTATCGGCCGATGGCCGCAGCGTTGCACATGTATCTCATCAGGGTGTACAACGGGAAGCTGACCGCTGTGTTTATTTCTTTAAGATTAATCTAATAAATCGGGGATTTCAAGCAGAAGCCAAGTTAAAAAAAGAGGGGGCTTGCGGCCCCCTCTTCCTCACCGGAATTTATTACTATTTCCCGAAGGCTTCTTTTTTCAGAGTGGCTGCCAGGTCGGTCTTTTCCCACGGCAGGTCGACATCCAGCCGCCCGAAATGACCGTAGGCGGCGGTCTTGGTGTAGATGGGACGGCGCAGGTCAAAGTATTTGATGATGGCCGCCGGTCTCAGATCGAAGTGCTTTTCGATTAATTTCAGGATGGCGTCATTCGGTATCTTATTGGTGTCAAAAGTCTCCACCGAAACAGAGAGCGGCGCGGCTTTACCAATCACATAGGAAATCTGAATTTCCAGGCGGTCGGCGATGCCCGCGGCCACCAGGTTCTTGGCGACATATCGGCCCATGTACGCGGCGCTGCGGTCGACTTTGGTGGGGTCTTTGCCGGAGAAAGCGCCGCCGCCGTGCCGGGCGATGCCGCCGTAGGTATCAACAAGCAGTTTGCGGCCGGTGAAACCGGTATCGCAAGCCGGGCCGCCGAGGACGAACCGGCCGGTGCCGTTGACGTAGAATTGGGTGTCTTTATCGATTAGTTTCGCCGGAATGACTTTCTTGATGACTTTCTCGATAATATCATTCCGGATTTGCTCGTTAGTGGCTTCCGGGTCGTGCTGGGCGGCAATCACCACGTTGGTAATGCGTTTGGCTTTACCCTTGTTGTATTCCACCGTGACCAATGTTTTACCGTCCGGCCGCAGGTAAGGGATAATCTTCTTCTTTCTGACTTCGGCCAGTCTCAACGCCAGTTTATGTGATAAGGCGATGGGCAGCGGCATCAATTCCGGGGTTTCGTTGCAGGCAAAACCGAACATCATTCCCTGGTCGCCGGCGCCTTCCAGATCGAGTGCGTCGATTTTCTTTTTTGCTTTTGCTTCCAGCGATTTGCTGACGCCCATATCGATATCCGGCGATTGTTTTTTAATGCCGACGATGACGCCGCAGGACTGGTAATCGAAGTTATAGTTGGGGTTAGTATAGCCGATGGTCTGGATTGTCTTACGCACCACATCCTCGACATCGACATAGGTTTTGGTGGTGATTTCACCGAGGACGACGACTAAACCGGTGGTGACGGCCGTCTCGCAGGCCACCCTGCCCATCGGGTCCTCTTTCATAATCGCGTCCAGAATCGCGTCGGATATCTGGTCGCAAACTTTGTCGGGATGTCCTTCGGTGACGGATTCCGAAGCGAGCAGGTATTTCGGTGATTCCATAAACGTGTTTCCCATTAATTCTCCTTTTTCTTTAGTAATATTGTGTTTAAATGCCGTTCTCAACGGCTTAAAATTATTTAATCTTGCCTTCGCCTGTTCGTCAGTGCTTAAAACATCGCCGCCTCCATTTTTATCTTGGCTATCGGGGAAGCGGCTGCAATATGCCGGAAAATAAAAAACCTCCATGTTTCGGAGGCTTATTGCCTTCCTTTTCCATAATTGTAAATGGCATATCGTTTCCCTTACGGGATGGCTTTAGCACCTTTAAGAAAGGTCTCAAAGGTTGCCGGGTGGGTCATTGGGCCAATTCCCTAACCACCGCTCTCGATAGCAAAGATTATT
>Ga0182027_10016667_pt1 | contig 10019 bp, 7 predicted proteins | sample 712E1DmetaG_FD_121300 | JGI IMG/M metagenome (GOLD analysis project Ga0182027, IMG submission 121300) | Permafrost microbial communities from Stordalen Mire, Sweden - 712E1D metaG (Illumina Assembly) | ecosystem: Environmental > Terrestrial > Soil > Wetlands > Permafrost | place: Sweden... | reverse complement strand
ATTATTGACAGAATACCCATTGAAGACGGGGCGTTTTCTGCGATAGTTCTTTTTCTGAGAGTATCGTACAGTTCCGCCGAGCCGGATGTTATTGTTCTTCCGCTGTCGGCCGACGCGGAAGAACAGGTCAATCGTGTTATCGGCAACGACAAGGGGCTTATCATGGCGGTTTTGTCGGGACACGACAAGGGATTGATTTATGACTGCGCCTATCATCCTCAGTTTAATTCCGTGCTTCTTCACGTGGTCATCGCTCAATGGAAATTCAAGGGGAATGCAGGGTCGATCTACGGTGCCGGCATACCGCAATTACGGAAACTTTTCAAGGAAACACCATCCCTTCCACATCCGGTCTCTGTTGTCAAAGCCGGTGACCGGAAAACGACACTTTCGTATGCTAATACCATTGTGTTCAGATTTTTCAGGCGTTTGGAGGAAGGGGTTAATCCTGACATAGAACTGCATAAATATTTATCAGTAAAGGACTCCGGCACAGTACCCGTTGCACAGTACTATGGAATGATTGAATACAAAATCACTAACGGCCCCATCATGCAACTTGGCATGTTTACCTCGTATGTCCATAACACAGGGACAGCCTGGAATCAGGCCATCGACGCCGTAACATTATTTTTCGAGGAAATACTGGCAAGCGGCCCATTGCCGCGACCGTCTCCGCTCATTTCTGAAATATTTCTATCGGAAAATGTTGAGCAGTTGGACAAAATAAAATCTATTTCCGGTTCATTCCTCGAAACCGCAAAACGAATCGGGAAATATTCGGCAAACCTGCATACGGCGCTTTCAATGGGAAGCAACCCCGAAATTGTGACCGAATCGTTTTCCATGTTCTACCAGCGCAGCATTTTTCAGTCGATGCGCAATTCTGTCAAGCAAAGTTTCAGCGCGGTCCGGAGTGCAATGAACGCTTTTCCCGAAGCTATACGGCCCGACCTTGTTCAAATCCTTGCAAAGGAAAAAGAAATAATATCCATATACGGAGAATTACTTAAAAGAAATGTGGCCTGTTTCCGGAACAGGATACACGGCGATTTCCACCTGGGCCAATTCATAGCAACCGGTAACGGATACGTGATTATGGATCTGGAAGGAAATACAAATGAGACCATCAACGAAAGGCGGCTCAAGCGGTCGGTACTTCGCGACATCGCCTGTATGGTATATTCCATGTACCGGTCGTCAATTTACGGTTTGTTACACCAGGTGCGTGTGCAGCAGAAAGAACTGCATTCGCTTGAGCCCTGGGCTGAAATCTGGAGCAGTGCCATGAGCCGAACATTTCTCGACTCGTATCTGGAATCAATGAAAACCACGGGGCTTTTGCCGCAAAAACAGGACGACATCATTTTCCTGCTCCGATTGTTTTGTATTGACAGAGCGATAAACGAGTTGGGAATTTTGGTACGTGAAGGGCAATTTGATTCTGCAATTCCAATAATTGTTCTGAAAAAATTTATAGGAATTCGCTCATGAGTCTGAAAATAAAACTTCCTCTTTTTATCGTTCTGGTCGTTTTTGTCGCTTCAATAGCCATCCTCGTTATTTCGGTGTATCAAACAAAAAAAAGGGGCGAAAGCGATGTTGCACAAATAAGAATCAATGAAACCGCACGCGCGAAAAACGCGATCAAAGAGCATGTGGCCATCATGTATTCCCTTATAAGCGCCCAATACCAACGGTCTATTTCCAAGGAGGAAATGGCGACCATTCTCAATAAAGTCAAGGATGTTACCTATGATAACGGTCGAGGGTATTTCTGGGTTTGTGAAGCCGGGGGTGCTCCGAAAATCCTTGTGCATCCGTACCTCGACAGCCTGGATTCCGCCGACCGCGGGAAATTGCGTTCGTATTTATATAATGTCAATAATATTGTTGAAAAATTTGGCGACGGCTTCATAGAGACCGCATGGCCGAGGTTTTCAAATAATAAATTGGCCGATTCTGCGGTTTCAAAATTCTGCTATGCGAGAATGTTCAAACCTCTCGGATGGATTGTTGCTTCGGGGCGATCCACGGACGATATAGACGCCATCATTACCATACGGACCCGGCAAACAGAACATGAGATCGCGTCAATCGTCCATGAACGGGTGCTATTCGCAATAGTCATTCTTGCCCTCAGTTTTATTGTCGTTGTCCTGTTTTCCAATTTGATAACCGGGCCAATAAACAAGCTTGTGTATCTTACTGAAGAAATCACTTCCGAGCGGAAAGGTTTTTCCGAACGTATTATCATACGCTCCCGCGATGAAATAGGCCGGCTGGCACGTTCATTCAATCTTTTGCTTGGGCATATACAATCCACACTTGCAAAGCTCGAAGAAAATGGACGAAAATACCGGGAACTTGTCGAAAACGCAAATAGTGCCATCATCAGAATCGACATTGAAGGAAACATCCATTTTTTTAATGAGTACGCGCAAAGGCTTTTCGGGTTTTCAAAGGAAGAAATCCAAGGAAAGACTGTGACGGATATTTACACGTTGTCCGCAGGTACCAAGCAATCGGAAAAGCATTCCCTATTGAAGGAAGTGCTTTCGTCGCCCGAGATAACTCTTTATAGTGAAGAAGAGATAATCACCAAGGATGGAAACAAGAAGTGGCTTGCCTGGACAAACAGGCCTATTTACGACGAAAACGGCATGCTCAAGGAAATTTTATGTGTGGGAAGCGATATTTCAGCACGGAAATCTGCGGAAAAACTTGCGCATCTTCAACAGCAGCGGCTGATCCAAACCGATAAAATGACAACACTGGGCGTTCTTGTTTCGGGCATTGCTCATGAAATCAATAATCCCAATAACTTCATCATCCTTAATGGAGAAAACCTTTCGGAAATTTGGAAAGACATTCTTCCTGTTCTTGACGAGCATTTTGAAAATAATCAGCAGTATCGGATGGGTGGACTTCCCTATGGTGAAATGCGAAAAGAACTTCCCGGACTTTTACACGGCATCAACGAAGGAGCGCGCAGGATAAAACGCATCGTACAGAACCTGAAAGACTTTGCACGGCAGGAACCCGGCGATATAAATCAGTGGCTACAGATGCGGCAGGTGGTTGATGCTGCAACCGTTATCGTCGGTAATCTGATCAAAAAGTCAACAAACAATTTCGAGGTTGTTCAAATTGGTAAAGTTCCCGATGTAAAGGGCAATTTTCAGAGATTGGAACAGGTCATCATTAATTTGGTAACGAATGCCTGCGAGGCGACAAACACGATCGATGAGCCCATAACCGTAACAATTACCCATGATAGGGAACGGCAAGAGGTGGCTGTTGCAGTCCGGGATTACGGGCAGGGAATACCCGCCGAAAACATGAAATACATCATGGATCCGTTTTTCACGACCAAGCGCGATAAAGGCGGCACGGGGCTCGGCCTTGCCATATCTTATACTATTGTAAAGGATCATGGCGGCGATCTCCGCATCGAATCGGTTCCCGGAAAGGGCGCGACCGCCACGATCGTATTGCCGGCCTTTGGAAAGGACAATGCATGAACACGAAATCCAGGATATCGCTCCCTGTTTTTCTGGTGGACGATGAAGTTGATTTTCTGCAAAGTGCTTCGGTAACGCTCCGCATGAGCGGTTTCGACGTCATTACCTGCAGCGAAAGTAATGAGGTGATGTCGAAATTATCACAGCAGAATATCGGCGTTATCATGCTCGACATTCTGATGCCCGGCACCAAGGGGACCGATTTGCTCCCCGAAATCATCAAGGCGTTTCCGCATATACCCATCATCATGCTCACCGCGCTTAACAGTGTAGAAACAGCGGTCGACTGCATGCGGATGGGGGCATTTGATTATCTGCTGAAACCTGTGGAGAAAAGCAGGCTCGTCACCAGCGTCCGTCGCGCAATGGATCTTGTTGATATACGCAATGAAAATACCAGGCTCAAGGACTCGCTTTTTGCCGGCAGGCTCAATACCCCTGAATTATTTCAGGATTTCATTACCAATGATCCGAAAATGACAACGATTTTCCAATACATCGAAGCAATTGCACCGACGTCAATGCCCGTTTTGATCACGGGTGAGACCGGAGTCGGAAAGGAAATGATAGCCAGAATAATCCATAATGCAAGCGGTCGTTCAGGGGAATTTGTGACCATCAACATCGCGGGCCTCGACGAGACTATGGTGAGTGATACGTTGTTCGGTCATGAAAAAGGAGCATTTACCGGTGCGGACATTCGGCGGGACGGTTTGGTTGCCAAGGCCGCAGGCGGTACCCTGTTTCTTGATGAAATAGGAGATTTGGCCCGTGAAATGCAGGTCAAGCTGCTGCGGTTGCTCGAAGACCGTACGTATTATCCTGTTGGCTCCGATTGCTTACGCCAGTCCAATGCACGGATTGTCGTGGCGACAAATAGAGACATTTTGGAAATGCGCAGGGATGGTAGTTTCAGGAACGATTTGTATTTTCGGTTGCAAAGCCATCAGGTTGATATTCCCCCTCTTCGGAAAAGACCGAAGGATATTCCATGTTTGGCGGAGCATTTTTGCACAAAGGCCTCAACCGAACTGAAAAAAGATAAACCCTGTTTTTCGAATGAACTGTTTGCTTTACTGTGTTCCTACGATTTTCCGGGAAATGTCAGAGAATTGAAAAACATGATTTTCGATGCGGTAAGCATGGAAAAAACAAAAACATTGTCCGCGTCGTATATCAGCGCGCATCTTGCAAAAAACGGGCATATGCAAACATCGGCAGCAAATGTTGATTTTTCGGCATTTTGTACGACTCAGGAATTGGCAGGCCAAATCAAGCTGCCATTTTTAAAGGATGCCGAGTCAATGCTTATAGATGAAGCACTGAAACGTGCCAACGGCAACCAGACAATTGCAGCCCAACTTCTTGGAATGACTCGTTCGGCGCTGAATAAAAGGATTGTTCGCGAGCGTCAATAACAGGAAATTTCTTGGTCATAAGAAAGAAAGGATTTTATGGATTTGAATGGAAAAAATATTTTGGACGGGCTATCCATTGTTTTGACAAACTCAAGCAACCATCTCCTGGGAGCGATATTCGGCCCGGGTGTGGAAAAAACGGTTTTCGGGAATGTTTCCCGGGCCGATGTGATTACCATGCTGTGTTTTCTTTTGTTTGTACTTATTGTCAATTTCCTGGTCGCTTTCATGCTAAGGCGCATGATCCGTTCAACCCGGGAGACGGAAGGCAGTGTGTTGCAGCCTCATTTGCTCAAAGCTTTGCGAAAACCGTTGTACGTACTGCTCTGGATATGCGGTATTTATTTTGCCGTCACCCCGCTTTTGTTTACCCTGAAAACCGATGAAGGTTTGCATATCATCCGGGATTTTTTCAACAAGGTTTTCAACATCGGTGTTTTTTCCGTCATATTCTGGCTTTTTTTCCGCTTTACCCATGTGCTTGAGACACGGCTTGCTTATTGGGCATCTAAAACAAGCAGTAAACTCGACGATCTTTTCGTACCGTTGCTCGGCAGGAGCCTTCGTATTATCCTTCCTGTTGTAGGAGTCATTTTTGCAATGCCTTTGCTCGGATTGCCTGCAGAATATTCAGGAATTCTTGCAAAAGCAAGCAGCATTTTGCTCGTTGCAGCGATTGCCACCATCCTTTTTCAGGCCGTAGGCATTGTCGAAAAGGCGATCCTTACCAGATACGATATTACCGTTTCCGACAATTTAAAGGCTCGTACGGTTTATACCCAGGTACATGTTGTAGGCAAGGTACTTTACTCGCTGATTTGTCTGTTTGCCATTGCTTGTGTTTTGATGATGTTCGAAGAAGTGAGGCGTTTTGGGACAAGCATTCTCGCCTCTGCAGGGGTTGTCGGCATCATCATAGGGTTTGCGGCGCAGAAAACCATTGCAAACCTTTTTGCGGGGTTCCAAATCGCGCTTACTCAGCCGATCCGTCTTGATGATGTGGTTGTTGTCGAAGGGGAATGGGGACGCGTTGAGGAAATTTCCTTGACCTATGTTATTATTCACATTTGGGACGACCGAAGGCTTGTTGTGCCGCTCAGCCAGTTCATTGAAAAGCCCTTTCAGAACTGGACGCGCAGTTCCGCGGAAATAATGGGATCGGTTTTCCTGTGGGTGGATTATTCGCTGCCGATCGATGAAATTCGCATTGCTTTGAAAGGGATCATTGAAAATAATCCGCTATGGGACAAGCGTTTCTGGAACCTTCAGGTTACGGATGCAACCGAACGCACCATGCAGATCAGGGTGCTTGCAACCTCTGCCGACTCATCTAAATCCTGGGACCTGCGATGCGACATTCGTGAAAAACTGATTTTCCATATTCAGAATAAATATCCTCAGAGTCTGCCGCAAATCAGAACATTGTCTGGATCAATGTCTTTTCCCGAATAATCAATACAAAACCCAAAATCCTGTTTCCTCGAGACATTTGTCCCTTACCCGTTATTCCTTATATATCATAACGTTACCAATTACCATGTACATGGCAGCGAAAAATGTCGATTTGGCACCTTGGTAGACAAAAGCACGTAACACATTATAAATAAATTAGTTACATGAATAATGAATTGTGGCACGATTGTTGGTATATACAATAGGCAAAAGATAAAAGATGGTCTATGAAGCAAATAAAATGATAAAAGGTAACAAAATGAAAAATTCTATTCGTAAATGGCCTGCAATATTCGTAGCAGTGCTTTTGTTTCTTGCAACGAGCGGATGCATGAAAAATGAAACAAAGTACCAGGCGTCGGCAATGTCGTCATCGAATTCCGGGGGCCAGAAAAAAGTGGTGTTAGGTCCTGTTTATTTTGATTACAACAAAACTGTTTTAACTCCTGAAGCAATGTCCTGTTTGTACAATCTCGGCATGTTTCTTGTTAACAACCCCGGCTACCGCTTGATTATTGAAGGATATGCCGATGAAAGGGGTGATTCCCAATACGATAAATATGTCTCCGAGGAACGGGCAAAAAGTGTTTTCAATTGGCTTGTTCTCTATGGTGCGTACCACATCGACGCTAAGCGTGTCGAAATGCGGTCTTACGGAAGCGAGAGGCCTGCGTTTAAAAACTGTGGTACCGACACGGCTTGTCATGCCAAAAACAGACGTGTGGAACTTGATGTCTTCCAATAATTATGTGTAAAGAGGCCTTTGTTTATGCCTAATGTATGATACGACGATATCCTGAAAAGGAACCGCAATGAAAGGGAAAAAAATAATTCTTGTTGAAGATGAAGTCGATCTTCTCAGGTCGGTCACGCTCACGCTGAAACGTGCCGGGTATGAAGTAGTATCAGTTGACAACGGGGCCGATGCGTTGGCACTTATCATGCTTGCAGAAAACGAGAGCAAAGCCTTTGATTTGCTCGTCACCGATCTTCACCTTCCTGGGTTAACCGGTCTGGAACTCGTTGAAAAAATCAGGAAACTCCATATACCAATACCTGTTGCGGCAATTACTGCATTTGGAAACAGCCAGATCCGATCAAGGCTTAAGGAATTGGATTGTCTGTTCTGTCTTGATAAACCATTTAACATTGAAGAACTATTGAATCATGTTTCCAGCGCAATCAAGGGGGCGCAACCAACGGCGGCTCCGCCGGATCGTTTATCGCTAAAAACCAGGGAAACAGGTAAACAATAGATACCATTTTTATGAAGGAGGGTCGTATGAAAGTCTTGAAAGTGTTAGGGTTGGTAGCGGTAGTCGGGCTTAGTCTATTATCCGCAAATTGTGCTAAAAAAATCACAAAAGTCCAGGTAATGCCTCAGGCAAAAGAAGAAGTTCCGCAGATCGCGAAACCTGCACCTTCCACCCCGACTGACAGCTTTGTTCTTTCCGAAGCCGACAGCATGCTTAAGGAAGCGTTGAAACCGGTGTATTTCGAATTTAACAAATCGGATATCCGTAATGAAGGACTTTCCCAATTGGAAAAAATCGGCAAAATTCTGATGACGCGAAAGGAAGTGTCACTCCTTCTTGAAGGCAATTGCGATGAACGGGGGAGCGAGGAATACAATATGGGGCTTGGTCAGCATCGGGCACAAGCAGTAAAGGCGTGGCTTGTTTCGTACGGCGTTGCGGGTAAGCGCCTTGAAACGACTTCGTATGGAAAGGAGCGGCCGGCATTTCCTAATTGTCAGGATGAAAACTGCCATGCGAAAAACAGGCGCGTTGAATTCAAAGTGTTGGCAGGTTCTATAATGTCGCAAAGTCACGTTTCACGGTAAGGCATACCGTGTTGGATTGCGAAGTCGGTATGAAAAGGATCAGGGTATGCTTAAAAGACAATAACGATAAAAAGGTCATTGTGTCAACAAACTGGATCAAGAAACCTGATGTTGATGAAGGAAGAATCTTTCTGGATTTGTCGTTACAAAAGATTCAAATGCAAAAAAGATTTTTAAAGGAAAAATATGTTGACAGAAAATATGAAGACGTCATTGACGGATTGGTGCTTTCAAAAAAAGAAGAACAATGAAAATAATTCAAAAAATAATGAATTAAATTTGGTTCCTATTATAACCAAAACCATCGAGATTATTCAAGCTGTCATATTTCCCCTGTTATTGACTTCACTTCTCGCATGGAGCGGGTTTCCGGCTTCGCTTTTATTGAAATACAGTTCTTTTTCAATCGGACTGTTATGTTTAATGTCAATACTTTTCTTGCTTATCGTACGTATTGTTAAAAAGGCGTCAAAGCGTTCGCCCCGGCAATGCCTGGATGGTCGGCATTCCTAGAACACGCCTTTTGCGTACGAACTATTGGGGAATGACGCAAAAATGATTGCTTTTTGGTCAAAACAGCGTGCAAAATACAAACACATCTCCAAAACGCCATGACATCAAAACCTTCCTGATAATACTGGTTATTGTATTGTTGATCCCTTTCGGGGTCTATTTTGGAGGTCAAATCGTCTTTGACGTCTATTTCGGTTCATGGGGTAAAAAGCTTGTCAAACTTGAACAGCAAGGACTGCTTTCAAAAGAATTCGGCGCTGCATGGCACGATGTGCTTGTCGAACAGAGGATGGAAAGCCAGGTACGGCAAATCACTTCCAATGGTCCATCTTTAAAGCAGGAAAAAGCGTTGAAGGAAAGCGAAGCTCTCAATAACAATTTTCCGTCGCTTTCCATCATATCCGCACTCAACCGGCTCGGCAAATATTCCAACACGATTTCAATTACAGACTGTAAAGACCGTTCCATAGCCACCATCCGAACCGATCACAACCGGGCGGGGCCGAAAGAGTTTCCGAAGGTGCTGTTGACAGCGGTCATTGCTGCAGAAGACCGGGATTTCAGCACCAACAAATTAGGAATAGAATACGGCAGCCTTGTCCGCGCCGGGCTTCGGGCTCTTTGGTCAAGTATCAGTCGCTTTCATCCCGTTGCGCCGAGAGGCACGTCGACGATATCTCAGCAGGTCGCGAAGCTGTTCCTTTCGCGCTTGGATGTTTCCGGTCGCAGGCAATCAAACCATACACTTGACCGAAAGCTTCGCGAGATGCGCCTTGCAGCGGCGATACGGCGGGAATTTTCGGACGATCAGATATTGGAAGTATATGTCAACCACTGCATTACCAGCGATTACGGGCTGACCGGAATCAAGGACATTTCACTGGGGCTGTTCGGAAAACCGCTTGATAAGTTGACTGATGCGGAATGCGTTTACGTTGCGCGTATGGTTAAATGGGGGAGGAATGTACCGAAAAAAATAAGGCGGCAATGCCGCATCGACATGCCGCGTATCGCGGCGGCAATGCATTGGGACAAAAAAAAACAGAGTGACGTGCTTACCGAAATAGATTCCCTTTCGTTTCAAAAGCCGTACTGGGTCAATACCGATTACGGGCCGCTTGTCGATCTTGCAAATGAATACTGGCTTAAGATCCTTAGACGAAAAGGTGTTCCCGGCGATGTGCTTGCGGAAATGGACCTCATCGATCCGAATTCATTGATCAGGAAGAAAGGAACATGCACGATAAAGCTGAACATAGATCTTCCGCT
>Ga0182027_10016666_pt1 | contig 10020 bp, 11 predicted proteins | sample 712E1DmetaG_FD_121300 | JGI IMG/M metagenome (GOLD analysis project Ga0182027, IMG submission 121300) | Permafrost microbial communities from Stordalen Mire, Sweden - 712E1D metaG (Illumina Assembly) | ecosystem: Environmental > Terrestrial > Soil > Wetlands > Permafrost | place: Sweden... | reverse complement strand
TAGAGGCTGTGTGAAAATTCAAAAACAGCGAATAAATATTTAATTACTTGCATATAAACACTTTAATATTCAGTAAAATGAAAATTTATAATTTTGATACCGATTTTCACACAGCCTCTTTAAGTCGGGGTTTGGTAAAGCCAACTCGAACTTTGGACTTTAGTCCAATAAGTGGTAAATATTTTGGCTAAAGCCGAATATCATTGTGATCATTTATCCCCGACATAAATCCTCCTAGCGGCGGACAGGCTTCAGGGCTATTTTAAATATCTTTTGCGTAACATGAGCAATTCAAAATTAAAGGGACAAGAAATCTTTTGTTCTCTTAATATCATTCCTTAACATCTGCAAGGGGGAAAGCGGTGTGCCTCATTGAATGAACTTTGTTGGCTATGGGCAGTATAACTTCTTTACTAACCCGCTTTTCAAAATAATCCCTGAAGCGGGTAATTGTATATCTTACAGGCCATGCGGCAGCTTCGCCAAGCGCACAAATTGTATTGCCTTCAATATTGCCGGCAATGGAAACCAAAAGGTCAAGATCATGGATCGAACCCTCACCGCGGACGAGCCTGTTTAAAATTTTAAGCATCCAGCCTGTTCCTTCACGGCATGGAGTACATTGCCCGCAGCTTTCGTGATAATAAAACCTGGCAATTCTTGCCAATACTTTTACAAGATCCGTATCTTCATCCATAACAATAACCCCCGCCGTACCAATTGAAGTGCCGTAGGCTTTAAGCGACTCAGCATCCATTTTAACGCCTTCAATCTGATCGCCTCTTAATGGCGGCATTGATGAACCGCCGGGAATTACACACAATATTTTTTTATCATTTATAACTCCCCCTGCATAGTTATATATTAAATCCGTTAACAGCATGCCGCTTGGTAATTCATAAACTCCGGGCTTGTTTACATGCCCGCTTATTCCGTAAAGAAGGGTTCCTGGATGCCTGGGTTCGCCGATTTTGGAAAACCATTCCCAGCCTTTATTGATAATAGGCGGAACATTAGTAATAGTCTCTATGTTGTTTATGGTAGTTGGACATCCCCATAAGCCGTTCTGTGCGGGGAAAGGCGGTTTAACCCTGGGGTAACCCCGCTTCCCTTCTATAGAGTTCATAAGCGCAGATTCTTCGCCGCAGATGTATGCCCCGGCTCCTTTATGGACATAAATATCAACAAAGAAATCCGTACCAAAAGTTTCCTTCATCTTTTCGCCTGCGTAACCTTTGGCGTAAGCATCCGACAAAGCTTTTTCAAAAAGCCTAATCCATTTATGGTATTCGCCGCGTATATATATATAGGTAATTTTAACACGTATAGCGTAAGCGGCAATTAAAATTCCTTCAATCAATTGATGTGGGTTGAATTCAAATATTTGGCGGTCTTTGAAAGAACCGGGCTCGCTTTCATCGCCGTTAATACAAAGGTATGCAGGTTTGCTTGAAGTCTTGGGCATGAAGCTCCATTTGAGTCCGGCAGAAAATGCAGCTCCGCCGCGCCCGCGTAAACCTGATTTCTTAACCTGGTCTATGATATCATCGGGCGATTGACTTAGCGCTTTTTTAATTGCTGTGTAACCGCCGTATTGTTCGTAAACATCAATCAGATGAAAATCTTTTATATCGGGAAGAACTATTTTTTCCATTGGCATATATTCAAATTAGTCTTGGTTTTTAAAGGATTCTATAATTTCGTCAACTTTTTGAATACTAAGATTTTCAAAAAAGTCTTCATTTATTGCAAACATGGGCGCAGTTCCGCAGGAGCCCATACATTCCACTTCCTCCAGGGAGAAGATGTTATCCTCTGTGATGCCGCCGTTCTCAATATTCAATTTATTTTTTATATAATTATAAATACTCTCAGCGCCGCGCAGCATGCAGGAAACATTTGTGCAAACCTGCAGATGATATTTACCCGCCGGTTTTGTATGATACATTGAATAAAAAGTTACTACCCCAAGGATTTCTTCCGCCGTCATTTCAAGAACGGATGCAACTTCCTTTATAACTTCCTGCGAAATCCATCCATCCTGTTCCTGGGCAATATAAAGGACAGGCATAACAGCCGCATTTTTACGAGGATACTTTTTAACTGCTTCCTCAATTCTTTTAGTATTTTCTACGGTAAACTTAAATGTCATTATTTTTAATATTTCTTTCTTGTAAATAACATCTATTAATTATTAAAGTTACACAAATGATATTTAAAATAGCCCCGGCATTTATGTCGGGGTTTTATAAATTTCAAAACATGTTCGGCTTTAGCCAAAATGACATGAAAATTGCGGCTAAAGCCAATAATATCAAGGCTTTCATTATTCTCCGAGTTAAAACTCGGGGCTATTTTAAAATCCCAAATTTTCGCAGCTAATTAATTATAATATTTTGCATGACTTGAATGTTACTATTTATCCGCTTCACCCATAACGGGATCAAGGCTTCCGACAATTGCTACAACGTCTGAAATCATGCGTCCCTTTATTAAATGAGGAATCGACTGCAAATTTACAAACGAGGGGGAACGGATTTTACATTTCCACGGGTGTCCTTCGCCTTTGCTCACAATGTAAAAACCAAGTTCTCCTTTCGGATTCTCAACTGCGCTGTAAATATCTCCAACAGGCGGATTAACTCCAAAATTAACAATCATAAAATCATGTATAAGCTCTTCCATCTTGGAATAAATTTCCGTCTTTTTAGGAAGGACTTTCTTGGGCTGATTCAAAAGGATATCACCCAGAGGCATTTTCTCCAAAACCTGCCGGATTATTTTAATACTTTCCCGTGTTTCATCGGCACGCACAAAATAACGCGCTAATGAATCTCCTTCCGGGTAAGTAACCACTTTAAAATCCATATCATTATAAAATAAATACGGCTTAGATCTCCGGAGATCAAACTCAACTCCGCTTCCTCTTAAGCTTGGGCCCGTTAAGCCAAGTTCAACAGCATCTTCGCCGGAAATAACGCCTACGCCTTCAAGCCGTTCGATAAAAATCCTGTTTGAGTTAAGAAGCCTTTCGCATTCGTCCAGATTTTCTTCATACTGATCAATGAACCATTTAGCTTTTGCAATAGCTTCGGGTTGTGCGTCGTTTGCAATACCTCCTATACGTGTAAAGGAGTTTGTGAATCGAGCTCCGCAAAGGATGTCCCATATATCAAGAATTTTTTCTCTTTCCCGCAGAGTCCACAGGAAAACGGTTAATGCGCCTATATCCATAGCGAAAGAGCCTATTGCAACCAGATGGGATGCTATTCTTGCAAGTTCAGAAATCATCATTCTTATATATTGCGCCCTGGGAGGAGCTTCAATTCCTATAAGCTTTTCAACGGCAAGAGCCCATGCAACATTATTAGCCATAGGGGCAAGATAATCGAGCCTGTCCGTATGCGGAATAAATTCATAAAAGGACATATTCTCCGCCAACTTTTCATACCCGCGGTGCAGGTAGCCGAGTTCCGGAACGCATGCTACAACGCTCTCGCCGTCAAGTCTAAGCAGAAGCCTGAGCACACCGTGAGTTGCAGGGTGCTGGGGACCCATATTCAATATCATTTCATTTTCAAGCGCATCTTCAACCGTTATATTAGTATCGCGCAGCAGCGCTTCAACTATCTTTGGATGAACATCGTCTTTAGTTATTTTTTCCATACTTATAAATCTTAGGCTTAAACTTTTATTATTTCTTCGGCAAGGGAATAGAACCCGGAATTCCCATCAAAGGGAAATCCTTCCGCAGAGGATAATATTCAAATTCCTCCGGCATATACATTCTTCTCAGATCAGGATGATTATTAAAAATGATACCGTACATATCATAAGTTTCGCGTTCTTCCCAGTTGGCAGTTTTCCATACGGAAGAAACGGAATCAATGGAACAGCCGGATTCATCAACATCAGCCTTCAGGGCAAGCCTGAAACCATTTTTAATTGAATAAATATGATAGACAACCGTAAAGCGGTTTTTACTTCGCGCCCAATCTATAGCGGTAACATCTTCGCATAACTTAAATTGAAGCTCATTATCATCCTTCAGGAACCGGCAGACTTCAACAACGTTTTTCTTATCAAATAAGACCGTTAATTCATCCCTGAATTCACTGAACTCAAAATTCACACTTCCGAATTTATCTTTTAGCTTTTGAATTATTAACTCTTTTAGTGAAGACATAATATCCGTAATAAATTAGTTATTTTGAAGGACTGTCGGATCGGGAAGCTTTTTATTCCGGAACTCACGCGCTTTTGTTCTTCCAATTTTTTCCTGGATTTGCATTAAAGCATTAAGAAGGTTATCAGGTCTTGGCGGACAGCCTGCAAGATAAACATCTACGGGCAAAAATTGGTCTATACCCTGAACAACATTGTATGACCTGTAAATTCCGCCGGAAGAAGTACATGCGCCCATTGCAATTACCCATTTGGGATCGGGCATCTGATCATAAATTTTTTTCACTACATGCGCCATTTTATAAGTTACGGTTCCGGCAACAATCATTAAATCGCATTGACGCGGAGTAAACCGCATTACTTCCGAGCCGAAACGTGCAATATCATATTTAGGATCGCCAGCAGCCATCATTTCAATTGCACAGCAGGAAATTCCCATAGGCATAGGCCAAACGGAATTCTTACGCGACCATTCAACTACAGCGTCAATGGTACTTGTAATAATTCCATCCTGGGTTAACTTAGCTTCTAATCCCATTTGAAACCGCCTTTCTTATATACATATAGGAACCCAAGTTCTAAAACCACCAGGAATATCATCATGGAAATAAAAACAGGCATGCCAATCTCTCTAAATAACCTTCTGAATTGAACCGCCCATGGGTAAACAAATATAACTTCAAGATCAAAAATTATGAAGAGCATGCCCACAAGGTAATACTTGATTGAAATTCTTTCATGGGTTGTTCCTACGGGTTCCATACCGCTTTCATATGTAGAAAGCTTTCCTTTTGTAGGTCTCTGCGGTCCAAAAATTTCGGATGAAAAGACCGTTACGCCGGCAAATCCGGCGGCAACTATAATCACAATAAATACCGGGATGTATTGTATAATCATTTGTTAATTCGCAATTATGACAGCTAAACATATTACAAAATTGATATATAGTCAATTTAGAGAATGAGAAGTGTTTTGCAGATCAAAGCTATGTTTTTTGCGTTTGGAATCTATTATTTGTTTAAATGCATAACTTGCGTTCCATAAAATATTTCAAGTGAATTTGTTAATATTTAAATAATTTGTCCTTGGACCCGGTTAATTGATTTTAATTACTATATAACATAAATTAAATGCACGGAAAGCAAAGACACCCGGTCTGATTAATAAAAAACTTATAGGAGAAATCTTGCCATGGAAGTACACATAAACTTCTTAGCTGTTTTCGTAGCAGCACTTGCAAGCTACGTAATTGCAACAATCTGGTATGCAGTTCTTTTTAGTAAACTGTGGAAAAAACTTACCGGTATTGAGGATATGAAACCTTCCCCGGTAAAAATGGTTATTGTTTTCGTCGGATCTTTAGTAATGAGTTTTGTCCTTTATCATAATATTGTTTTTGGGGATTCATTTTTTAATATCAGCGGAGTTACCGGCGGCTTAATGGGAGGTTTTTTTGGCTGGCTGGGATTTATTGCCCCTGTAACTTTAACCAATGTAATGTACGAAAAGAGACCATGGAAACTATGGATACTTGATAATGCCTTCTGGCTTATTTCATTACTCGTTATGGGAATAATAATTTCTATTTGGCAATAAGAAAATCAAAGGTTTTTTTTAATCCTTCTCTTTGCTTCCTCATTTGATATTACTTTGCCTTCTTTCATATTCTTAAGGCCTTTGGCAATATCGGCAAGAAGTTCCAATTTCTCATAATTAGCTATATCCACTAAAACTGCGGTTCCTTTTCCATTCTGAGTAATTAAAATCGGGCGCCTTGTTTGTTTAGTTTTAGCTATCAACTCTGCAACATTGTGTCTGAAATCGCTAATAGGGTGAATGTCATCATTTTGTAAAGTCATAATCGTCTCCAAATTTGGTACACAATTTAGGCCATTGTATGTTTTTATGCAAGTAAAATTTTCTTCTCACAACATTACATTTTGGAATTTATTTAAATATTAACACCTGAATGGAAAGAATGCTTTTGTAATAAGAAAGAAATGTAAATAATTTTTGTAATTCGTCCCGCCGGAAATTGTTTTTACCCGGTTCAATTTAATTGACCGGCTTAATTCTTCGATCGATCAAACAAATTTTTAAATACTACGAATGTAATATCGTCTTCCTGAAGCCTGCCATTTGCCCAAGCTTCCGCTTTACTTAACAGCTTTTCTATAATCCCTTTTCCCGGAAGTGTTGATCCCGGTAAAATGTTATTTCCTGCTGTTTCAAACTCTTCCTTAGTTCTTTCAAAACTAAATATTTCATCTGCATTATTAAACATTTCAGGAAGCCCGTCACTAATAAACAGGACTATATCGTTTATGCTTAGTTCAATCTCAACCTGTTTATACGGGTAATTTAAAAATCCGCCAAGCGGCATTCCTTTCAATACTATTTCTTCTACCTTTTTTGTTTGCGTCCGGTAAATAAGTACCGGCGGCATACCTGCAGAAGAGATAGTTATTTTACCTTGCTTTATCTTAGCAATCGTCATTGCCATATATAAATTGCCCAAATTCATTGCTTTAATGAATTTTGTATACTTATTAAATGTTTCAACAATGTTTTCATGTTCTGCAAATTCCCTGAATAAACTTTTTGTAACCGCAACCATAGTACCTGCATTTACTCCATGCCCGGTTGCATCCCCAACGGCAATTGTCAGGGTTCCGTAATTGTCCATATGGAAATCGTAATAATCGCCGCCTACTTCAGTGGCGGTACGCATGAATACATCAATTTCCCAATCTTCAGATATGGGTATAACTTTAGGAAGCATTGAAAGCTGCAGTTTTCGTGCTTCCTCCAATTCAATTGTTTTTCTCTTATTATCGGCTTCCAACAGTCTCTTTTCAATCTCCTGTTCTTTTACCTTCCTTTCATTTTCTAATGCCTGTTCCGACAATTCTTTTACCTGAAGAAGTTGTTTTTCAAGCTGCTTATATGTCTCGGCAAAATTTTTAGATAATCCTATTGACATTGAAATACTTAGAATCAGCACTCCAAATACGAAACTGTTCGTAAAGCCGTATATTGGTACTATTAAACCATATTCAATCATAAGTGAATATATTATGCTGGCAAGCAAAAATAGAATCCCGGTTAACAATATCCATGACCATTTTTTCGTTTTTTTAACGAAAAAGATACATCTTAGCATTTCAAAAATTACCAGCGATAAAAAGATATCCTGTACAACATTCACCCTTAATGAGGTTATTGAAAAACAGATAACAAGTGCACACCCCAAAATTATAAAAAGCCATCCGTGTTTGGGGATCTTTTTGTATACTGCATAATAAGTGGTTACCAGCCCGAATACAATTGCTATATTTTCAGTAACAAACCCGAGTTTGTAAAGATATATTACCTGGAAAACATTCGTAGTTAATACACCTGCGTAATCTGAAAATACAAGGCCGGCAAACCCGATCATGTACATAGCATAATAAAGATTTTCCTTATAGCGGGGCAGAAAAATAAAAATGATGAAATGGAGCACGGCTAATGTAAATGGAATTGTTCCAAATATTAGGAAATTATACAAGCAATTTTGCACTGAATTTAAGCGTTCAGTCATCATCCCTTTTGCATATCCAAGCATTAACTCAAACCCGGCATAAAGTCCTTTTTTATTAAAATAACTTGTGGAATGGTCTGAATATCTTACAGCGAGTAAGTGAGCCGGACTTTGAGAGAATACAATAGGTTGCGGGTTCCGGTCTTCGAATAATATTTCATCATCTTTGCTGCCGCCGATTTTACCAAATTTATATATTAATTTACCATCTAAATAAATCTCAGATGCTCCCGCCTGCCAAAGATTGAACATGAACGATTTATTTAATAATGTACTATCCAAAATTATTTTCATCCTGAACCAGCCTAAACCGTTCCAGCCGCTTAAAGGATGGTCATCCGGGTGTAAATATGTACCGGTTACCTCCCATTTACTATCGTTATAACCCGGGTCAGCCCATAAGACACTATCGCCGGAGTGATATTTCCATCCGGATGTAATCATCAATCCTTTGGTGTTTTTAAAATTATTTGAGGATAGAACAATGGAACCGCCGGTTTTATCTTTCCATCCGTTAATAATGGTTGTTACCGTTGTATCGTTATTTACCATAACATATTGATGGAAAGGATATAAAATTCCTTTAGGCCCAAAAGAGTCATTAGAGAACGAACCGCGGGTAAAATCATACTCAAGCTTCTCCCCTTTTTTAAATAAAAATGATTTACTCCACGAATTAACCGAATCCTTTTTCAGTTTAACTACAGCCGGATTCCAATTTCCGAATTGATCGCAGTTTCCTGTAATATATATTGCACTTGAATCATTCAAGCTTTCTGCATGGACTTTAATTGTAATTTTCTTTAATTCATTCCTGCTGCAGCCGAAAAGTAAAAATAAGCTTACGGTTGAGATGAATAATAATTTTAAATTAGAAGACATTTTTGAAATTAAATCCCAATATTTAATATGCAAAATATTATTGTTTGTAAAGCTTTCCTATATTTTTATATAATAAAAAGATTATTTTCCATTTTTATAAAAGTTGAATTGGAAGAAGTTGGCAAACTCATGTACAATAATATTCATTAGTTCTTGTTGCATATTATACATCTTTTTACAATGTTTTATTATTTAAGAAACTTAAATTTTCATTGTTAGATAATCTGTCAATTAGAGATGAAGGAGGAGAAATAAAATGCCAAAATATAAAGTTTCATTAACAAGATCATATATAGTGGAAATCGAAGCGAAAAATGAAAACGACGCTAAAGAATTCACTGAATATTTTCTTGGTGATGTGGAGGATCTTTCCACTCAAAAAGATAAAAAGAAACATAGCTTTAATATTATTGAAATTGAACCAACAGAAAATGAAGCGTTTGAAGCTGAAGAAGTAAAATCCGATATTTCAAATTGAACTTGCAGAATTAAATTTTACTAATTTTTCCCAATTGATTTTGCCTGATTCTTCGCAAAAATCTTTTCCAAATTCGAAAGTGAATTTATTGACGATTTGTGAATAAGCGATATGAAACTCTTCATTCTTTTCCTTAGCACGATGCCCTAAAGGTTCAATTAGGTTTATATAAAGTTCTTTTCCCCCTGAAATAAATTCCCAAAATCGCTGACCACATAATTTTAGATATTCACCTTTATCCGGTTTATTATCTTTTCCGTAACAACAACCGTTTACTGCGACAATTTTTTTCTTTGAAGTATTTGTATTTAATATTTTTTTTGCTTTTCTAAAATTCTCTTTCATTTTTGTTATTTGCTGGTTATTACCCCAGTTTGGACCAGACTTAATACTCACAATATATTTTACATCTTCCTTTTCAAATTCCAGATCTATTCCTTCAGCCGAAGATTTATTACCCTGAAAAGTTATTTTATTAATAAAAATTGCCAAGCCTTCCAGGAATTCTCCAAATATCGTTTCTTCTTGGGAAGAAAGATGAGCATCAAGAATTCCTTTAACAATATCAGAGGCAGTCAATACATTTTTAGCTTTAAAGAGATAAGGATTTTTTCTTATTAAAACCATATCAAGACTTAAATTTTCTAAATTAGAAAGTCTTTTTGAGTGAAATGTTGAGATATTATCTTCAACATATTTGGAAATTTCATTTAGATTTATTGGAAACATACTGCCCCCTCTTATCAAATAAATAATAATTAGTTGATTCAATTTTTTTAAGTACCATTTCATAATACTGTGGCATAATATCTATTCCTATTGAATTTCTTTTCATTTTTTCTGCTACAAAGAGTGTTGTACCTGAACCCATGAAAGGGTCCAAAACAATATC
>Ga0182027_10016665_pt1 | contig 10020 bp, 10 predicted proteins | sample 712E1DmetaG_FD_121300 | JGI IMG/M metagenome (GOLD analysis project Ga0182027, IMG submission 121300) | Permafrost microbial communities from Stordalen Mire, Sweden - 712E1D metaG (Illumina Assembly) | ecosystem: Environmental > Terrestrial > Soil > Wetlands > Permafrost | place: Sweden... | reverse complement strand
TCAATGGTAGTTATCGGCGCGTGAAATTGACTGTATTCCCAAACAACCTGATCGGTTAGACCAAGATCAAATCCGAACGAACCGTAATGTAAGTGTCTGACAACCGAAAGCGTCGCGTAGGCTAAAAAGAAAATAAAACATATCAGATACGGCAAAATTTTGTTTATTTTTAGCCCGGACATAAACTTATTATATAATAAATCGGAAACAGGCTGCCAAGGCTTACATTTTGACTCTAAAGCTCTCAGGATGATATACTCCCATGATTATGGTCGAAAAGAATCCAATTGATATGGAATGGAATGCAATCAGGCAACCAATCAGGCGTATAAACGAAGCCAAAACCTTGATCTATGACGATGCAAGAAAAATATTCTCAAGTCTTAACTGGTCAAAGTATAATATTATGCAACCGGAATTATATTTTGACTTCTTTTTCCCTGAAGTTATCGGCACGCTTCCCGCTAGTAAGCTAATAACGTTTAGTGACGAAAGTGGTTCCGAAGCGGGTTTTATTAAATCAAGACCTGATATTTACAAAACAATATTAAATTCAAATGAACAAAAACGGCTTTGGCTGGTAATGAAAGAAAATGAAATTTCTTCAAAAGATGCAACTTTTTTAAAGGACTATTTGTTGCTGCAAGCGCCTATTACAATCGCATTAAAAGACAGCTTAGATCCTGCAAAAGTTACTCGTTCTTTCGGACATAATCCGGATATCAGACAGGCAATTTTCAGAATAAAGCTAAAAAATCCGCAAACTAATTTTCCATTTCTCTACGGGTTTTAATCGTTAATGAATTAGGCGTGAAGGACTGCCTGCACATGCGAAGAAGCGGCTTGTCTTAATTTCAATGGTCTTTTAAGGGCAATTCCTATTACCTCATCCATGTGGGAAACAAATTTAAATTTCAAGTCCTTCAAAACTTCCTTGGGAATATCAACCAAATCTTTTTTATTTTCTTTCGGAATAATAATTGTTTTAAGTCCCGCTCTGTGGGCGGCAATGACTTTTTCTTTCAGTCCGCCTATTTCCATCACTCTGCCTCTTAAGGTAATTTCACCCGTCATACCGACTTTTCTGTTGACCGGGATTTTGGTAAGAGCAGAGATTATAGCCGTAGTGATGGCAATTCCGGCAGAAGGTCCGTCCTTGGGAACCGCGCCTTCCGGAACGTGCACGTGCACATCAATTTTCTGATAAAACTTTTCGGATAAACCGAACTCATTTGCCCGGGCCCTGATGTAAGACATTGCCGCCTGACAGGATTCTTTCATCACGTCTCCCAGTTGACCCGTTAGAATCAACTGGCCTTTTCCGGGCATTAAAGCCACTTCGATAAATAATATATCTCCTCCGACTTCCGTCCAGGCCAGACCGGTTGACATACCTATTTCATCTTTTTTCTCAACCAGAGTTGAACTGACCTTGATCGGTCCCAGATATTTTTCGACATCTTTTTCCGTAACTGTTATCTTCCCTTTTTTGCCCTCCGCAATTACCTTGGCAATTTTCCGAAGAATCGCTGCGATTTGTCTTTCCAGACTTCTGACTCCGGCCTCTCTGGTGTAATGTTCGATGATAAATTTAAGCGCCTCATCGGTAATTGTAATCTTTTGTTTTGCCAAACCATGATTTTCAATTTCTTTCTTAAGCAGGAACTCGCGGGCAATCTTGAATTTTTCATCATGGGTATAGCCTGCAAAAGTAATAATCTCAAGTCTGTCTCGTAATGCGGGAGGAATTGTGTCCAGAACATTGGCGGTAGTTATAAACATTACATCGGACAGGTCAAAAGGAACCTCCAGATAATGATCCGAGAATTGATAATTCTGTTCCGGATCCAAGGCTTCCAAAAGGGCCGAAGACGGATCGCCTCTGAAATCTACTCCAACTTTGTCAATTTCATCCAACATAAAAACAGGATTGCGGGTGCCGGCATCTTTTATTCCCTGAATTATTCTGCCGGGAAGCGCGCCGACATATGTTCTTCTGTGTCCTCTTATTTCCGCTTCATCTCTGATTCCTCCCAGAGATACTTTCACAAATTTTCTTCCCAAAGCCCTGGCAATTGATTTTCCGATTGAGGTTTTACCCACTCCCGGAGGTCCCGCAAAACAAAGTATCGGCCCCTTCATCTTTCCGGATAATTTATGGACAGCCAGATATTCGGTAATTCTTTCTTTGGCTTTCGTTAACCCGTAATGATCCTCATCGAGAATTTTCTCGGCCTTTTTAATATCTACATTGTTTTTGCTTTTAATTGCCCAGGGAAGAGAAACCAGCCATTCCAGATAATTCCTTACATAACCTGCCTCAGGATTAAATTGCGCCATTTGGGAAAGCTTTTTGACTTCTTTTCTGGCTTTTTCTTCAATGTCGGCAGGCATTTTTGCTTTCTTGATTTTTTCCAATAATTCCGCCGAGCCGCTTTCATCCTCATCTCCGAGTTCTTTTTCAATAGTCTTCAGGCGTTCTCTGAGAATAGCTTCTCTAGCTCCCTTTTCGAATCTTTCCTGAGTTTTGGAACTGATTTTTTTCTCAAGCTCTAATACTTTTAATTCTTTGGAGAGAATGTCCGTTATTCTTTCCAATCTTGTCTTAACATCGGCAATTTCCAAAAGCTCCTGGCGCTCCGACGGTTTTATATCCAGAACCGAAGCAATCAAATCGGCAAATTCATACGGAGAATTGTCCGACATGATATTCATGAAGACTAGGAAATCAACTGTCTTTCCGAGATTCATGGCACGTCTGAATTCATTGGTTAAATGATTGCATAAAGCCTTGATTTCCGGACTGTTATCGACAATGTCGGGGATTTCAGTTAATTTAGCCATCAGGTAAGATCCCTGCTCAAAAATGGATTCTATTTTTACTCTGGAAATTCCTCTGACCTGGGCGATTATTTCTCCCTCCGTCCTGGTCATTCTTTCAATACGGGATAAAGTTCCGACGCTATACAGGTCCTCAGGGGTAGGATCATTTAGCTTCGAGTTTTTCTGAAGCACAAAGCAGACAATTCTTTCGCTGGTAAATGAAGATTCCAGGGCCGCCAAGCTCTTGGGCCTGCCGAAGGTTAAAACCGAATCCGTATTGGGGAAAATTATTCCGTCTCTGATCGGAATCAAGGGTACTATTTTTTCCATAATGTATTTAGCAATCTATCACATCATCTGCTAATTGTCAATAACCTATAAGAGAAATCCTGCGCATTCCGACCAAAGGCCTTTTTTGCTTTTTTTCGCCTGATTTTGAGCGTTTTTAAATTCTTTAGCATATTTATAGGGATTATTTAGATAGGTATACTCGCGGGCGAATCCTTCATCAACCATAAATTCATCGAAATTCGTTCCGTTTTGAAGAAATACGTAGCGCAAAAGCCTTCCGTATTTGTCCCTTTCTCCTTGCGTTGGGTCGGACTCGATAGTAATTGTTTTGCCGGTTAAAACTTTTTTGGCCTCATCTGAAGCTTCTCTTCCGAAACACTGAACGGGTTTTTGAGGGTCTACGGTTTCCGGTGCATCAATCCCGATCAGCCTCACTGTGTCTTTCCTGTTATCGATTACAACTTTTATCGTGTCCCCGTCAACAACATACGAAACTATTGCTGTTTCCCTTAATGTGGGCTGCAGATTTTTTATTGCCAATCGGGAAATCAAAACAAAAAACCCGATCAAAATTATAAAAAATATAATTAGCCAAATCTCTTTATGTTTCACTATGCTTTATTATAGAACAAGAAATATTGTGATGACTATTACAGATAACCGATTCCTGGAACAATATACTTTCGCCATACAAAGAAAGGTGGTGAGATTGTATGGACAAAATGAAAATGGAGTGGGACAAGATGATGACAAGCATGAACAACCTAAATGAGATGATGAAAGGAATGGACATGAAGGGGTGGGAAGAGATGGACATGGAATGGCACAAAATGATGGACAGCGCAAAAAAAATGCAAGATATGATGGCGATGAAAAAAATGTAGGGATAAAGTGCCTGCTGCAGCAGGCACGCTCTGCTCTGCATGCATTTTCTTCATTCTGTGATATTAATGGGGATATTTCGCTGAAGATAGTACAAAATTGTATAACTTTCTTGATCTTGCCTTAAAATATAATACTGTTTTGCCGCATAGATAGCGTCAAGATTATCCCCCAGTTTATATGAAGTGATAATCCGATAATACCAGAGCTTTTCACTGTTCGGATAAAGATTGTTTGCTTTGATAATAAAATTTCTCGCGGTAGTAAGCGTTTCATTATTCAACAAGAGTAGGGCTAAATTTTCATAGGCTAAATAATAATTTGCAATAGATAACGACTGCAAATAGGCTTGTTTGGCGTGCCTGTAGTCATTTTGAGACTGGTAAACAAGTCCTACATTACCCCAAGCAATCCAGCTTTGAGGATACAAAGCTACCGCCTTCCTTGCATAAGGCAGCGCTTCTGTGAACTTCCCGTGCTGAATCAGATCCGTGCTCATAAGTAATTCCAAAAGGTAGTCATTTTTTTCGACACGTTCATCATGGGTAACTATTGTAGTTTGGCTATACCAGTTAGTATTCCTGACAAATGTCCTTATTGCCAAAGCAGTTAGAATGACTACGGCCAGGCCGATTGAGACATAGCGATCGGACCGAGAAAACTTGAGGTTGTTAAGAAATAAGCCGATAAGCGCTAATAACCCAATGATTGGGAAGTAGAAAAAACGGTCCGCCACCGTCATATCAAGCGGAAATAATTGCAAATGGATTGTAAGTCCTAAAATAAACCAGATAATAAAAAATATACCCGGAATACAATATTTTTTCTTAATAACCAAAAAACAGATCAAAAAAAGAATGAGAAAAAATAATACATCAAATAACAGAGGCATGAAAAAAGTATTTATTTGTATGGAGCGTATTGTCCAAGCATGTGCGGCAGCCAAATTTTTTGGATAAAAAAATGTTTTTATATAATAAAAAATAATTGCCGGAATACTCATCGCTCTTTCCGGTAAAGACAGTCTCATTATCGGCACAACCGGAATATTTCGGAAAGGAACGTTTGACATGAGTCTTGCGGCAAGATAGATCAGTCCGACGACTAAAGAAAGAACAGAATGAAGTAATAATTTATTTTTTCTGAACAGATACACATACATGAAGCAGATCACAAAAAAGAGCGCACCGGTCTCTTTGGAAAATATTGAAAAAAGAAGGAATATGTTCACAAAAATAATTCGCTTCAATTTGTAAGAGTCATTCTGCAGCAAATACAAGGCCAGCAGACCAAAAAAAACAAATAAAACATCCTGCAGACCGGAAATATAGACAACGGCCTCTACATTTATCGGATGAATAAGAAAGATGAGCGCTATGAAGAAAGCGATATGTTGTTTCAGAAATTTTTTAAAGATAAGAAATATAAGAACGGCATTGGAGATATGAAACAATACCTGGACAAGATGGAAGAAAAATGAATTTTCTTGAAATATAGAGTAGATTATTGTGTAGAAAACAATAGGCAGAGGCCTAAAATAGTTATCTACTTCCCGGGCATGGATGTGATTCATAAATATATCTATAATGTTGAAAAGTGAATGGATGCTGTTATTATTGAGAATTTGACCGTTATCATCCAATACAAATCCGTTAAACAAACTGTTGAAGAATAAGACAAAACCGATGAGAAAAATAAAGACAATTATTTTTTTGGTTGTCAGCGGAACAAATAAATTCTTGAAAGAAAACGTTTCTTCCTTCGGCATGCTCTTATGTTAGCGATAGCAACTTCAAAATTCAAGAATGAGGACTATAACTGTAAGTAAATTAAGCCAATCCGCAGCTGGCACTTGCGCACTATATCGGAAGTTTTTGTTCCATTAAAGGGGTTTTATTCTAATTGCGTAAATTCCATTTTTTATTATTGCTTCTTTATATTCATCAATTGAATTATAACTTCCTATTCCGTGTTCGATCGTTTTTGGGTTACCAGATAAGACATTTTCTACCCCTTCCTGTTCGAGCATAGTCCTAACATCTGAATAGTGGTGAATAAATTTCACTTCGACATCCATCTCCTCATTGGATACAATATTTACAAAATGAATTAAGTCTCCCTCCTTAAGCTTTTCATAAGGAGTTTTATCCCAAGAGGTAGGAGTCCTACCTTCAATCTTTTTTGTTCCGGCTTTTATTGCCTTAAAAGGCCTATCGTCCAGATCTAAAACATAATTCATAATGAATTACATTATATTGTAGCATTTTGAGGCTTATTTAGATGCTGAGCATACAGGTTTGGACCCATTTCGTCGTTATAACTGAATCCGAGCCTTAGGGTTATAGTCCGTATTTGCTGTGAGTGTCGGTCAGGACCCATTTGATCCTTATAGTTTCAGGGCAGAACTTGGCTTCTCACGACCCCACAAGTCACCTCTTCAAGCTACTTCCGGAAATTAATTATAAGTTCTGCCCTTTAGATATTTATTATAGCACTGTCTCACAAGTGTGGCTAAATGAGACAAATGAGACACCGCATGGCCTGTATGTCCCAAATCTTAATGATATAGTTTGATACATTTATTCCTGTGGTCTTGGGCCGTAGCGGGCATTCGGGTCACCAGGCATAAAAACTAAAATAAAAAAAGTTATTATCTTTGTTGGCAATCATAAGCTGTTAAGGGATTTTACCTCATTACCCATAGAAATAATTAATTCTTTTAATAATTTATATGATTGGGTTAATGTCCGAGACTTTTCACCACTTGGAGGTAAAATACTCACCGTTAATGAGAGGGATCATGGTTCTCTGGCTATTCCCTATCTCTATCCATGGAGCGATGGGGATAACGCCGGTCTTGAAATGTCTCCTCATTTTCTTACTGTTAGTAAAAATATAATTAAAGAATTCCAAAAACTGATAAGAATTTACGAGCATTCCCACAATGAGCAATTAACATTTAGAAAATTCGTTGAAAATAATTTCCCTTTACCGACGGATTTCAAAAAAAACATAGTAGCATCAGCCAATGACTCCATTGCGAGATATCTCAATAGTTGCGTTAAATTGATTCAAGGGGAACAGAATCGGCACGTAATTATTTTTGACATGGATGGAGTCCTATATCAATTGGATGGTAATGCCAACGGTTACTCTGGATCGTCTCTAGAAAAAGCCGTGCTAATGAATGCCAAAAACTTTATAAAAAAGAGAGAGAGCTATACTAATGATCAAGCTGACATTGTTCTCAGAAATGGGCTGAAAGACACTGTTGGTCTAAGTGCATATTTATCCAGAAGATACGGAATTAGTAGATTGGAATATTTTAATTATGTTTGGGACATTAATCCCTCAAAAGTTATAAACAATAGCATTGATGTTGCAACAATTATATCCGCGCTAAAACAAAATTCTCAATTAAAACTTATCTTATTAACCTCTGCTCCTAAAATCTGGACGCAACGAGTTCTTAAATATTTAAAATTATCTAACGATTTCGAATCAATTTATTCGGGAGAACAATTCGATCAAAAAGAAGAAATATTTAAGATATTAGCAAAAAGATATAAACCTGAAAACATTATATCCGTAGGGAATCAGCCAGACAGCGATATAAAACCCGCTCAAAAATTAGGAATGAAAGCTTTTCTTATAAAAACACCAAGGGATCTAAGACGTTTTCCTAATAAGTTGATATAATAATTATAATTATGAAACTTTATTTATCGTCTTACCGGTTAGGTAATAATCCGGAAAAATTAATTAAATTAGTCTCTGGCAATAAAAAAGTAGCGGTTATTGCCAATGCCATGGATTTTTTAGATGGTCTTGAAAGAAATAAATGTATAGAGCAGGAAATTAATGATTTAACCAAATTAGGCTTAATAGCTGAAGACCTGGATCTACGTGATTATTTTAATAAAAAGAATAAGTTAAAAAACAAACTGGATACTTATGGTGCCGTATGGGTAAGGGGAGGGAATACTTTTATTCTAAGACGTGCAATGTCACAAAGTGGGCTGGATAAGCTCTTGAAAGAAAAAAATCATGACCCAGATTTTGTCTATGCGGGATATAGTGCTGGGGTGTGCGTGTTATCTCCAAGCTTACACGGACTTGAGCTTGTTGATAATTCAATTAGAATTCCGGAGAGATATCTTTCGGAAACCATTTGGGACGGATTAGATATTGTAAAATTTTCTTTTGCTCCTCATTATCGTTCAGATCATCCCGAATCTAAAGCCGTAGATAAAGAAGTTGAGTATTTCATAAAACATAAAATACCATTCAAAACGCTTCGCGATGGTGAAGTATTAGTAATTGATTCTTAAAGACTCAATTCTATTTTCGCACATCTTGAGTTGTGCGACGCAGAAGAAGTTTCCTATCGTTGTTTTACTGATTTTGAAAAATCAGAATAAATATTTTTATTAGCCTGTTTTGTTGCTCCTATAAACTTTGTGAATTGGTTAATTGCTTTTTTAGCATTTTCTTCATGAACCGCTCCTTCCGAAAATCCTTCTTGTAGATCAGCGAGATAATTACATACAATATCTATTAAAGGTCCCCATATTTTTACTGCCTCTGCAAATTTAAAATTTTTAATAAATTCTATTCTAAATCTATTCGGAATCGCAACGTCAAGAAATATTTGAAGGCAATTAGAAATTGCAGCAGTCAGTAGGAAAACAGAACCTCTTGTTTGAAAAAATTTAAGCTGTTCTTCTTCCAATTCATTTAATTCACCTTTCTTACTCTTTCTATTAAGAGATAATTTCTTTTCTCTTATAGCATCAAATAAAGAAAAAGCTAAAACTATATGTTTAGCGTTTAATTGTTCGTTAAAATAATCATTATATAATGTATCATTTTCCCAAATTTCTGTTTTTTTATGATATGCGATATCTGGCTTTCCGTGAAAAGCAGAGAGGATCTGTCCTGTTAATACGGAAGATAACGTATTGGACTTACGCCTTATAATATCCTGGTCGCCACCTCTTCTTGGCGAATAACAAATATCGGTAGATTTAAACTCTTTTAATAGGCGGTCTTGAATATAATCATTGCTTCTAAAATCTGGAGCCTCAATCTTATTCTGACTATTATTAAATTTTTTTACATTTTCTACTGTTTGTCTGTCGGAACACATAACAAATCTTATCTGGACCAAGGAATTCTTATCAGGACTTTTAGTTAAGTTACCAATAGCTCCAGTAGTTTGAGCCCCATTCAGAATTGCTAGACCATTAAACTCCAAAAATTTGTTATTAATTTTAAAATTATTAACCAAAGCAGTTACGCCGTTATTAAATATCCAAAAATGCTCTGGATCTTTTTGAGCGGTTGCTTGGATACCCTTATTTATATTTTTGTCTTTATTGATTATTCCAAGATAGTCGCGTACGTTTGCTGAAAACAAATCAGTATTATATTTTTTAAATAATTTAAATATCCAAAGTAATGAAACTGACGTTACGAATGCTTGCCAATTACTACCATTCATACTAAATCCTTCAGAATATGGAATTTTAAAGTTTTCTTTGATTTGAATTGGAGTAGAAATAGATAGCCATTTTTTCTCAAGCTCATCAGCGCAGACTTCTAAACTTTTAATTTCTTTTACACCATAACCTTTTAAAAGAGCATGAGCCGTATGTTCTACTATTTGTAATTCTTTCCGTACATTTTGTGATCCTGGCAAATTATGGACAAACCATATATGAAAGTTCTCAATATTTCCAACTGCAAGAGCCTTCCTTAATTCTTCAGCTGCTGACTTCAATCTCACAGGCACATTTTCAATTGGCATCTTGAGTAATAACGAAAGGCCGCTAGACAAATCTCTTGCCTTTTTCGATGAAGCAGTGACTCTTTTTGTGCCCGTTGCTACATAGTCCTGAGCTAAGAACAATATTCAACTTTTTGTTATTAAATCTATCGACAGATTCACTAGGGGCGGCTCATACTCTTACGACCATTTGAAAATGCAGCTTGAGAAATATGGCGTAAAACTCGTTGACATAT
>Ga0182027_10016664_pt1 | contig 10021 bp, 9 predicted proteins | sample 712E1DmetaG_FD_121300 | JGI IMG/M metagenome (GOLD analysis project Ga0182027, IMG submission 121300) | Permafrost microbial communities from Stordalen Mire, Sweden - 712E1D metaG (Illumina Assembly) | ecosystem: Environmental > Terrestrial > Soil > Wetlands > Permafrost | place: Sweden... | reverse complement strand
CCCGACGAACACGTGGGCCGTGCCGGCCGGCGTGTACACGAAGTCGCCGGCGCGCAGCGGGCGCTCCTGCTCCTGGATGATCGCCAGACACTCGCCGCTCAGCACCAGGAACGTCTCCTGGGCGTCCTCACGGTGGTACAGGCTGGCGGGTTGGCCGGGCTGCAGCACGCTCACGTTGATAGCGAACTCGGGGAACCGGCTCTCGCCCTCAAAGCGGCAGCCGTCACCGAAGCGCTCGGTGTGCAGCGCCCGGGCATCGGCGACGTTGACGATGAACCAGCCGTCGCCGTCGGGTGTCAGTCCCCCGCCCTCGCCGCGGCGCAGCGGAGCTTCATCGATCTTCGTGAACATGGTCATCCCTCCCGTGCCGGCAGGTGGTCAGTTGTCCGGCCAGAGGATACCTGAGCGGCGGGGGCGGCGCGTAGGCCGCCCCCGCTGGGATCTGCTCCTACTCGATCGCTTCGGCGCTCATGGCTTGCCATGCCGGCTCGCAGGTCCCGAGCGTCTCGTCGCACGAGGGCTCGTGGTCATGCACGGCCGAGCTCAGGCGCAGCCGGCCGGGGGTCCGCGTGGCGACCAAGCCGACGACGAAAGCGGCGAAGATCACACCGGCGGAAACGAGCAAGCCGCCCGAGAAGCCCACCGTGAGCGCGTGGTTGTAGATGGCCGCCGGCACGCCTGCGCTCGACTGGTGACCGGCTGCGGCGGCGGCCGTCATCTGGCTCACGATGCTGTGACTGACTGAGGTCCAGGCCACGGTGCCGATCGCCGCCAGGCCGATGGCGCCGCCGATCTGCTGGGTGGTGTTCAGCACGCCGGACACCGAGCCGGCCTCATGATGCTCCACATGCGTGACCACCATCAGCGTCAGCGGCACGAACAGCAGACCCAAGCCGGCGCTCACGAGAACGATGGGCGGCAGCATGCTCGTCCAGTAGCTGCCGGTCTCACTCAGCCGCGACAGCCAGACGAAACCCGCACCCGCCAGTAGCGGACCGCTGAGCAGCAGTGGCCGCACGCCGACTCTCGTGAGCAACACGCGAGCGACCAGGATGTTAGTGGCGATCACGACCACCGGGAAGGGCAGCCACGCCACACCCGCCTTCACGGGGCTGTAGCCCCACACCGTCTGGATGTAGATGGTAAGGAAGAAGAACACCGCAAACAGCGAGGTACCCAGCAACAGCATCATGAGGTAGGCGCCCGAGCGGCGGCGTGAGGCGAGCAAGCGGAGCGGCAGCTCCGCATGCCGGCTGCGCCGCTCGATGAAGACGAAGCTCACGAGCAGAACGGCAGCCGCGGCTAGAGCGCCGATCGTGACCGGGCTGCCCCAATGCGAGACGCCGGTGGGACTGGAGGCCGCGTGCGTGAGGCCGTAGACGAGCAAGCCAAGCCCGGCGGAGCTAGTGAGCACGCCGGGGATGTCGAGCCGGCTGCGCAGGCGGGCCGAGGGCACCAAGGCGAACGGCGCCAGAGCGACCACCAGCAGACCGATGGGCACGTTCACGAAGAGGACCCAGCGCCAGGACACATAGCTGGTCAGGATGCCGCCGAGCAGCAGCCCGACCGCGCCGCCGCCGCCGCTCATGCCCGCGTACACACCCAGCGCCTTGTTGCGCGGCGCGCCCTGCGGGAAGGTGGTGGTGATCAGCGCTAGAGCTGTGGGAGCAGCCAGGGCCGCGCCGGCGCCCTGCAGTGCACGCGCCGCGAGCAGCCACCACTCGCTGTTGGCGAAACCGCCCAGCAGCGAGCCGAGCGAGAAGACCGAGATGCCGATGATGAACACGCGGCGGCGGCCCAGCATGTCGCCCAGCCGACCGCCGAGCAGAAGCAGGCTGCCAAAGGCCAGTGAATATGCGGTGACGACCCACTCCAGACCGGAGCCGCTGAAGCCGAGCGCCCGCTGGATGTGCGGCAGCGCGACGTTCACGATGGTGGCATCGAGCACGATCATGAGCTGAGCGGCGGCGATGACGACCAGCGCCAGACCGAGATGACGGGGTATGCGAGCTTCGCTCTGCGACACGTCTGCCGTGAGCGGGACGGGTTCCGCAGCCATGACTATCCTCTCCTCTGATTCCCGGGCGCTGAGGCGACCCTCTCCGCCTCACCGCCGATGAGCGGGCAAGCTTTGTTGGCTGAGCCTTCCGCACGGTAACAGGAGTCAAACAGTCCGCTTTGTCCACCGTGTTTCGCCGGCGCCGGCCCACGGGTAGTGCGACGACATGGGCGTCAAGGCCACCGGATGCTGGAGCGGCCGGTGCGCTACACTCTGGCGCAGGGTCTCGCCTGACTCACCTTGATCGGAGGGCACGATGACGCTTCCCATGCGCACGCTGGGCACGAGCGGCCTGCAGATCACGACTCTGGGCTTCGGCTCCTGGGCCGTGGGCGGCGGCGGCTGGTCGTTCGGCTGGGGTCCGCAAGACGACCAGCGCTCCGCCGCCGCGATCCGCCGCGCCGTCGAGCTCGGCGTCAACTGGGTCGACACCGCCGCCGTCTACGGTCTCGGCCACTCCGAGGAGGTGGTGGGCCGTGCCGTGCGCTCCCTGCCCGCGGCCGACCGGCCGCTGATCTTCACCAAGTGCGGCCTGGACTGGGACGACGAGCAGCCGATGAGGGCGCCGCGGCGCATCGCGACGGCACTGACCGTGCGCCGCGGCTGCGAGGACTCGCTGCGCCGTCTCGGCCTCGATCACATCGACCTGTTTCAGATCCACTGGCCCGACGAGTCCGGCGCCGCCATCGAGGATGCCTGGGCCGAGATGGCTCGTCTGCGCCGCGAAGGCACGGTGCGGGCCATCGGCGTGTCCAACTTCCACCGGCCGCTGCTCGACCGGTGCGAGGCGGTGGCCCACGTCGACTCGCTACAGCCGCCGTTCTCGCTGCTGGACCGCATGACCGGTGGCGACGACCTGCGCTGGTGTCGGGAGCACAGCGCCGGCGTGCTCTGCTACAGCCCCATGCACACCGGTCTGCTCACCGACACGTTCAGCGCGGCCAGAGTGGCCGCCATGGCCGACGACGACTGGCGGCGGCGCGGCAGCGACTACCGCGAGCCGGCCTTGAGCCGCAACCTGGCGCTGCGCGACGGCCTGCGACCCATCGCGCAGCGCCACGGCGCCACCGTAGCCGCCGTCGCCGTCGCCTGGGTGCTCGCCTGGCCGGGTGTGAGCGGCGCCATCGTGGGGGCTCGCTCGCCCGAGCAAGTGGACGGCTGGATCGGCGCCGCCTCCGTCCAGCTCACGGACGACGACCTGGACGAGGTCGCGGCGCTGATCGCCACGACCAAGGCCGGCAAGGGACCGGCCGACTCGCGCCGCGCTGGTTGACGCTCGCGCCGCGCCTAGAGGCCGTAGGTCAGATACTCGTGCTCGCAGGGCTGGCCGAGGGCCACGTGCACGGTGCGCTCGCTCACGTCCCACACCATGCTCGCCGTGGTCACTGACTGGTCCAGGTCGGGGTCGTCGTCGTCCCAGTGGCCGCAGATGGAGAGCGGCGCGTTGGCGTGGTCGGTGAGCACTGACTGGGCGAGCGCGACGGCCTGGGCGGCGCCCTCGGCGCCGCCTTGACCCGCGCTCGCCAGACCCTCGCTGAGCAGCTCCTTTGCCCGCGCCAGGCGCATGCGCGTGCCCTCCGACTCCGAGGCATCCTGTGGCGCGAGCTCCAGCGAGAGGTAGTGGTTGGTGTGCGCCAGGCACCGGCCGCCGTCGAGGAAGGCGACGCGGCCGGGCGTCGTCTCGAACCCCCAGATGCGGCCGCCCTCGTCGCACAGTAGATGACTGGAGGCGCGGGCGCGCGGCGCCTCCTCGATGAGCGTCCGCGCCTCCTCCAGCGTGTGACTCTCGTGCAGCGCGGCCAACACGAACTGATTGGGCACGCCCACGCCCTCCTCGTGTGAGTAGAGCGTCGTGGCCGTGCACACGATACCGCGCCCGCTCATGGCCGTCATGGGCAGCGCCGCCGCCGGGCACATGGCGATGTAGCTCGTGCCGCCGGCCAGCGTCACCCGGCGCAGCAGGAGCGTCTCGATGTCGCCCGGATACCAGTCCTCGTTGTGGCCGGCGTAGGTGCGGCCGCCGGCGACGAAGGCGAACGAGGTGCAGTGTTCGCCGCGGAGGGACGTGCCGGCCGGGTCGGAGGTGAACTCCTCGGTGCAGTTGACGGCGAACAGGTACTCGAAGGGCACACCGGCGCCTTCGGCCAGGCCCCGCAGTTGGTCGACGAGCTGCGGGGCCCAGGCCTGAGCCGGAGCCAGATACGGCCGGGCGCGGTCCACAGCCGCGGCGAAGGTCATGCCGGCGAGCACCGGGTAGCTCGACTCGTAGTAGGCGAGGCCGCGGGTCACCAGGTCCGCCGCGGCCTCGCCGATCTGCCGCCCCACCTCACGGTGCGTGCCTGCGACCTCGATGCAGGGGAATGGTGCGCCCACTTTGCCTCCTTCGCGACTTCGCCGACCGCCGCCTTCGCTGCCGACCGCCGCCCCGATGATAGCCGCCTCGGCCGTGCACGGCCATCGCGCCCGCACCCCTCGGTCTCCATGCGCGTGCACGTTTGCGTTCGGGCATATACGCTGCGGCGGATGCAAACGTGCCCTGGCGAGGTCACGATGATCACTCTCTATCAAGTGGAATGGTGTCAGCACTGCCACCGTGTGCGCCAGACGCTCACCGAGCTCCGCCTCACGTACACGGCGGTCAACGTACCCTTCGACCGAACCGCACGCCACGAGGTCCACGTGGCCTCTGGCCAGGAGGGCGTGCCCGTGTTGGTCGACAGCGAGACGGTGCTCACCACCTCGGACGACATCATCAAACACCTACGCGCCACCTACCCTGCCGCCGACGACGCCGACCAGCACGCCACCATGGGCGACTTCCGCTGGCTCTTGGTGCTCAAGACGACGCCGGCCAAGGCGCTCACCAAGCTGAAGAAGCGCCTCGCCCGTGAGGGGTTCACCTTCGTGCAGGAGACACGCGGTCCCGAGCTCAGCCCGAGCCTGCCGGCCGACTACGTGCTCCTGCACGTAGCCGTGCCGGCCGCAGCCGCCAAGGCGGCGGCGCTCGACGCGAGCGTCGCCAGCGCCATGACAACGCCGCTCGCCGTCTATCCGGTGGAGCGTGGCACAGCCATCGCCGTCGTACGGCCGCTGGCCGGCTTCTGGCTCTTCGGCGATCCCGAGCTGCTCAAGCTCAGCGCCGTGCTCATGGAGCGCATGGTGAAGGTGCTGGAGGCGCTCTAGCCGGCGGCCGGCGCCACGTGCTCCGCTTTCACGCTTGCTAGCGAACGTGAAAGCGGAGCCACCGGCGAGGGTAGAGAAGGGGGGGTGGGCTACCGAGCCGCCGGCGGCTCCGCTACGTACCGTGCCGGGCCTGCGCCTCCCGAGGGGGAGTTCGTCGTCGCGCAGGTGGGCGCGTGTGTGATCTCGATGTCTCCCCGCGTCCCTCAAACGAAGAGATGCATACGTATACCAGGTGTTGTCAGAAATGTCTACACCAAGGCCTACCTCCTGGCGCGATAGACTCCCGCCTGGCAAGCCCCACGGTCGATCAGAAGGAGTCTCGATGAGTGCTGAAGGCACCGGCCGAGACGCCGGCGAATCAGCGGCGGCCCCAGCTCTTCACGCCCGCTTGCCGCACGCGGCCGAGGTCGTGGTCGTGGGCGGCGGCGCCAGCGGCGAAGCTCTAGCGGCGGCGCTAGCGGCGAAGCTCTAGCGGCGGCGCGCCAGCGCCGCAGTCCTACCAGCGGCGGGCGAGCGCGGTGGTGTTCTTGATGATCGAGATGTTGCCGTCGTAGTTGGCGACTGCGATGTCGGGCTTGCTGTCGGCGTCGAGGTTGCCGACGACCAGGCAGCGCGGCGACACACTCGCCTTGCAGGTGATGGGCGCCGCGAAGTGGCCGCTGCCGTTGCCCACCAGCACGCTGACGGAGTCGGCCACGTTGTCGGCCACGGCCAAGTCGAGGTCGCCGTCGCGGTTGAAGTCGCCCACGGCCGTCCACATCGCCCCGGCTCCCGCCGGGAACGTCTTGGCGGCGGCCAAGCCGCCGTGCCCGTCGCCCAGCAGGATCTGCACGGCGCCGCTCTTGAGCGTCATGTCGGTCACGATCACGTCCGGCTTGCGGTCCTGGTTGACATCGGCCACGGCCACGCCCGACGCGCCTGGGCCGACCACGTGGTACTTGGCGGCGCCAAAGCGGCCGTCGCCCTTGCCCAGCAGCACGGCCACGTGCAAGCCGCCCGGCCCCGGCACTATCAGGTCGAGCTTGTGGTCGCCGTTCAAATCGGCCACGGCGAACTTCCAGCCCACCGAGCAGTGGGGCACCTTCTGGGGCGCGGTGAAGGTGCCGTTGCCCTTGCCCAGGAGAACGGAGATCGTGTTGTTGACGCCGTTCTCCACCAGCAGATCGGGGTTGCCGTCGCCGTTCACGTCGGCCACGGCAACGAACCCCGGGGCGCCGGCGGCTCTGACGGTCCTCACCTTGGGAAAGCCTCCGTGGCCGTTGCCGAAGAGGATCGTCAGCGAGTTGGTGTCCCAGCAGGACACGACCAGGTCGGTGCAGCCGTCCTTGTTGAAGTCGCCGGTGGCCAGCCAGGTCGGCGCCTTGCCCACGTGGTACGTCTGCGAGCCGCTGCCCCAGGCGTTCTTGCCCAAGAACACCGAGACGTTGTTGGTGGTGGCGTTGGCCGTGGCCAAGTCGGCCTTGCCGTCCTTGTCGAAATCGGCCGTGACGATGGCCAGGCGGACGGGACCTTTGCCGAAGTTGACGGCTTTGGCGAACGTCGGTGGGACGGCGACCGACACGCCGGGCGCGGCGGCAGCCAGAAGGAGCGCCGCTAGGCAAAGAGCACCGAGAGCGCCCAAGCGGCGCCCCGCTGCCCGCCGCTTGTCCGCAGCTACACTCACCGCCAGAGAGCCGGGTCGAGGTCGGGGATGGCGCTCAGAACGGTGCCGGTGCTGCTCTCGGCCCACGCGCCCAGGCGGCGGAAGCGCAGACGACGCTGGGCGCGGCGCGTCTCGGGCTCGATCTGATCGAGATCGGCCAGGGCCGCGCGGATGGCGTCGCCCACCTTGCCGGCGGCGTCCTTGGGGTTGTGATGGGCGCCGCCGCGCGGCTCTTCCACCACGGCCTCCACCACCTTCATCTCCAGAAGCTGAGAGGCCGTCGGGCGCAGCGCCTCGGCCGCCTGCGGCGCGAAGGCGGCGTCGCGCCAGAGGATGGCGGCGCAGCCCTCCGGCGAGATCACCGAGTAGGTCGCGTTCTCCTGCATGAGCACACGGTCGGCGACGGCGAGGGCCAGAGCTCCTCCGGAGCCGCCCTCGCCGATGACCGTCGCCACCACGGGCACCGTGAGACGCGCCATCTTGAGCATCGTCTCAGCGATGGCGCGCGCCTGGCCGCCCTCCTCGGCCGCCACGCCCGGATAGGCGCCGGGAGTGTCGACGAACGTGAGCACCGGCAAGCCGTGACGCTCGGCAAGCGTGAACAGCCGCTGCGCCTTGCGGTACCCCTCGGGCTTGGCCATGCCGAAGCTATGCTCGGTCTGCTCGTCGAGCGTGCGGCCTTTCTGGTGGCCGACGACCAGCACCGCGCGTCCGCGGAACCAGCCCAGGCCGCCGACGATGGCCCGGTCGTCGGCGCGCAAGCGGTCGCCTTTGAGCTCCTCGAAGCCGTCCACGAGGTAGCCGATGTAATCACGCGTGCGCGGCCGGTCTCTGTGGCGCGCGATCTCGACCGTGACCCACGTGTCGTGACGCCGCCTCTCGTGCCTAAGACTCTTCAGGCGCCCCTGCAACCTCTCGATCTCCTCGGTCAAATGGACGCCGGGCATGAGAGACAAGCGTCGCAACTCTCCGAGTCGCTGCCGTAGCCAGCCGGCGCGCGCCTCGGCCTCGTGCTCGTCCCGCGGTTCGTCGCTCATCGTCACCACCTCCTTCCAGCAAGCGGAGGTAGCCGGCCACGCGCTCACGCAACTCGGCGCGCGGCACGACTGCGTCGAGGTGGCCCAGAGCCAGATTGCGCTCGGCGCTGCCGAAGTCGGGCGGCAGCGTCTCGCGCGTCGTCTCGGCTATGACGCGCGGCCCCGAGAAGGCGAGCAGCGCTCCGGGCTCGGCGATGCAGATGTCGGCCAAGGTGGCGAAGCTCGCCACCACGCCGCCGGTGCACGGGTCGGCGAGGATGGCCACGAAGGGCACTCGCGCCTCGTTGACGATGTCCACGGCACAGCTCGTCTTGGCCATCTGCATGAGACTCAGGATGCCCTCCTGCATGCGCGCGCCGCCGGAGCTGCAGACGCACACCAGCGGCAGCCTCTCTTTGGCGGCCAGCTCGGCCGCGCGCCAGAGCTTCTCGCCCACCACGCTGCCCATGCTGCCGCCCATGAAGCCGAAGTCCATGGCCGCGAGCACACACGACACGGAGGCGATCTGGGCCGTGCCGGCGACGATCGCCTCCGTCAGCCCTGTCTTGGCCTGCGCCTCGCGCACCCGCTCCGGATAGGTCTCCAGGTCGGTGAAGCTCAGCGGGTCGAGGGTGCGCAGGCTCATCCACAACTCGACGAAGGAGCCCGGGTCGGCCAGTTGGGCGATGCGTTCCCGGGCGCCCACGCGCAGGTGGTGGCCGCAGTGCGGGCACACCTGCAGGTTGGCCTTGACCGCTTGCGGGTCGGCGCCCTCGTGGCAGCGCGGGCATTGCCAAGCCGGCTGGCCGCTGTGGTCGCCGCCGTTGCGGCGCTCGATCTCGACCGTGACAGGCATAGAGCGAGCTACTCGAACCGGCGGAAGAGAAGCGTCACGTCGTGGCCGCCGAAGCCGAAGGAGTTGGAGGCGGCCACACGTACGTCAGCCTTGCGCGCCACGTTGGGGACATAGTCCAAGTCGCAGTCGGGGTCCGGGTGCGTGAGGTTGATCGTCGGCGGGATGACGCCGTCGACGATGGTCATCACCGTGGCCACGGCTTCGATGGCGCCCGAGGCGCCCAGGCAGTGGCCGATCATCGACTTGGTGGACGAGATGGCGACAGTGCGAGCGTGCTCGCCCAAGGCGACCTTGATAGCCTTGGTCTCGGAGCGGTCGCCGGGCACCGTCGAGGTGCCGTGCGCGTTGATGTAGTCGACGTCGGCCGGGCTCAGCCCGGCTTCGTCGAGAGCTTGCGTGATGGCGTGTGCCTGCGGCTCGCCGCTTTCGTCGGGCAGTGTCATGTGGAACGAGTCCGAGCTCATGCCGTAGCCAGCCACCTCGGCGTAGATGTGGGCGCCGCGGGCCAGGGCGTGCTCGAGCTCCTCGAGCACGAGCACCGCGGCGCCCTCGCCCATCACAAAGCCGTCGCGCTCGCCGTCGAAGGGCCGCGACGCCTCGCTCGGGGCGTCGTTGCGCGTCGAAAGAGCGCGCATGGCGGCGAAGGCGCCCACGCCGACAAGGCAGAGGGGCGCCTCGCTGCCGCCGGCGAACATGGCCTCGGCACGTCCACTCTTGACGAGTTCATAGGCGTCGCCGATGGCATTGGAGCCGGCGGCGCAGGCCGTGCAGGTGGCGCTCAGCGGACCCTTGGTGCCCAGCTCGAGCGACACCTGCGCGGCGGCCATGTTGGGGATCATCATGGGGATGAAGAAGGGGTTGATGCGGTCGGGGCCCTTGGCGCGCATGTCGTCGATCTGGTTCTGGAAGGTGGCCAGTCCGCCGACGCCGCTGCCCACTATGGCGCCGATGCGCGCCGACTCGGGCGCGACCTGCAGGCCCGAGTCCTGCTGGGCCATGCGCGCCGCGGCGACCGCGTACCGCGAGAACAGGTCCATGCGGCGCGCGGCGCGCTTGTCCATCCAGGTGTCGGTAGCGAAGTCCTTGACCTCGGCCGCGATGTGCACGCTCAGACCGGAATGGTCGAAGCGCGTGATCTCGGCCACGCCAGATTCGCCGGCCACCAGCCGGCGCCAGAACTCGTCTTTGGTACAGCCCAACGACGACACGACGCCGAGCCCGGTGACGACCACGCGTCTGGCTGCGTCGGTCATTCGTGGCCCCCT
>Ga0182027_10016662_pt1 | contig 10022 bp, 5 predicted proteins | sample 712E1DmetaG_FD_121300 | JGI IMG/M metagenome (GOLD analysis project Ga0182027, IMG submission 121300) | Permafrost microbial communities from Stordalen Mire, Sweden - 712E1D metaG (Illumina Assembly) | ecosystem: Environmental > Terrestrial > Soil > Wetlands > Permafrost | place: Sweden... | reverse complement strand
TTCGGTTCCATTTTTAAGGGACTTTGGGTAACACCACTTTTGAGTCAACCGGAGCATTTTCCGGCCTCTCCTTGGGTAACACCCACTTTTGAGTTACGGCGCAAGCAGGGGCGACTTGAGGAATCATTGGCCAAGGTGGATCAGGCCATTCGACAGGTCGAGGGCAAGCCGCGAATATTTAGGGATATTTTTCGTTCAGGGACTTTCACGACACAACGCGGAGCTCTGAAGGCCCGCATCCTGATCCTCACCGGCCTTGGCCGGTATGACCAGGCGCGGGCATCTGCTGCTCAATTGGAGCAATTGACTGGAGCGAATGGCCGTCCTCCCGCAAGTTTAGCTTTACTAGAGTATTATTGTGGTCACCTCGATGAGGCTTTGGCAATGGCGCAGGACGTGCGCCCGGAAGATTCACAATATGATGCCATGCGCGGCGTCACGGCATTGGCCTACAATGCGAAAGGGGAATTTGACCAGGCCATTCAAGCACTCACTTACGAACCCAGCAGGATATCGAAATTCTATTCTCGTGAGGGAATGGAATCGATGAAGGAAGTTCCCGAGGGCGCCAAGCTGATCGAACTGCAGGGAAAAAAGCTTGCGGGTGTTTTCCAACCGGCCCGTTTGCTTCAGCTGGCACATGTCCACGTTGCGCATGAAAAATTCGAAGAGGCTGTACAGATGCTGGATCAAGCTGAGAAAACGATGGGGCCGGAGTTGGGCATTCAGACTTCGTACTGCCGCCACCGAGCTTGTAGCTTTGCAGGTTTGGGAAACACCGTCGAAGCCGAAAAATATATCGAGCGCATGCGGGCGCTGGTCCAAAAAACACCGAAGCGGTCGTTGCTCTGGGAGACACATTTCGCCGCAGGCCAGTCATACTTTTATCTTGGGAGATTCAGCGACGCGCTTGCGGAATTGAATGAGGCTCAGCGGTCTGTTCTTCATCCCATAGAGAAGCATTTTACGGCCTACTGGATCGCCCGCACCAATGAAGCCGCTGGCGATCGACCCGCGGCCGTTCTGCATTATCAGATCGTCGCTGCAGACCCTATCCCGAGTCGGATGCAGAAATACGCCGCTGAGGCGCTCGCCCGGCTGAAAAGCTGAACGATTCGAAACAGAGAAAGATTCCCGTCAGGCTCCCATCGTAACCGGGGCCTTGTCTGCAATTCCCACATGCCCTGCCACAGAGCGTAGCCTAAAAGGTCCTTGCGTGACGGCCACCATATTTGCTTCGAGAGCAAGATCAAGCCGGAGCGTTACCTTGGTGGCCGTGTGCTAACACCTCTGTCCATCTTTTCGCGACGCGAACACCGGTGCCGGTCAGGACTTCACAGGCCTGTCTGCGATGGTTCAACTCCGCCTTCGCGTTGCGTTCGGGTTGCAAACTTTGAAAGTGAAGTCCCGGCTCTTAACCGGCGAGAACACGGTGCGAATCCGTGGCAACCCGCCAATTCAAATGCGGATTGCAGAGTGCGGAATGTTGAATTCAGACCAAACAAGCCCAGGTTGTTGCTGTTTTCCATTCCGCACTCCGAAATCCGAAATCTACATTCAGAGCGCCGATGTGGCTCAGCAGCGACAGCAGCAGTTTCGTAAACTGCCGGGCATTGCCCCACGAGAGTGCGAGTCTCTCCATCGGCTCCAATTTGAAACAAAGAGTGGCGCGCCGTTTCCGGCGCGCCACTTTGTAACCTCACTCAATTTTGTTTCGGCTCGGCATGACCGTTGGTCTGGCCGCGCAGCATCACGCCGAGCAAGCCATCCACCAAGCCGGTATTACCGTTCGCACCGTTCACCGCCACGTCCGGTACGATTCGCACGTTGCGCTCGCCGACGATTTGCATCAATTGCATGACTGTGTAACCCTGTGCGCCAAGCGATTCGACACCAGCGCGATAGGCTTCCGCCTTCGCTTTGCCGGTCGCGCGGATCGCTTCCGATTCGCCGATGGCGCGCAGCCGGGTGGATTCGGCATCACCCGACGCCTGTTTTACACTGGCATTTGCCTTTAATTCGGCGATGTTCACGCCCTGTTCCGCACCCACCACCTGTTGCTGGATGTCGGCCAGCGACGTCTGCCGCACGAGCTGTTGCCGTTGCTTCTGCGCGGCTTCCTGGACCTCATAGGTCTTGCGTTGTTCTTCCGCAATCTTGCGGTCGGTCTGCGTCATCATCAGCTCCGCTGGCGGATTGATGTCGCCGATGAGCGTGTCAATCGCCTGCACATCATACGCCGCCAAGGCGGTGCGGATATGTTCCGCCGCATCCAATTGCCGCTTGCTGCGCGCGCTCAGGAAGTCGAGCACCGTGAAGTCCTGCGCGGAATTGCGGAAATAATTTCCGACAATCGGTTGCAGGACGTGATCCACCAGGTTCTGCATCGAGCCGACACGGCTGATCACCTTCGGTGCGTCGAGCGCACCGACGTGGATGATCTGCGCTACGTCGAGGTTGAACCCGAAACCGTCCTTCGAGCGCACCGTGATGGACGACAATTTCGCGTCGTAATTGTGCGACTCGGTCCGGCTGGCCCAGTTCAACACGATGTTGGTTGTGGGCACGAGTTCCACCCGCATGATCCGGGTGTTGATTGGGTGTTTGCCCGGATACAACGGCGTCACCCAGACGCCTTTGTGCCCGGTGTTCACCAGGTCGCCGTGCTTGAACTCGACGCCGCTGACATCCTCGTGCGCCATGCCGACGAACGAGATGACGACTCCGACGTAACCGATGGGTATCTGCACCATCGGCACCTGTTCGACCTGAACAAACCACGGGTTCAGGTTCCAAGTGCCGGACAACAGGATTTGTTCCTGTAATCCGCGCCGCCCGCCACCCGCCAGAAACGCCTGCGCGTTCTGGAAGTTGTCGTGCGCGGCGATGACCGGTCCGGCAATCTCACTCGCCTCGATGGGCTGGCCATCCAGCGCAGTGACGATGCCGACCATGTCCGGCTCGACGCGTTGCAGCAGCAGTTGCTCCGGCATCATGCCGTGTTCCTGCGCCGTGCCCGCGGTGATCACGGTGAACAGCGCGGTGTTGATGCGGTATGTTCCTGCCGTCAGGATGCCAAGCTGGCGTCCTTTCTCGCCACCGTTGGCGAGAAATTTTCGCGCGTCCTGGAAGTTGTCACTGTCAACGACCTGCCCCAGGATACGCTCCGACGGAATCGCCGCGCCATCCGCTGCGAGCACCAGGGCGATTTCGCCCTGCGGAACGACCGTGACAGGCACCTTGATGATGCGATACTGCCACGGCCAGTAACCGAAGTGCAGACCCGGGGCAAGCAGATCCGCCTGATAGCCCGCTTCACCCGCGAGCGCGATGAGGCGCCCGGGTGCGAGGGATTTTCCGGCGAAACGTTTCACCACGATGCCCGCCTGCCGCTCGCGGATGAGCACGAAGCCTGACAGCAAAACCAACGCGGCCAAGCCCAGCACATACCAATACCACGCGAGTCCAAGTCCCATAACCATTCCAAATGTTGTGTTCATTGTCATAATCCATCTCCGATGTGGTGGTGCCGCGATGCGGTTTATCGCCGCGCCAGGACACAACGCGTTTCTATTGGGGGACCGTGGTTTCCCGCAAACGCGGGAGCTAGAGGATCGCCCTTCCAGATGCCGACGAGGTTAGCTGACGGGCTCGGTCCTGAAAGTGACCGCGACGGTGGTTCGCCACCGCCGTTAGCCCCATCCCCGGTTTCCCGAGGTTTGGTTTCCCCGCGCTGACTTGCAGGAAGGCAAATCAGCTTAGGCTGCTGACATGACAACACTCGCAAAGTTGGGGAATCCTGTCAAACCGGGCACGCGTAAAGTCCACTGGCAGAGGCAAATTCAATTTATGGCAATGTCATGGAAAAGCCGGCGAAATCCGCACCCAGCACGCATCCGTGGTGAAATTACAATCATGCTCCGCTTTGAACGGAGAGGTTGGGGTGGAAATCCCTCACGCGGCATCATTTTACCCACATAACCGGCGTTTCTCTCGCCGCGTCAAATGGGTGTGGCAGTAGGATAGACTTCTGCAAAACAATTGGCGTCGAAGTTCGGCTTCAGCCATTATCGCCGGAACAGAAACTTGGAATAGAAAACTATGAAAGCTATCTTTGGCGGCCTGTTCGGGAAGGAACGAAAGTCACAACCAGAGGCGAAACCTGCCGCGCCGGTGCAGCGAGAGATCCCGCGACAGCGAGTCGCCGCAGTTTACAAAAAGGGCGACCTCATCGGTGGCAAATACGTAGTGCATGGCATCTTGGGCAAGGGCGGGTTCGGCGTGGTGTATCTCACGTCCAACCGTGAAACAAATCAGGTGTGTGCGCTCAAGACTTTCCGTGACGAGCTGCTCGCCAGTGCCGAGGCGCGCGATGCGTTCAAGAAAGAGGCCCTTTTGTGGGTGAACTTGGAAAGGCATCCGTTCATTTTGGCGGCGCGGTTCGTCGAGGAATACTCCAGCCGGCTGTTTGTTGTAACAGATTATGTAGCTCCCGACGGGCGCTGGCGAGTGAGCCTGGCTGACCATCTGGCGACGGCGAGCGGACCTCTGTACATTGATCAAACATTGAAATGGGCGGTCCAGTTTTGCCTCGGCATGGAACATGCCCAATCCCATGGGATAAGCTGTCACCGTGACATCAAGCCCGCCAACATTCTCATCTGCCAGGACAAAACGCTTAGGATCAGCGACTTTGGCCTGGCTGCCGCCGCTGAGGTGGCTTTGCGGGGAGAAAGTGTCCCAAGTGATTTATTGGTCACTGGCGGCCCTGAAAGAGGCTACGGCTTGAGTTTGGTGCAGAACGGAGCCAAAGCGCCCTGCGGCACGCCCGGATACATGGCTCCGGAAGTCTATCGCGGCGAAGGCGCGGATATCCGCAGTGATATCTACAGTTTCGGCCTCGTGTTGTGGCAAATGGCCGGGGGCAGCCAGATACCACCCTTTGTCACACAATACCGCGGAGATTTGGAAACATTGATGCGGGAAACGTATGAGCAGCAGATAAGTGGTCGTCTGCCGCGCGCGGATGATTTGTTGGATCCGGTGATTGAGCGGTGTTTGCGCCCGCAGCCGGCGGAACGATGGGGCAGCTTTCGAGAATTGCGCGAAGTGTTGGAGCCGATTTTGGAGCGGGTGACGGGCCAGAAGTTCGACGTTCCAGAGTTTGGAGAAAATACGGTAAATTTCTGGATCAACAAGGGCGGTTCCTTGAGCAGCCTTAATCGCTTCGAGGAGGCAATTGCCTCCTGCGACCAAGCACTGGCGCTTGATCCACAACGCGGCGAGGCTTGGAACAACAAGGGTTCTTCGCTGGAAAGCCTTGGCCGGCATGAGGAGGCCATTCAGTGCTATGATCAGGCGCTGGCATTGGATCCGCGGTATGAAATCGCATGGAACAACAAGGGCGTTACCTTGGAAGCCCTTGGTCGCCGCGAGGAGGCACTCAAGTGCTATTGTCAGGCGGCGGCGCTGGACCCGCGATACGGCGTGGCTTGGTCCAACCAAGGCAACGTGTTCATGGACCTTGGCCGGCATGAGGAGGCACTCCAAAGTTACGAGCGGGCGGTGGCGCTGGACCCGCATCACGCGGCCGCTTGGAACAATAAAGGCACCGCACTCAATGCGTTCGGCCGGCGTGAGGAGGCTATTGGCTGCTTTGACCAAGCACTGGAGATTGACCCGCGATGCGCCAAGGCATGGTTTAATAAGGGCGTCGCACTCGCCGGACTTGATCGGCGCCAGGAGGAACTTCAGTGCTATGATCAGGCGCTGGAGATTGAGCCGCAGTACGTGGAAGCTTGGTTTAATAAGGGCCTCGCATTCACCTGCCTGGATCAGCGCGAGCAGGCAATTGTGTGTTATGACCGGCTCCTGGCGGTTAACCCGGGATTTATGAAGGCCTCGTTGAACAAAGGCGCCTCTTTGGTTGCCTTGGGCCGGCATCAGGAAGCCATTGGTTGCTATGATCAGGCGCTGGCGATCGGCGCGCGACACGCAAACATCTGGTTTAACAAAGGCCTCACTTTCGCCGCCTTGGGTCGCATGGAAGAAGCACTCCACTGCTACGACCAGACGCTGGCGATTGAACCGCGAGACGTGCAGGCTTGGAACAATAAAGGCGCCGCGCTCGCCGACCTCGGCCGCCGTCAGGAGGCAATTGAGTGCTACGACCAGACGCTCAAGATTGACCCGCGCAATGCGGACGCCTGGTTCAACAAGGGCAACTCGTTCCGCACCCTCGGTCAGCGCGAGGAAGCAATCCAGTGCTACGACCGCGCACTGGCCATTGATCCAAAATACGTCAAGGCTTGGTCCAACAAAGGCACCACGTTGGCTTCCTTGGGCCGTCCCAAGGAAGCAATCCAGTGCTACGATCGGGCGCTGGCGGTCAACCCGCAATACACCGACGCCTGGTTCAACAAGGCCCTCTCGTTCGCCGGCCTTGGCCGCTCTGACGACGCAATCGGATGCTATGACCGGCTGCTGACCATCAACCCCCGAGACCTTAAAACGTGGTCCAACAAGGGCGCCTTGTTCGTTTCCTTGGGCCGCCGTCAGGAAGCATTGGTGTGCTACGATCGGGCGCTGGCCATTGACCCGCTGTATGCGGAGGCTTGGTTCAATAAAGGCGTCTTGCTCGAAGCTCTCGGCAAGCGCGAGGAGGCGATTGCATGCTACGACAAGGCACTGGCGATCAACCCCCGACTCGTGAAAGCCTGGAATAACAAGGGCAACGCTCTGGCCGACCTCAGCCGGCCCAAGGAGGCGATTCGGTGTTACGACCAGGCACTGGCGATTGACCCGCGATACGCGAACGCCTGGTTCAACAAAGCGCATTTGGATGACAGATTGGGAAGGAGATTGGAAGCGGCGCTGAGTTACCGCAAGTTCATCGAGGTTGCCCCTCCTCAAGCTACGCAATTGATCGCGCGTGCCCGGCAGCGTCTTCTGGAATTGGAATAGTAACGGATTTTCTCAGAAGAGAAACCGCCAGCATTGCATTTCCATTCCATTACTGCGCTTTGGCCTCCATTCCGTCGCGGGGCAAAGACCGCTCCGCCATTTCGCTACGGGATGGAGCAACCAAGTTCCACTCCTTCTCGTCGTCGTTCTCGTCCTCGTCCTCGAATTGCCGGTTTCGATTACGAGAACGAGGAGGAGGACGAGGACGATTTCCATGGAATGTCAACCGGCCAAGCGAGCCGGGCCTCGGTGCTAACGAGTGCGTGCCTTCGGGCAAGTGGTGCGAGTCCACGGCATTCCGCATTGTTTGGTTGATAGTTTATGGTTGAGTGTTGAGGGGCCGGAAGGCCTTCGGCGCAGAGTTGCCGTTTTCATGTCCATCAACCATCAACTCTCAACCCTCAACCGTTCTGAACGGCGTGTAGTTCAAAGAGAACCGTCCGTCTTATAAACGGAATCGCACTAGATGAGTGCCGGGTCCGGGAGCGTTACCCGGCACGCCGACCAATCTAAGAGTGACAAGTGGCGAGTGACGTGCAGCAAGACGTGACGTGGTGTTCGTTTTTCTCGTCACTCGCCACCCGCCACCCGTCACCCCTTTCGGCCTGCAAGCATTAAAGTGATGCAGCGGACTTTTAATCCGCAGAACAGGGCGCGTTACCCTGGCGGGCCACTTTTCATTTGCAGCGACGATGGAGGATAGAGGATTGAGGATGGCGAAATTGGCCTCGGCCATCTTCCACCTTCCATTCTCCTTTTTCGTTTCAAAAATGCCGGGTCGTCTAATCGTAGGACAGCGCCCTTTGAAGGCGCGAATGCTGGTGCAATTCCAGCCCCGGCAGCCATTTTCGCCCGATGGTGAAACAGGATCATGTCTCTCCTACAAAGAGATGTTGAGGGTGCAATTCCTTCTCGGGCGACCAATTTGTGGAGGTTGAGGGTTGTTGGTTGAGTGTTGAGTGACGCAGAAACAAGGCTGCGTTTGTGACCAACTCTCAACCCTCAACAATCAACTATCAACCGCTTTGAATGCCTCGTTGCATAACCAGCAGTGCGCCGGTCTCTGACACCGGAAGTCTTGGTGCGATTGCGGTTCGCGGAGCGAACAGTCCCATTTGGGGCGCCTGAATTGCAATGCTTGGGAAGCACATCCAAGCGGGGCGGCCAGCTTTGCAGCATTAGTCTGCGCCGGCCGGATACAGGTTCGGAAAATATTCGCCGGCTGCATCCGCAGGAAATCCCAGGCGCAACGGACCCTTCGGCGAACTCGAGGTGACCAAGCGTTGCCAAAGCAATTCGCCCGTGACTTTTTGTGCGGTGCGGGGTGACGCGCCAATAATTCGCGGCACGTCCCCACGCGCGATCTCGCCTCGCAGAAAGATTTCCCTAAGCACGCCTGCGGAACCCTTTGGAAGTTCCTTGGCGGCTTCTCTGCGCTCGGCATACCCGGCAATGCGATTTAACATGCCGTCAAGAGACAGAAGGCCCTCCATAAACTCAACTTGGTCCGCTGCCGTGCCCAGGAAAAACTGGCAGAATTCGCCGAGATAACGTTGCGAGAGGTAGCCGCGCCCGTCATAGTCGTTCACCCGCTTCTCATCAGCGTTGGCCAGCGAAACTTGATAATCCGCCTTCCGCCGGGCCAGACCACGCGAAATCGCCCAAAGTCCATTGCTGTCAACGCCCGCCTTAACGAACCACGCGTGGGTAAAAAGGCGGGCCACACGACCATTGCCATCCAGAAAGGGATGGATCCACGTTAACCGATGATGCGCCGCCGCCGCAGCGATCAGACTGCCCGGCTCGGCTGTTACCAGCGGGCCATAGAATTCTGCGAAGCGTTTGAGAAACTCGCCAAGTTTTTTGCTGCTCGGCGCCATGTGACGTCCCACGCTGACCTCGTCTTGACGGATTTCGCCAGACTGGATCTCGTAGGTCTTGGCCTTTTCGTCAGTGTTTTTGCGAAATTCATCCGGTAATCGCCGGTAGAATTCTCCGTGCAGCCAGCAAAGAAAATCGGCCGAGCAGACATCGCCGGCCGCCATCGTCGGCAACCGTGCTTCCATCTCCGTCTGCACTTCCATGTGGGCAATATGCTGGATCTGGAGGGATCGTTGGGCGGGATTCGCGGAAAAATCCTTCCTCATGGCTGCCTCAATGTCCCCCGGTCTCGTGCGATGACCCTCGATGAGGTTCGAATAATAACTGTTCATCGAACGCACCAAATCCGCCACCAGTTTGCGAGTGATTGGATGCAGTGAACCGCGGAGCCGTTCGGCGCCGCGGATGAGTGCCAAGGCCAGACCTGATGATTTGCCCTCATCGCTGCCGGGCAGGAGTGGCTCCATATCCGATGGATGGTCAAAAAGCGTCTTCATGGCTGTTTTCCTGGTCATTTTTGCCGATGTTATTGCCGATCAAATAACGCACATAAACCACCAATTTACAAGCATGTTTGTGAACAATCGTGACTTGATTGGCAATTATTTGCCGATTGTGTTTCCGATCTGTTCGGCGAGGTTGACGGAAGATGATTGAGAGTTGAGAGCGCAGAAAAACAACAAAGAACAAACACCTTGAAAGGGTGACGCGTGACAAGTGGCAGAAAAAGACAACCTGCCGAATGGCGAACATCTTGTCACGTGTCACTCGTCACGTGTCACTTTTTTATGAACGACATATTGAACAAGACGATTGTGCTGGTGCTCAACCGCAACTGGCAGGCCATCAACATTCGCACGCCGGCGGACGCGTTTTGCCAGATGGCCACCAATGTTGCCACGGCGCTGGAGATTGAGATCGAAGACCCGGCCGGGTCGGAGCACGGTTCATTCCGCAATCCGCAATCCGCAATCCGCGCTTCGAATATTCGCCCCGTGACCTGGGACGAGTGGATCACGCTGCCCATCCGCGACGGCGACAACGCCGTGCGCACGGTGCGCGGCGCAATCCGCGTGCCGACGGTCATCGTGGCCGTGAACTACGCCAGGGTGCCGAAGAAGCGCCCGAAGCTGTGCGCCCGCACGATCCGCGAGCGCGACGGCAACCGCTGCCAATAC
>Ga0182027_10016661_pt1 | contig 10022 bp, 11 predicted proteins | sample 712E1DmetaG_FD_121300 | JGI IMG/M metagenome (GOLD analysis project Ga0182027, IMG submission 121300) | Permafrost microbial communities from Stordalen Mire, Sweden - 712E1D metaG (Illumina Assembly) | ecosystem: Environmental > Terrestrial > Soil > Wetlands > Permafrost | place: Sweden... | reverse complement strand
CCCACGAATTGAAATTCCATGGCGCAGATAATGGCGGGTTTGCCTTCAATCAGTCCTTCGCCAGTCAGTGCCGCGTCTTTCATGCCGGTGGTTTTTTCAGCCAGCTTCAGGCGATCGCGGTAGAGTTTGGTGTCTTTGAATTTCAGGGGATCGGTGGACGCCAGTTTCGCGTCATGCTCGGTGTAAAGGCCTTCGTCAAACAACATTTCCAGCCGCGCGTGCGAGCCCAGTTTGAAGTGATGACCACATTTGGGGCAGCACTGCAGGTTGCCTTCAAGGTCCTTTTTCCAAAGGATCTGCCGGCACTTGTCACATTTTACCCAAAGGCCTTCGGTTTGGACGCGCTTTTCCTTGGGCGTTTCAATCGGCTGTTTTTCTTTGCGAAACCAAGTCATAGGAGAATTTCTTCATTGAGCTATTGAGTGATTTGGTGATTGAAGAACAATCGCCCGATCACTCAATCACTAAATCACTCAATATTCGATCCCTCTCTGCGCGAGAATCCCCTTTTGATAGGGATGTTTTACTTCGCGCATTTCCGTAACCAGGTCGGCCATGTCGACGAGCGTGGGATGCGCGTTGCGTCCGGTCAAAATCACGTGAACCATTTCCGGTTTGCGCCTTAAGGTCTCCGCCACGGGTTCCGGTGACAGCATCTTATAGCTGATAGCATAGTTAATTTCGTCAAGAATCACCATGTCGTAGCGCCCGCTCAGTATTTCCTCGCTGGCAAATTGCCATGCTACTTCAACCATCCGGACATCTTCCGGGTCAGGTTTTTCCGCACCGACTTTCACGAACCCGCGACCCATGGGGATAATCTTAAAGTGCTCGTCACCCAGCATCCTGGCTGTGTCCAACTCGCCATAATGCCATGAGCCTTTGATAAATTGCACCATTAAGACCTTCAGGCCTTGCCCCACAGCCCGAAACGCTGTGCCCAGCGCGGCGGTGGTCTTTCCCTTGCCGGGACCCGTATGGACGATAATCAACCCTTTTCGCTCTTCTGGCAAGGGAACGCTCCTGTCGGGCCAAGGCCCATCGATTCGCCCAATCCCTTATCGCGGATACGGATATCCGCGCAGGATCGTAAAGCCGCGATAAATCTGTTCGAGCAAGAGAGTCCGCGCCAGGTCTCGCGTCAGTGTCATCCGCGAAAGCGCCAGCAGGACGTCGGCCTCTTGTCGAAATGCTGTGGAGAAGCCATCGGGCCCACCGACTAAAAAGGCCACCTCGCGCGAGCCTCGCAAGGCTTCCTGCCCCAGCCACTCCGCAAACTCTTGCGACGTTCGCTCACGGCCACGCTCGTCCAGCAGGACTTTTCTTGCGCCGCGCAGTTTTTCCAGCAGCGCGCGCTCAGAAGAGGTCAATCCTGCCTTGCGGGCATGACTCGTCCCCCTGGCGGCTGGGAGTTCTTCCAGGCTCAAAGGGGTGAAATGCTCGATCCGGCCTGCCAGGTCTTCTTGAATCGCCCGCAGGTGCGAATCCTTTGTCTTGCCTTCCCAGAGAATTCGAATGCGCATGGTTAGAATCGGGCCATTGGGCTATTTGGCCATTGAGCCACGAAGTGATTTGGTGATTTAGCGATCGGGAACCGCAAGAAATCTCAGCGCTCATCGATCACCCCATCACTAAATCGCTAAATCACACAAAAGCCCGATCTCCCGATCTTAGCTCTCATTTCCCTCATTGACTTTAACCCTTGGCGCGTTCTTCCACAGGCGCTCCAGATCGTAGAACTCCCTGGTGCGCTCGACAAAAATGTGAACGATGAAATTGAGGTAGTCCAATAGTATCCACTCCGCTTGAGAGTAGCCCTCGACGTAGGCAGGCGCGCACCCGGACTTCTTTAAGGCTTCCGCGATACCATCGCAAATCCCCTGGGCATGGCGGGTGGAGGTGGCGGTGCAGATCACGAAGTTGCTGGTGAACGAAGAGATTCCTTCCAGATCCAGGACGAGCAAGTCTAAAGCCTTGCGATCCTGGGCGGCCCGAATCGCGTCTTGTAAATATCGTGTCATTGGTGTAAACGTTTCCCCATCGCGCTGGGGCCGAATAACCCTTCCTTCAAAATGTACTCTTCCACAAGCTTGGGAACAAGGCCAGTGACAGGTTTGCGAGCCCGGACCGCTTGCCGGATGTCGCGGGAGGCGATGGGAGCCTCCACCCCGTGCAAGAGATGAATCGCGCCGTGGCGTAAGCGAATCGTCTCCGCTCGCTGTGCCAGGCGCCTTGCCGGCAGCAAATCTGGCGGTGCTACCTGGCGGATGGCATCGGGGTCGAACCCGGGGCGCGACACCACAATGAATTCCACTGAATCGAGTAAGCGCCGGAATTCCCGCCAATGCGGCAGATCCAGGAAGGCGTCAGCCCCGACGAGAAAGAAAAGCCGATCGTGCTGCCGGAGCTTCCGCCGTACCGCTCGCACCGTATCGACGGAGTAGCGTGGAGATCCATCCACCGTGGGCGCCTCAATGGTACAAGGGATAAAAGTTGGAATGTTGGCGCAGGCCAGCGTCACCATGGCGTAGCGCTGAGCAAAGTCTGTTAGGTGGTCATGTATTTTGTGAGGAGGGTTGCCGGTGGGAATGAAGAGTATTCGATCCAGGTGAAAGCGGCGCTGCGCAGCCCGCGCCGCTTTCATATGTCCGGCATGAATGGGGTCAAAGGTTCCGCCAAAAATTGCAATGTTCATGAGGATCAGGTAATCAGGTAATCGGGCGACCCGGTGATCGGGTGAACAACCAACTGGATACGAACATTGAAATTCGAAACTTGAGAATAGGTCGAACTTCGCGCTGAGTTTCGAGTTCCAAATTTTGATTTTCGTGCTTTGTTGTTCATCGGATTACCCGATCACCGGATCTCCTGATTTCGGAATCTGCTCCAACTTGGCCCAAATGGCTTCCTTTAATTCTTCCAACCCTTGCCGGGTCACCGAGGAAATTTCGTGTAAAGGGAGTCCGCGTTCGGTGCAGAATTCGCGGACGCGCACCAGGCGATCACTCTCGCCGGCGGCGTCGATACGCGAAGCGACCAGCAGCATGGGCTTGGCGGCCACCACAGGGCTAAAACTCTTGAGCTCATTCAGAATGACGTCGTAATCCTCCAGCGGGTCGCGGCCGGAAATCTCCGCCACATCAATCAGATGGAGCAGCAATCGAGTGCGCTCCACGTGGCGCAGGAAGCGAATGCCAAGGCCCTTGCCCTCGTGCGCCCCGGCGATGAGACCCGGGATGTCGGCCATGACGAACGATCTCTCCCGGTCGAGTCCCACCACACCCAGGCTGGGCGCCAGGGTTGTGAAAGGATAATCGGCAATGCGCGGGCGTGCGGCGCTGAGCACTGAAATCAACGTGGATTTGCCCACGTTGGGGAAGCCGACCAACCCGACGTCGGCGAGCAATTTCAACTCCAGCCGCAAATCAAAAGCCATGCCCGGCGTGCCCGGTTCGGCTCTGCGCGGCGCCTGGTGAACAGAGGTGGCAAAGCGCGCGTTACCACGGCCACCGCGTCCGCCCTTGGCGGCGATGACCTGCTGGCCCGGCGTATCAAAATCCCAAAGCTTCTCTCCGGTGGTCAAATCGAAAACCACCGTGCCAACGGGGAGCGTCACGGTGTTATCCGCGCCGTCCTTCCCGTGGCAGTTTGAACCTTCGCCATGGCCCCCACGTGCGGCGCGATACAAGGGGTTATAGCGAAACTTCAGCAGGGTATTCATGTGGGGGTCGCTTAACAGGATGATGTCGCCCCCACGTCCGCCATCCCCGCCGCTAGGGCCCCCGCGTGGGACAAACTTCTCCCGGCGAAACGCCACGCAGCCGTTTCCCCCTGCACCAGCGGCAACGTGAATTTTGGCTTCGTCAATGAACATGTTAATTATCGGGAGAGCGGATGATCGGGAGATCAAGTGGAAGATCGGATGATCAGACCGGGTGATCAGATGATCGAGTAATCTGGTGAGCATAAGGCCGATTGGACCTGCTGTATGCTTCGTTCACCCGATGACCGGATCATCCGATCTTTAGTTCGTTGATGGGACCAGAATACTGACGTACCGGCCCGAGCGGCCCTTGTCCTCAAAGCGGACCACACCGGAAACCTTGGCGAAAAGCGTGTCATCAGAGCCGAGGCCGACGTTGTCACCGGGTTTCAATCGTGTGCCGCGCTGGCGTACTAGAATTGACCCGCCAGATACCAACTGGCCGTCAAAACGCTTCACGCCCAACCGCTGAGCGTTGGAGTCGCGACCATTGCGGGATGTTCCTTGACCCTTCTTGTGTGCCATAACTAAATTTCCTTTTTGAGCAAGCGCGTGGCTATGCGGTGACGATGTCTTGGATCAGAACCTGACTGAAATTCTGGCGATGACCAATAGTGCGCCGATACTGCTTCTTGCGCTTGTATTTCAACACACGCACCTTGGCACCACGGTCGTTGATGAGTATTTTCCCCGTAACCTTGGCGTTTTCAACCAGCGGGGCGCCTACGGTGAGCTTTTCGTTGCGTACGACAAACACGTGGTTGAACTCGACCGTCGAACCCGGATCGCCCGCTACGCGCTCCATGCGAATCACGTCGCCCGGTGAGGCCTTGTATTGTTTTCCGCCCGTCCGAAAGATAGCGTACATAGATTTCTTCTCTCCTGTATCCCGAAAACGATCATTATACGAATCTCTGGGAGAAACTGTCAATCAAATGCAGAGGGTCGCAACGGCATTGTCCGGATTTTGACGGATTGCCCAAACCCATCATATCAGAGATTCTCCCCATTGAGTGGCTTTCGGATCGCACCGACTACCGTATTTTCAATAGCGTAGGAGGCATCGGCCAATCACTGAGAGCGTTATTTGATCCGTTTGCTTTACAACAGCCCCATGGGTCCTGCAATTCAGTCAATTGTCATCGTAACCTCCGCAGGAAGAACAAGGCGACATTGCGCCCGGATTCCTACTGCAAATGCTTGACCTTGCTGATTGACTCCATTTTGTCCTATTCCATCCTACTGGGGGGGAACTAGCCCCGACTCCCCACGACGGTTCTGTGAGGGAGGTGTTTCCGTTCCGCCGTAACGTGGCCATTCCGATTCCATACGCGTTCCGCCCTCGCAAACAATGTGTGCACATGCCCATGGTGAGAAATCCGGTCTAACTCCCTTCCTTTCAATAACTCATCTGGAAAATGTCATAAGTCGTTTGTTTTCATGAACTCATTGGGAGCACTTTTTTTGCCCCTTTGTTTTCAATATACTATTGGGAGCAACCTTCATTTTTAACATCTTTTTTTTAGTCGTCCATTGTTTTCAACAACTTATTGGGAGCACTTTTTGTGGCCCTTTGTTATCAATCGATTATAGGGAACGATTTTCATTTTTGACCTCATCCGGTGTGTGGGTGCCTCCGTCGGATTCCATGGACAAATTGGCATTTTCCCAATCCCGCCGCGATCCTGTATTGCTATCTTCAGTTCGACGCCAGACGCTGCCGCGTCTCCGCCGTCCGACCTTGCCCGCTTTCCGTCACGGATAACCGGCCGCGCCTCTGCCTTCCCAAGTGCGCAATTCCACCCGGACACAGTTCACCGTTCCATGCCCCTGCATTATGGCGGCCATAGCCTAGTACGATTTCTGGACTATTCCTACCGGTAGGAATAATCGTGTCGAATTCTGCCGCCGGGCGTGCATTTTTCACCCGGCACGGAGAGGATTTGATCTTTAGACTGGATTTCTCCTCACGGTTGGGAAGGGTGGCGTCCAAAGTAGTGAGAAGTTCGGGCTAGTACTGATGACGTAGACGCTATCGCGCAGATTCCTGCTGACAATGCGTCCATCGCTGAGGGGAAGGGACAATTTAGCCCAGTTTTCCCGCCGGCGCCTCTTGCGGCCCAAAACCGGAGGGGTGGCGCCTTGGGCGCCTAGGCAGTTACGCGTGGGACAATACTCAAAATTCCAGTAGCCAAGTTTGAATCCCATCTCTATACTATGCCGTCGCTGGTTGCGCACCCCCTCGCAGCGCGCAACAGCCGTTCCGAATGATCATGCACAAAAAGGACGCAGGCCAGGCCGTCGTGGTAGTGGCACTCGCCCTGATAGTTATTTTGGCCTTTCTGGGTCTGGGGTTGGACCTCGGATATTTGCGCATGAAGCGGCGGCAGATCCAGAAGGCTGCTGACGCTGCGGCGCTCGCGGGCTCGCTGGAGCTGACCTACTGCGGGGGCACCAATAACTGTAGTGCTCTTACGACGGCCGCTCAAAATGCCTTGACTGAGAACGGCTTCTCATCAAGCACGCTCGCCACCAATTGCGGTACCAGCAGCGACAATCTGGTCATTACGGTCAACAACCCTCCCTGCTACCTGGGCGCGAACGATCCGCACAATGGCGACGCTCGCTATGTGGAAGTGGTCGTTTCGCAGGTTGAACCGCTGATGTTCACCAAGGTGTTGGGTATTGCCAGCACCACCATGAAGGCGCGCGCCGAGGCCGGGTTGGGGAACTCCTCCAACTGCTTCTATGTTCTTGGCTCTTCGGGTACCGACCTGACCGTTAGCGGAAGCGTCCAGTTGAAAGTCCCCGGTTGTGGTTTGTACGTGAATTCAAATTCCACCACCGCCCCCAACGCCGCCGTGGAGGTTACGGGAAGCAGTTCCATTACCGCCGCGTCAGTTAACATCGTTGGCCATGCTGCCACCAGTGGAACCTCCACCATTTCTCCCACCCCCACCACGGGTGTTCCTCCCGCCAGTGACCCGCTGGCCTATCTATCAAAACCGGGCTATATGGCATGTTCGACCGGCGTGGCGCAACTGTCGATTGGCGGCATCACTACCCAGACCCTTACTCCCGGAAATTATTGCGGCGGCATCTCGATTGCCAACAGTGCGGTTGTCACCTTCAGCCCCGGCAACTACGTGGTGGCCAATGGGATCCAGATTGGTGGCGCCGCGAAGGTCATCTTTGGGGCGGGCACCTACGTTATGGAGGGCGGAGGTTTCTCCGTCGGCAATTCGGGGCAGGCGACGGGTTCCGGAGTTACGGTCTTCCTCACCGGGGATTCAAACTTCAGCTATGGGCCTGCCAACTTTTCGGGAGCAGCCGTGGTCCAATTGATCGCTCCTACCAGTGGAACGTATGCCGGCATCCTATTCTTTCAGGATTCGACGGCAACGGGGACAACCAGCCCTACCTCAGGCAACACCAGCAACTTTGGCGGGAGCGCCAGCACCTACTTCCAGGGTGCTCTCTACTTTCCCACCACAGGCATTGTCTATTCCGGCGCCAGCACGGCTCAATACACCATCCTGGTGGCAAATCAAGTCACCGTCAGTAATTCCGCGACAATCAATAATGATTATTCATCCTTGGCCAGCGGAACGCCGATAAAGGGTACGGGAGGCATCTTGGGCGAGTGAGCGTGAATCTTCCAACCGAAATCCATCCGGACAGCTTTTTCCGGTGGGGTTTGCAGAAGGTTCATGCCATTGCCATGTTGATGAGGGCGGAAAGCGCCTCGAGCCTGGTGGAATTCGGCCTGATGCTCCCGTTTCTAACTCTGTTTCTGATCGGAGTGATTGATTTCGGCCGCGCCTTCTACATCGATATTGAGGTTTCTAGCGCCGCTTATGCCGGCGCCCTTTACGGTTCGCAGAACCACACGGATACCACGGGCATGCAAAATGCCGCCACCGGAGATGCTGTCGACGTTTCCGGCATGACTGCCACGGCCATGTATGGATGCGAATGCTCTGATGGCACGAACGCGGTGGCAAGTTGTACCAGCCAGCCGGCATGTTCCGTCAACGTGGTGAACTACGTGCAAGTCACGACCTCGGCCACCTATATACCGATGTTTCCCTGGCCGGACATCCCCACTTTACTTTCATTGCAGGGATCGGCGAGGCTCCGCGCCGGCCGGTAGCCTGAGGTATGGGTCGGGGACCGATGAGCGAAAGTCCTATGTCCATTCTCCGCCGGGTTGCAAGAAGGCTCCTTAACGAACAGGGCAGCGCGTTGCTGGAATACGCCATCGTGCTCCCCATGTTGTTGGCGTTTCTGTTCGGCATAATGGATTTTTGCCGGTTTCTCTACGCGTATCACTTTGTAAGTGAGGTTGCCCGCGAGGGAACCCGGTACGCGATGGTGCGCGGGTCGACGTTTGGATCCACGGCCTGTACCACCCCCGCCACCTTTTCCTGTAATGCCACGCCGCCCAATGTTCAGAGTTACGTGCAGGGCCTGACGCCGCCGGGAATTGCTTCCGGCTCTTTGACGGTTACTACCACGTGGCCGGGCACCGCGCCCAGCGGGGCCGCTACCGCCTGTCCGTCCGGGAACAGCGGTAAGAACCCTGGCTGCCTCGTTCAAGTGCTGGTGAGTTACCCTTTCAAATTTATGCTCCCGTTCTTGCCCCGTTCGGCATCCACTTGGACTGTGTCGAGCACCTCCGTGGTGGTGATTTCGCAGTAAACGTCCCGAGCCCTTATGACCACAGGCCCGCTCCACAATTCGTACTTCCGGGATTTCCTCATCACCAACCAAAACACCGATGGCGGATGGGGCTACCACCCTGCTTCCGCCAGCTCTGTCGAGGCCACGGCATGGGCGCTCACCGCGCTCATTTCATCGCGACGAGCGCCGCCCCCGCCGGACGTGTGCGTCCGGGCGCGCGAGTGGCTTCTCCAGGCGCAACGCGCGGATGGCTCCTGGCCCGCTTTTCCCGGCCAGCCCCAAGGCTGCTGGGCGACTTCCATCGCGTCGCGGGCTTTGTACCTTCAGGGTGGGGCGCAGAAGGCCGTGGAGAGCGGCCTGCATTGGCTCATTAATGCCTGGCCGGCGGAGGGCAATTTCTGGTGGCGGTTGCGCCAATCCATCTTTCCCTCTCGTGTAGCTCTGCAAGACAGCTCCCTTCGCGGCTGGAATTGGACGCCGGGCACTGCCAGTTGGGTTGAACCCACCGCGCACGCGCTCATATTTCTGCGCTCTCTGCCCGCGCCCATGCTTTCTCTTCAGGCGGCCAAGCGCCGGCGATTGGCGGAGCGCATGCTCTTTGACCGCATGTGTCCGGGCGGCGGATGGAACAGCGGTAATCCGCTGGTTTATGGTGTGGCCGGTGTGCCCCGGATTGGTCCCACTGCCTGGGCGCTCATGGCGTTAAGGGATTACTCCGAACGCGCGGAAGTTCAGATGAGCGTGCTATGGCTTGAAAGTGTCTATGGAGAAATTCACGGCGCTGCATCGTTGGCCTTGGCGAACCTTTCCCTGGCCGCGTACGGGCGGCGGGTTCCCCCCCTTGACTCCGCACTCGATGAGCTGTATTCACACAACCGCTTCTTTGCCAATGTGCTCACCATCGCGTGGGTAGTTCTCGCCTTGAATGAAGTACTGAGTGGGGTCGCGCCCACTGCTGAAGAGGCCGCAACCCCATGAGCTACGCCCAGCCCAGCCTGACGCCGTCTTTCACGCGACCCGAGTCGCGCGTGGCCATCGTCCGTTCCGCCAGTTATGACCGCGACCTCGCAAGCTTGCTCTTTGACGCCCTGCGTGAATTCGATCTGCCCGTGAACGGCAAAAAAGTGCTGTTGAAGCCTAACTTTGTCGAGCCCGACCCCGAGGGAATTATCAACACCCATCCCGCTGTGGTGGCAGCCGTGCGCGAAGCATTCCTGCGCCGGGGAGCAGTGTCTGTGCGAGTGGCCGAAGGTCCCGGGCATGAGCGCGACACGGAGTCGATTGTGGAAACCATTCGCCTGCACGAATATCTGGGCCCGCTGCAGGATCTCTTTGTGGATTTGAACCTGGAAGAAGTACACGCGGTCGATTTGCGGACCCGCGCCTCTAGGCTGAAGCGCCTCTATTTTCCCCGCACAGTCCTGGAAGCGGATTACATCGTCTCTCTGCCCAAGCTCAAGACGCACCACTGGGCGGGGGTGACGCTTTCACTCAAGAACATGTTTGGCATCGTTCCGGGCGGCTGCTACGGCTGGCCGAAGAACGTTCTGCACTGGGCGGGCATTACTGGTTCCAT
>Ga0182027_10016659_pt1 | contig 10023 bp, 11 predicted proteins | sample 712E1DmetaG_FD_121300 | JGI IMG/M metagenome (GOLD analysis project Ga0182027, IMG submission 121300) | Permafrost microbial communities from Stordalen Mire, Sweden - 712E1D metaG (Illumina Assembly) | ecosystem: Environmental > Terrestrial > Soil > Wetlands > Permafrost | place: Sweden... | reverse complement strand
CCGCCGCTTGATCCGCTCCCCAAGGTCCTGCCAGCCCATCCTTCTGCTGCGGCCCAAGCCGCAACTCCCTCAGCATGAGCCCCCTCACCGATCAGCACCAGACGGCCGTGGGATGACGCTTACAATGAAGGTAAGGCTCGATGTCCGCAACAATAATCACCCGCGATGCGCAAGGCCGACACGGATCCAGCACAACGGTGAGCGACTCGATACTGCATCCCTTCGTGGTCACCACACCCGCGACTCGCATCAACGCTCCCGGCTTGTCTTCCATCCACATCCCAATCGCCTGCGGCATGCCGGTTCCTTCCAACCTCCAAGAATGGAAAGACCCCATCGCGGAACTCACTCCGCCTCGAGCCCAACTGCCTGCTGAACAAGGCCCTTGCATCGGAGGCCGGCTCAAGCGAAGCCGACGATAACAATCGCCGCTCCCACGTAAATGCCCCTGCTGTTTATTCAACGACTCATGGACTTTTCGGCTCTCGCCGCATCCCTGATCGTACGTGAGGCCCGTCCCTAGCAATCTCTCTGGCACCGCTCGAGGCCAGGACAGCATGTCCGAATTGAGTGGCGCGTTCTGGCTCTTGCCCTACTGGATGGTGCACCATCACGGATTCACTGACGCACCAATATGGATGGCCTGCAGTGTCTGCGGCGAAGCACTGGTTCATCTTTATGTTGTGTCACGCTACTAAATAGCCTGAACTGTGACTGAGGCACTGTCTCGTGAGGTCACTTTGGTGTGAGCTCCCGTCTCGTATAAGCCTGCGGCGCTCACGCGCTAGAACATGAATCGGAAGCTGATTTCGGCTGATCGTGCGCCGCCACTTTGAAAAGGCGCGGGCACACCCGTGTCGGGCGTTCCCGAGCCGAGTTTGGTGCAAGGTGTAACAATTCGGCAGCAATTGCCGCCTCCCCTTGCCTTCATAGGGGAGCGGTGAGATACTTCCCTAGAAACCACAGGGGAGTGCATGGATAAAGCTAAACTCGAACTCGTCCGCGGTACCTTGGACGTTCTGATTCTCAAGGCCCTGGTGTGGGGCCCCCTCCACGGATACGCGATTACCAGCCTGATCCGCCGGCAGAGCGACGAAGCCCTGCTGGTCGAAGAGGGCACGCTATACCCGGCTTTATGGCGCCTGGAGAGCAAGGGTTTGATCGAGCCAGAGTGGGGCCTTTCGGAGAACAATCGCAAGGCAAAGTATTACGCGCTCACTTCCAAAGGCCGTCGCCATTTGAAGCAAGAGACCAAGACCTGGGAAGCCTATGCTTTGGCTGTGGGCAAGGTGCTCGGAGCGACGCAGCCGCCCTTGCCGGAGGTGCTGTCATGAAAAACGTTCCGATGTGGCGCCGTTATGACCGCATGTTGGGCCCGGACGCAGCGGCAGACGTGGACGACGAACTGCGATTTCACCTGGAGGCCAAAGTAGACGACCTGGTGGCTCAAGGTTGGCAACCTGATGACGCGCGGAAAGAGGCTGAGAGGCAATTCGGGGACTTCCGGGCCGTTCAAAATGTGGGCGAGCGCCTAGGCCAGAGAACGGACATCCGCAGACGGCGCAGAGATTACTGGGACGCCTTCGCGCAGGATTTTCGTTATGCCATGCGTACCTTGCGGAGGGACCGTGGCTTCGCGTTCGTAGCGGTACTCATTCTGGCTCTAGGGATTGGCGCGAACGTAGCGGTCTTCAGCGTGGTGAACACCATCCTGTTGCGGCCGCTGCCGTTTCGCGCCCCGCAAAACCTGGCGTGGCTCGCGGGAAACAATGGAGTGGGCGGTCTTTCCGATTGGACCTATCGGGTAGACGCGTATGAGGAGTTCAAGCGCGACAACCACTCTTTCCAGGACATGACGGCCTTTGTTCCTTACTACTCACTTTCCGAGAGTAAGCTCATGGGCCGCGGAGAGCCGCAGCCGGTCTCATTCGTCTGGGTAGCCGGAAACCTGTTCCAAGCCCTGGGCGTTCAGCCCGCGTTGGGGAGGCTGTTCACGCCTGAGGAGTCTGTGAAAGGGGGAAGGCCGGCGATCGTGTTGAGCTACGCATTCTGGCAGCGTCAGTTTGCCGCGAATCCGGCGATTGTGGGCCAGGCCGTTCGATTGAAGAACGAATCCGTCACGGTCGTGGGCGTGTTGCCGCCTGAGTTCGATTTCGGTGCGGTTTTCTCCCCGGGATCGAAATTCGACTACTTCCGCCCGATCTTCATGGACGATATACGCAGTTGGGGACACATGCTGTCCGTGGTCGGCCGCCTCAAGCCAGGGGTGACGGTAGCTCAAGCGCAGGCGGAAGCGACAATCCTCTTTCCGAAGCTGAAGGGAAGCGAGGCTCCAGATTGGAGCACCGATGTCAAAACGACCATCACCGGGCTGAAGGACTATGTCAGTGGCAAACTGCGCCATTCGCTCGTCATGTTGTGGTGCGCGGTGGGTCTGATCCTGCTGATCGTCTGCGTAAATCTATCCAACCTGCTTCTGGCGCGAGCCGCTGCGCGTGGCAAAGAGTTCGCTCTTCGGAGCGCGCTCGGCGCCGGACGGGGGCGGCTGACGCGCCAGTTGCTGACCGAGAGCTTGATCCTGTCGAGCGCGGGCGCAGTGGTTGGACTGGGGTTTGCCTTCGCGGCCACGTCATACCTCGCACATCAGGGAGCGATTGCACTTCCGCTGATCAGCAGCCTCAGAGTGGACGGCAGTGCGCTCGCATGGACTCTGGTTATCACGGCAATCGCCACCATTCTGTTCGGCCTTGCTCCGGGATTGGCGATGTCGGGCAGCAATCTGCAAAGCGCCCTTAAGGACGCAGGCCCGACGACAAGCCAGGGCAAAAAGCATGAGCGCCTGCGCACGACCCTGGTTGTCTCCGAGGTTGCGCTGGCCTGCGTACTGCTGGTTGGCGCCGGCCTGCTCCTACGCAGCTTTCTGCGCGTCCTTGACGTGGATCTGGGATTCCAGCCAAGCCACGCCGCAGCCATCAGAATCGATTACGACGATGGAGGCAATCGATCACGGCGCGGCGCGGTTATGCAGGAGATTTTGTATCGGGTGAAGGCGTTGCCGGGCATCGAGGCGGCAGGCGTCTCGGACATGCTGCCGCTCGACCGTAATCGCAGTTGGGACTTGATGGCGAAGGGCAAGGTATATTCCAAAGGTGAGAATTACGATGCGTTTGTGTACGTGGTCACACCGGGCTATTTCGACGCCATGGGCATGCGGCTGCGCGCGGGCCGGGACTTCACGTGGCACGATACGCCGGATAGCGAGCGCGCGATCGTAATCAACGAGACCGCGGCCCACCGTGAATGGCCCGGCCAGGATCCCGTTGGACGCCTGGCCCAGGGAATCGGCGATGGCGACAGCCGGGTGGTTGGTGTAGTCGCCAACGTTCGCGAAAGCAGCCTGGAAGATGCCTCCAGTCCGGAGGTCTACGTGTGTACAACGCAGGCCGAGCCGGAAGGAGCCGAGTTGGTGGTGCGTACAAGTGTCCCGGCCGAGGTTCTATCTTCGAGCGTAAGGAGCACCCTGCGCGCGCTCAACCCCGGACAGCCCGCAACGGAATTCCGGCCTATCCAGCAAATCGTGGACCATGCCGTCTCTCCGCGCCGCTTCTTCGTTTTCTTCGTATCCGCGTTCTCCGCTCTCGGCCTCATTCTGGCGTCGTTGGGCATCTACGGTGTTGTCTCATACTCGGTGACACAACAGACGCAAGAGATTGGTATACGCATGGCTTTAGGAGCAACCAAGTGGCGCATTCGCTTCGATGTGATCGCCAAGACGATGCGGCTGGCGGCAACGGGAATCGCGGCGGGTGCAATCGCATCTTTCTTTGTCGCACGAGGGATCGCCGCGCTGCTGTTCAAGACCGAGCCAAGTGATCCTGGGACTTTCACAGCGACGATTCTGCTATTGGCCGCAGTGTCGCTGGTTTCAGGATATATTCCAGCGCGGCGCGCCTCGAATATCGACCTCATGAGGGCTCTTCGCGGTAATTAGGAAGAGCCGCCGGCCGGCCATGACAGGAACTCTCCTTGTCTGACCTCTGTTGCGCGGCAACGAGGAGAGCACAAGAACAGGTGTGCAGGAGTCCGGATTTTTAGGGTCTCCGGTCGGTAGACCGCTTTATCGTAAGCTGGCGGAATCACAGGGGAGAGGACTCAACAAGCTGCGGAAGTGCTTCATGTCGGATTACTCCCGAGAGCTTCCCGATGGAGGCGGTCGGAAACCGCGTCCCCCATTCCTGAACCGGCATTGTGGCGCAGCCAGATGACTACCGATATTGACCCATCACGGTGCCGTCAATGAGACACGGCCCTAGCCCGCCACGTCCCGCGACTTGGACTCCATCGAACCCGCGGCAACGCGCCAGCTGCGACTCTCGCGGGGCGAAGACGGCTCCCGGAGGGAAATGCAGCTCGCGGAGTCAGACAATGGTGGGTGGGTGTATACTTATGAGCACCTTGGAGTCCGAATCCGGGATTCCGGTTTAGCTGCCCACAGATACCGTTTTGTTTACTGCTCCCTTCAACAAGCTGTTACGGCGGGTGGCAATCCCGCCAGAGGAGAACTTCGAGTGGGTTGGGGAGCCGGGCAGCGGCGCGGATTTTTGCGAGACAAACGAGTGCCCATCCGCCCACGACTGTTGGATGGCGAGAGCCAGTCTCGCGCGGATTCCGCCAGCGCCCTGGCCGGCCTGTCGTCATTCACGACGGCAGGCAAAGACGGGTCGGAGGATGCGCGGGTGGAAGAGTTGAGGATTCGAATGCGCTCTCCGGCCGATGCGATGCGGGAGAACGCGCGGCGCGAGCAGGATTGCCCCGGCCCGGGCGCGCTCACCTGTCTTCCAGAGAAAGCATCGAAACCCGAGGCGCAGTAAAATGAAGGAAGCTTCGATCAGCGTCATCATCCCCACGTACAATGCCGAACGGTACTTGCCGGACGCCATCGACAGCGTGCTGGCACAAACCTGCCCGGCGGGTGAGATCATCGTCGTGGATGATGGCTCCAGCGACGGGACGCCACGGGTGGCGGAGCGCTACGGCAGCCGGGTGCGCTGGCTGCCGCAGGAGAACCAGGGAAGCGGCGCCGCCAGGAACCGCGGTATCGAAGCGTCACGCGGGGAGTTGCTCGCGTTCCTGGACGCCGACGACCTGTGGGTGCGCGACAAGCTGACGTGGCAGGTGGAGGCGCTGGCGGTCGAGTCGCGGCCCGAGATGGTGTTCGGAATGGTTCAGCAGTTCGTCAGCCCGGAGATTCCGGAGGAAAGCAAGCACCGGCTGAGCTATTCGCCGGAACCGATGGCCGGGCACGTGGCGGGAGCGATGCTGGCGCGGCGGGGAGTGTTCGAGTGCGCCGGCGTCTTCGACACCAGGCTGAAGGTGGGCGAGTTCATCGAGTGGTACATGCGTGTGACGGACCTCGGAGTGAGGAGCGTGCTGCTGCCCCGCGTGGTCTTACATAGGCGGCTGCACGAGACGAACATGGGCATCCTGCAACAAGGCGCGCGCCTGGACTACGTTCGTATCGTCAAAGCGGCCCTCGACCGCCGCGCGAAGGCCCGGACCGAAGCGAGTCCGCGGACAGGACGGGACTGAGCGATGTCCGTCCGGACAGTCACTGAGGTTTTGGGATGCCCCTGAGCGACGCAGTATATTCCACCGTGGGGTGCCTGCCGGAGCCGGCGCAGATCCTGCTGCTCCAAGCCGCGCTGGGCCAGGGGCCGGAAGCGGCCACGGCGTGGGAGCGATGGGAACGCGAGAACGGCCTGGACCGTCCCGACGAGGGCAGCTACCGTCTGCTTCCGCTGGTGTATCGCAATCTCTCCCGGCGGGGCTTCTCCGGCCCGCGATGGAACATCCTGAGAGGCATCCACCGCAACGCCTGGTCGAAGAACCAACTGCTGTTCCACCAGGTGCGGCCGCTGATCGAGGAACTGAGCGCGGCCGGCGTGCCGATCCTGGTATTGAAGGGCGCGGCGCTGGCGCTGAGCGTTTATCCCGACGCCGGCTGCCGGCCCATGCGCGACATCGACATTCTCATTCCTTCGGCAAACGGCCGGGCGGTTTTCAGGAAGCTCGAAGCAGCCGGCTGGCGGGCGCTGTATTGGCGGCCGCGTGCGCTCGGGGAGAGCTACCTGCGCTTCCGCCACGCGATGGATTTCGAAGCGCCGGGCGGCGGACGCATTGACCTGCATTGGCACGCGCTCAGCCTGTGCTGCCATGAGGCTGCCGATGAGACGTTCTGGCGCCACGCCGAGCCAATGGAGTTTCTCGGCCTGCCTCTTCAGACTTGCCAAGCTACCGAGCACCTGCTGCAGACCTGCGCGCACGGCATCGTGTGGAGTCCGGTGCCGCCGGTGCGCTGGGCCGCGGACGCCATGTTGCTGTTGCACAGCTCATCCCAGATCGATTGGGAACGGCTGGTCGAGACCGCCTGCCGCCTGGACGTCGCGCCCTACGTGCACCGCGCCCTGGCGTTCTTGCGGAGGGAACTCGGCGCGGCGGTGCCGGCGGAGGTGGTGAACCGGCTGGAGCGCGCCCGGGTGAGCGCGGCGGTGGAGGCGGAGTTCGCCCGCGAAGCGGCGCCTTTCAACCCGCGCACGTCGTGGCAGGACCTGCTGAGCTTTTATGCCCGCTGGCGCCGTTCGCTGGGCGGCGCATCCGTGCTGTTGAACGCGGGAGGCTTCATGCGCCACCTGCAGTACGCGTTCGAACTGGAGCGCCCCTGGGAACTGCCCGGCCAGCTTGTGCGCTCCGCCATTCGCCGGATCGCGGCGCCGGACCACTAAGCGCCCGAGGCGCTACGGTCCAGATACGCCCCGCGGCTCGCAATGCTCACTCCTCGCTTCGCCGCGTCTCATCGTAGCTCGACCAGGGGGGAAGTTCTGCCGCCGTCCCGCCGCGGCGGCGCCGGCGCTGCAGCGACTTGTGAATCATCAGGGTCTGGATCGCGTTGCGCCCCGGGATGTTGCGCGTCATGTTCGCATCGTGCATCCGGTACAGCAGCGTCACCGCGGCCAGCACGACCATCTTCAGACCCTCTTCCCGCGCCCGCAGAAACCAATCGTGGTCCTCGCTGTAGCGCAGCGTCTCATCGAACAGTCCCACCCGCTGGAAGGCCCTGCGGCGGTACACGCAGGCGCCCAAATGGATTCCTGGCAACGAGCGGTCCGGTCCCTCGAACCGCAGGTCGGGAATCCGACCGCCGGCCAGCTCGATATACCGCACGCGGCCGCTCACCACGTCCAGTTCGGGATCCGCCATCAACCGGCCAACCTGCAAATCCAGCTTTCCCTCCGGCCATAAATCGTCGGCGTCCAGCAGCGCGATGATTTCGCCCCGCGCCTGGCCCAACCCCAGGTTCCGCGCTGCCGACGGCCCGCGATTCTCCTGGCGCAGATATTGAACCGCCGCTCCCAGACCCGTCGCGACCTGCGCCGTCGCGTCGGTCGAACCGTCGTCGACCACCAGAATCTCCACCGGCTCGTACCCCTGCGCGAGCACGCTGGCCACCGCCTCGCTCAGGAACCTGGCGGCGTTGTAGCACGGAATGATCACGCTGAGCAAGGGACGGATCATCGAAGCAGCTCTATAATCCTCACTGGGATCTGCGCGAGGTCGGTGCCCACTTCCAGAACATAGCAGGGAAGCTGGCGTACGAGCGCGGCGATCTTGGCGAAAGCCTTCCGCTCGGCGCCCGGCAGGTGATACAGCGTGGTCGGGGCCAGCGCGCGGACAGCTTCGAGCGCGCCGGCCCGGACCAGCACCGTGTCCCGGCGGCCGGTGATGCGCGGCGTCACCAGCGCGCGGATCGGAAAGCCGGCGCTCAGCTTGCCAGGCATCCAGGCGAGAAGGAAGACCAGAGCTTTCTCCCGATCCAAGCGGTCCGGATTGTCCAGGAATGGCCGCACGGCTGGGAAGCGCCCCAGGTTGTCTGGCTCCAGCTTGGCCGTGCCGTACAGACAGTAGACGTGGGGCCCGGGAGCATGCTGCGCCAGAACGTAGTCGTCGCCGGCGTAAAGCAACTCGGAGTTCAGGCACGCCAGTGCGGTGGTGGACTTGCCGCAGCCGCTGGGCCCGGTGATCAGCACACCCCCCTCGGCGAACCCCACCGCGGCCGCATGCATCGGCTGTAGCGGCAGATCCTCAAACCACCAGTGGAACGCCGTTCGCAACGGAAAGCTGCGCTCCCAGTATGGGACCTGCCCCGCGTCGGCCACCCAGTAGACCGCTTCGCGCTGCTCCCGGTCCAGCATCAGGAACGCATCCGCGCCTTGCTGGAAAACAGTGCGGTAGCGCTCGGTGTTGAAGCCCACGATCTCGCCGCGCGGCCGAAAAGCGCTGGCGTCCCAACCCGCCCTCAACCCGGCACCGGTCGTCGCCGTGTCGAACAGGCATACCGTGAGGTCCGGCGCTCCATCATCGAGCGCCGCCAGATGCTCGATCGCAGGCGTCAACCGGTCCTCTAAGGCGCTCCCCGCGAAGCGCAGCAAGAGGAGACGCTCCGCGACTCGGAACCGCCTTTCCACAACGTCCAAGGAAGACGCGGCGGCTGCGAAGCGCGCGCGCGCTTGCGCGAAGAACTTGTCCGGGGTGGGCGTCAAGGCGTTTCCGCTGGCCGGCTCGGCCATCCTGCCTCGTCCACCTCGTGTATGGGATCCAGTAGGAACAAGTCTTCCATGTCGGTATAGACCGACATCGAGGGCTGCGCCCAGGGCAACGGCGTCTCTGCGCGAGCGGCCGTTGGCTGGGCCCCATCCGGGGCGGGCGCAATCAAGGCTTCCTGCAGCAGTCTCTCACAGAACTCCAGAACCTGGTCGCGAGCTTCGGGGGGGGCGCCAGACTGGAGAACACGCTCGACGGCCTCCGCGGGCGTAGTGCCAGCCTCGACCAGGCGCCATATCAGCGCGCCGGCCAGGTTGAAGCTATAGTAGGTTCCCGATCCCAGATTGATGACCACCGACTCATCGTCAAACGCCTGCCAGACTATGTCGGGACTCGCCACCGAGAATCGTGCCGTGGCGATAAGTTTAGATGAGGGCAAATCACTCTCTCCCGCTGGGGTGTGACCAAGCTTTTCATTGTACAACGAGTCACCTTGCTCGAATCGGATGGCTCCAGGGTGCCGTCCGCGGGCCGGCCCCTCTCGTCGCGGTCGCTCATTGGGTCGTGACGTGAATCATGAGCTTGCCGGGCATGACCATAACCTTGCCGCCCAATGCCCGATGGCGGCGCCCGGCTGCGCCGAATGTACGGCCGTGGGCATTACCGCGAAACCAAAGTTGTGAGGAATGCATTTGTTAGAGGTCACAGCGGCAGGACTGCGTTCATGGTGTCCGCGTTCGACAACTACGAGCGCGCCGAGGCGCTCGCGGAATCCGTTAACTGCCTTCAGACCCGTCGGGCGTTGGCGCGACGCGCCTACACCGCCGACGAGAAGGCGCGCATGCTCGCGGAGGCTGGTAAGCTGCGGAGCAACAACATGTACCCCGCCCTCGTTATGGACCTGAACTGCGGTCTACGCGACAAGGAGTTGCGCGAACTCCGGTGGTGGCAGATCGACCTCAACCATAAGAAGCAACTCACGGTGGGCAAGTCAAAATCCGACGCAGGCGCGGGCCGGGTGATCCCGCTGAATGATACTGTCCTGGTCGCGCTTGAAACGCACGCGGCTTGGTACATCCGGCGGTTCGGTGAGTGCAAGCCGGAGTGGTATGTCTTTCCCGCAGGAAAGGGACAGCCGAATGATCCTACACGTCCGGTCACGACGTTACGGACGGCTTGGACGAAGGTCCGCGAGAAAGCCAAAGTCATCAGTCGGTGGCACGATAACCCGCTGCGCCGGGATTGACTGCGCGTATCTCGTCAAAGTACGGGGTGCGCTGCTGCTGCACACACTCAGCGGCGTAGAGGTACATAGCGGCCGACCAGGTTTGCCAATCCCGCCCGCTGGGCTGACCGGTCTGCGCCTTAACCCACTCGTTGAACCCCCACTCCGCCTCGTTTTCGTGCCACGGTTTGACCAGTTCT
>Ga0182027_10016658_pt1 | contig 10023 bp, 7 predicted proteins | sample 712E1DmetaG_FD_121300 | JGI IMG/M metagenome (GOLD analysis project Ga0182027, IMG submission 121300) | Permafrost microbial communities from Stordalen Mire, Sweden - 712E1D metaG (Illumina Assembly) | ecosystem: Environmental > Terrestrial > Soil > Wetlands > Permafrost | place: Sweden... | reverse complement strand
GCGCAACTGCGGCCAGCACGCCGGCGGTTTCCATGATGCAACTATAGACGGTAATAAGGGCGCGGAGAAAGAAAATGGTCATAGGCCGGTTTCAGCTTACTGTTATCCTGCTCTTGCCGGCCGCTTTCGAAGCGTACATGGCCTTGTCGGCATCGCCGATGAGAAGGTCTTTGAGCCGGGGACGGTTGCCTTCGTACATTGAGAGGCCGATGCTCACCGAATACGGCACGCTCACCTGTGAAAACACAAACGGCTTTGCCGCGATTTCCCTGCATATGCGCTGCCCGAGGATACGGGCGCCTTCCGGACCCGTTTCGGGAAGAATAAGAGCGAACTCCTCACCGCCATAGCGAGCGAACGTGTCGGCGCGGCGGATCATGCCGAGCACGCGGCCCACGAGGTCGCGAATCACGGCGTCGCCCACCAGATGGCCGTGCGTGTCGTTGATTTTTTTGAAGTCGTCGATGTCGATGAGCGCCAGGCCGAAGGTGGACCCGTTCCTGTCGGCGCGCGCGATCTCGCGCGACAGGGATTCGTGGAACGACCGGTGATTGGCAATGCCCGTGAGCCCGTCCGTTCTTGCCTGGAGCTTGGCATGCATGTCGAGGCACGAATGCTCCACAATCGACGAGATGAACGACGTGAGCACGTGGAGAAACTGGTATTCGTCGGCGGTAGGGGCAAAGCCTTGTTTCCCGAACAGGGCAAGGGAACCGATGCGCTTGTTCATGACGCTGAGCTGCAGCACCACCGGCTGGGACTTTTCAAAGGTAAACGCCGCATCGTGCCTGCCGCCGAACACGGTAAGCGGGAGCTCGTTTTTGATAAATGAGATTTTGTCCATGAATGGGAAAGCGTTGTCCCATGCCTCCAGGATGCTCTGCCGCGCATCGGCGATGCCCATTGTGCCGACGCGCGGCATGGCATACAGCTCGCGAACGTCGCGGCAATCGACACCGACCACGCTGTACAGCACGTTCGTCCGATCGTTGATTTCATCGAGAATCACGCGCATCACCTCCGGTACCTCAAGGGACAGCATGAGCTTCTTGGAAAACCGGAACAACGAAGTGATGTCGTATACGTGGTCCTTGATGTCTGGAGCGATGTCGTTGGATCGCTGCATAAGCATGATACTTTTAAGGTGAAAGAGCCGGTTGGCAATGGCTTTTTCGACCTGCAAACGAAGATCGACCATGGTAAGCGGCTTGATAAGGTACGAAGATACGCCTATTTCGATGGCTTCTGCCGCGGTCTCGAGCGAAGCGAAGCCCGTAACGATCATGAGTTCGGTATAATCGTCCTTTGTGCGCGCGGCTTTGAGCACGTCGATGCCGGACGCGTCCGGAAGTTTGAGGTCGCTGATAACCACGTCGAAATCGCGGGATTCGATGAGCGACAGCGCCTCCGCGGCGTTGGCGCACGTGGAAACCCTGCACAGGTCCTGGAGTGCGGTTTCTATAAGTGAACAGATGGTCTCTTCGTCGTCAACGACGAGAAGTTCACATTCGTTCGGGCGTTTGACCAGTGTGCTCATAGAAAGGAACTGTTCCGGTTCTCACCAATGCGAAAGTTGCGGGGGATGCGCATAGAAAGGCGCTTTCATCCTCGAATAATATAGTAATTAATTGCCGGCCGGTGCCACGGTAAAAAGAGGAGAGAAGAATTTCCGCGCACGATCGTAATCCTCGGTTACGTCTGTCCCACAACAATGGGTTTGACATTTTTACACAGCTAACCTATATTATCACAATTATTTTGTGCCGCATGTATAAGCGAGAGAGAGAAGCCTGCGGCGTTTTCTTGAAAAGAGACCACGCCCTTTGGGCGTGGAGCACAACGTTACGAAAAAGCACTGACGTGCTTTCTTTGATTTCGGGGGTTTCTCGCAATAGTTTCCTAAGGGCTTGGTAGTGGTGCTGCGCACCATTCATTATGTCGTTTGCCCTTTTACCCCTCATCAAAGCCACGGCCAATGGCCGTGGCTCTTTACTTAGAACGGCTTTTGATCGGTCTTGAGTGGGAATGTCTGTCTGTTCGACGGCGGATGAAGCATAATACCATCCCAAACGTCTTGCTCCACACCTCGGCCGGCCGATGAGACTTATATTAATTAAATAGCAAATCCGGTTCAGGACCGATCCTTCATCGGTTTTCCATCTCTACTACGGCAAAGCGAATGAACAAAAAACGTGTCTGCGTGTCGTTTGTCCTTATGACGCTCCTTGCAATCGGTTTTTCGTGTTCGGTTTTTTCGCCGGACACCAGTAGCGGCAGCGATATTGTCAAGAGCGTCGATTCCACGGTAACGAACCTCAAGGGCGGGTTTGCCAAGCTCGACAGCGTGTTCCTCACCGTCTCGGGCGCGCGAAGCCTGGTTGTGCCGGGGGGCGACACTACCGCCTACGTGCTCCACTCGGGAGAACACGTGAATCAGATTGTGGCCGGAAGGATCGGAAACGACAGCGCTATTGCTTATGAGGAATTCCACCTTTCCTCAGGAAATCTCACGACGCTTCGCACCGGTTGCAGCAATCTGGCAAACAGGCAGGACAGCGTTTATCTTCTTCTGCATTACACGACATCGATCAACGACACCTCATACAAGAGCTTTCAAACAGACACCATGGTGCATGTCCGGGTGTACTCGTGCCAGCGCAAGTTTCTTCCCAGGGTTCAAAACAGCCTTTTGACGCCCGATATTGCCTTTTCGGATTCGGTGACTTTTTCGAGAAAGAGAACCGATACGACGTTCTATTTGCGCCTCGGTCCCGACATCGTAAATGCGATGCTGGCTGCGGAACTTGACACAACCTACTACAAGCCGCACGTTGCGGAAACGGATACGCTTATCGGCCGGGTTGCCGGTGATACCGCAAAGCGCACGAAAGCCGACACGATCTGGGTTCCGGACACCGGGCTCGTCTCGTTTGCATTTGCGGACACCTTGCCGGGCGTCAGGAAAATTACCGGCTTCCAGGGCAGGAGGAGTGGAGATACTGCCTTTGTCAACTATGTTGCCGACCTGGTTTCCAAAGCGGACACCATTCTTCTTGCAGACACGACGGCATTGCTCGGCACCGTTGTAGACTCCGTGTCATTGGCATTCCGCGACACCATTAAAGACTCCGTTTCAACAACAACACATGACACGGTAACAATACAAGATACGTTGCATGATACATTACGTGATACCTCCACCATAGTGCAGTTTTCCGCGTTGCAGCTGAGAACGCTCAGACAGCATCTTGTCTACGATTCCGTCGACAAATACGTTGCCGCTCTCCACATATACGCCTCCGCCGGCCCCGGGGTGGTGCGTTTTCTGGGGCCTCCGGTGTTCTATATCCGGTACAGAGACTCGAATTGCGACACCGCCGCCTCCTCCAAAGGATCAGTCACCAGCAGTGCCTTGAACTACTACTTCGACATGACCGTCAAAGAAACCGACAGCGCAAGTCTCTCCGCGTCCGCCAACGACTCGCTCGTCGCTTCCTGGCAGGCCGATCGCTTTGCGGAGATTCCCATAGACCTCACGCCGATCTGGAAATTCGCAACCGGCGGCGGTAATGGCACTGCGTACAGGGTTGTTCAGAATGCCACATTCTTTCTCAACGCATCGCTTCCCGGCGTCGAATTGCAGGGAAACGACACCAACCACCGGAAGCAGAGAAATATTGTTTACGGTCTGCTTGATCACCCGATAACAGGGGCAAGGGCTCAGAGCATTGCCGCATACGATTCACTGCTGGGCTTTGTCGCAAGCGGGCGCCTTGCCAACGACAGCGTATTTCAGACGCCGACGCAGATACAACTGCCCGTCACGATATTCATGCAGAGTTTATACGAGGAAAGTCCGCGACCGTCAACAGCTTATTTGTACGTATTTGAGCGGGTTCCCAGCAATTTCCCATTCGGGCGGATTGCCATAGCGAAGCCAAAAACCGTCAAGTGCGCGGCCTTGTTCACCAATCCACAGCAATAGCGGGATTACATGAAGAGCAAATTATTTTGTGTGGTGTTTTGGGCCGGGTTTGCTTCCGCTGCCTTCGGCCAGTCTCTGCTCGGGCTTACCTATCCGTTCGGCCTCCCGGTACAGTCCAATTCGGGCATGTCGCTCACCATGGGCGGCGCAGGGTGCGCGGTCGCCAGCGAGAACAACGTGATGCTGCTCAATCCGGCCAACCTGGGAACCATCGACAGGACGGTGCTGTCGGCATCATATTCCTTCGATTTTACGCGGATAGACGGATCTTCGTCGCACTCGTATTTCTATTCCACAAATCCCGTACAGGTTTCCATCGGCGTGCCGTTCGGGGTCGTGGGCACGTTCGGCATTTCGTTTGAACAGCGCAGCGACCGCACCGCATTCTACAACGACTCCATGTCGCTCACCTATAACGGCAACGACACCTGGTGGCTCAGGCAGGGGCTGTCGTCGCACGGCGGCATCTACGCGTGGCAGGCCGGCTGGGGCAGATCGATAGGGAAATATGGGCAAGTAGGAATTTCCTACGAGCGGTTCTACCTGTTTGACGAACAGACAATGGTATCCCAGTTGTATCTGCTTGACCATGTCCAGTCGTCGGATTCGCGTGACAGCACCACCGTGCTGTGCAGCGGCAACGGCGTGCGCGCGGGCATCGATGTGCCCGTCGGCCTTCTCCGGATAGGAATAAGCGGCGAATACTTCCTTATGAGCACCGCAATGTCTACCGCGGGACTCTATGCAAACGGGCTCACCACGCCGGTGGCGAATACTTCGACGGTCGATTCGTTTAACCTCCGGCTTCCGCCTTCGCTTCTGGTGGGTCTCAGCTACGACATTTCGCCGGAATGGCTCGTTGCCGGGGATGCGTCGTTTGTGTTCTGGCGCTTTGCCACCCTAGGGGGGCCGATATCGAAACCGGACAACGCCACCGCAACCGGGTTTTCGCTGGGCGCGCAATACATTCCCGCGCCCAATCTCCTGACACCGAAATACTGGGAAACTATCCGCTATCGCGCGGGCGTGCGATTCACCCAGCTGCCGGCGCGGGATTCCTACGAATACCTGCTGAGTCTCGGGACCGGGCTTCCTATGGGTAAAGGAACCGGGATTCTCGATGTCGCCGTGGAGCTTGGCAGGCGGGATAGCAAACAGTATGCAAATTACAGCGAAGATTTCCTGAATCTGGTGTTCGGGTTCAACGGCGGACACAAGTGGGTGCAGTCCACCAAGAGCACATACTAGTGTAGTGTCCCGGAAATACCTACACAAATGTCATTCCAGCGAAAGCGGGAATCCAGCCGTTGTTTATCACTGGATGCCCGTTTTCACGGGCATGACACCAGCAGGATATAGTGAGGGAATTTAGGGGACATCACACTAGCCCGGCGTTATCGCAAACGAGGTCTCTGTGGCAGTCAAATCCAAGAAGAACAGCAAGAGCAAAGCTGCGGCTAAGAAGCGGCCTCACCCGGTGAAACCTGCAAAGAAAGCCGCCGCCCTTCCGCGGCGTCGCCGAACGTCCGCACCGCAGGCTGCGGCCCGCCCCGCGCCAAAGCCGCGCCCCGTTTTGCGGAAACAGCCGGCGACCCGGCCGCGCAGGACTCGGGCGAAGCAACAGGTGAAGAAGCCCGTTGTCACCGCTGTGCGACGGCCGGTTGCGGTGCCTCGGCAAGAGGTGGGCCCTCGCTTCGGCGCCGGATTCTCCATTGCCGCCAAGCCTGCCATGGGGCCAAAGTATTTCTTTTCCACCGAAATTCCCGACAAGTACCACGAAACATACCTGCGTGCCCTTCCGCGAGACCCCGTGTGGCTCTTTGCATACTGGGAGCTCTCGGGCGAGACCGTGGAACTCCTGCGGCGGCATGTGGGCGAGGAGGTTTTCAACAAATCGAAATGGGTACTGCGCGTACTCGACGTCACCGACATCGTCTATAACGGGTCCAACGGGTGGCGCCAAATCGACATCGCTCTGGCGCCCTATGCCAATACCTGGTACGTAAAAGTGTGGGAACCGGACCGGTCGTACATGCTCCAGGTGGGAATCGTCACTCCGGACAACCGGTTCTTCTCTGCTGTCAATTCAAATGCCGCGCAGATGCCCAGGAACACGGTGTCGTCCGTGCTCGACGAAGAATGGACCACCGCCTCCACCGACGAACTCATCCGGCTTTCGGGATTCCCAACCGGCAAGATGCTCGGGGCAAGCCAGAACTCCTCCGAGTTCTCCACCGCCCAGGCCGCAGGCGGGCTGGCATCCGGTTCTGGCTCGGGGTCGATGTCGTAAGCGCGGCGCGCAGCGTTTCAATCAAGGAACACGATGGAAATCGCCTCCCGAAAAAAAGATCCGCTGGGGCACGTGTGCATCGTGCTCCACGCCCATCTCCCCTATGTGCGCCACCAGGAGTGCGAATACTTCCTCGAGGAAAACTGGCTGTTTGAGGCCATCACCGAAACCTACATTCCGCTGCTTGCCGTTTTTGAGAACCTGGTAGCCGACCGGGTCCCGTTCAAAATAACCATGTCGATGACGCCGCCGCTGGTCTCCATGCTCACCGATGCCATGCTGCAGGAACGGTATGTGCGCCACATCGACCGCCTCATTGAACTTGCCGAAAAAGAATGCGTTCGCACCAAGAACGACCCGGCGTTCAACCGGACCGCGCAGATGTACCTCGATAAGTTCACCATGTGCAGGTCCGTATTTGTAGACGTCAACAAATGTGATATTGTCAAGAACTTCAGGAAGCTGCAGGATCTGGGCGTTCTCGAAATCATCACCTGCGGCGCGACGCACGGGTTTTTGCCCAACATGCAATTCAATCCCCATGCGGTTAAAGCGCAGGTCGAGGTGGCGGTCGCATCGTATTACGAGACGTTCGGCAGGAATCCGGTGGGCATGTGGCTTCCCGAATGCGGCTACTACAACGGGCTCGAAAAGTTTCTGGAGGCCGCGGGCATCCTGTATTTCTTTACGGACGCGCACGGCATCCTGTTCGCCGAACCGCGCCCCAAATACGGCGTCTTCGCTCCCGTGTACTGCAAGGGGACGCATGTCGCCGCCTTTGGGAGGGATATCGAATCCTCGAAATCGGTGTGGAGTTCCAAGGAAGGGTATCCGGGAGATGTTGACTACAGGGAATTTTACCGCGATATCGGCTTCGACCTCGACATCGACTATATCCGGCCGTACATCGATCCCATCGGCATCCGCATCAACACCGGCGTCAAGTACTACCGGATAACGGGCAAGACCGACCACAAGGAGCCCTACAACCGGCAGGCTGCGCTCGATAAAGCCTCGCAGCACGCCGGCAATTTTCTGTTCAACAGGGGAAAGCAGATCGAATATCTCGCCTCCATCATGGACCGAAAGCCGATCATCGTCGCCCCGTACGACGCGGAGCTGTTCGGCCACTGGTGGTACGAAGGTCCCGACTGGCTCAATTATCTTATCCGTAAAGTCGCGTTCGAACAGGGCGTGCTGTCGTTCTGCACCGCGTCGGATTACCTTACCGCTAATCCGCGCAACCAGAGCTGCTGTCCGTCGTTTTCGAGCTGGGGCTTCAAGGGATATTCGGAGGTATGGCTCGAAGGAAGCAACGACTGGCTGTACCGCCATCTTCACAAAATGGAAGAGCGGATGGTGGAGGCGGCGCAAGGACATCCCGAGGCCGGCGACGTGTCGCGCCGCGCCCTCAACCAGATGGCGCGCGAACTCCTGCTCGCGCAGTCGAGCGACTGGGCGTTTATCATGAAGACCGGCACCATGGTGCAGTATGCCGTACGCCGGTCAAAAGAACACATCGCGAATTTCAACCGTCTGTACGACGAGCTGAAGGGGGAGCAGATAGACGAGAATTTTCTATCGCTTCTCGAATCGCACAATAATATTTTTCCTCATATCAATTACCGGGTCTACGCCTAGAGTCAATGCCTTTCGGAAATTCCGGCGAGTAAGGGAAAAACGTATATGAGGGTTTTTTTCTTTTGTTTTTGACCTCATCCCCCACCCCTTTCTCCTATCGGAGAAGGGGAGCCGGACACACCTCTTACCCTCTCTGATAGGAGAGGGTGGCGCTTCGCCGGGTGAGGTCTATACGATTGCGAACGTAATTTCCGAAAGGCATTGCGCCTGGAGTGTCCCGGATTTTCACCTCGCAACAAATATCCCCGCAACAAAGGAGCGTGGCATGAGACCATTCGCATTTTTCACCGTTGCCGTTTTGTGTATCTGCGGCGCGGCCATTGGACAACAGAAGGAAATGCTGGACGTGTATGCCGTTGTGGGCGCCGGGATCGGTGTCGGCGGCAGGGACGTGGGGGCCTCGCAATCATGGTCGGCCCCGGTGGGCGGCTATCTCACCAAGACAACCGACAATTACCTTAATTTCGGAAGCGGTCTCCAGCTCGAAGGCGGCGCCGACGTCAGGATCATGCAGCATCTGTACGGCCAGGCAGCGCTCTGCTACGGCAACGGACTCTGGGGCATCGACAAAGTCGTGGAATATGCCGGCGGCGACAAGACCACCGACCAGTACTCGTATTCGACGCTGGGCATCAAGATGCTTGTCAAGCCGACGTTCCAGGTGCTCGACCTGTTTACCGTGTACACCGGGTTCGGCATCGGTCTCGATTTCGGGTGGTTGACAATACATAGGACCGACGTTGGTCCGGGGGTAAACCTGTCGGCCCGGGCCGACGACGGACAGTGGCCGGCATTTGCCTTCGAAGGTTCGCTGGGACTGGATTATCCCATTACACAGTCGATCATCATTTTCGGGGAACTGCAATGCGAAGTCATGAATTTCATGACCTCGCAGCGGACGATAACGAATTCGAATTATGTCACAGATCCGGATTGGACAAATCAGATCAAAAACTACCAGACAAACGCCACGGACCGCGATCCTCCGTACAGCACACCCGGAACGAATGTCGGCATACGGGTGGGGGTCAAGTTTCCGCTAATGTGATTTTTCCTGGTAATTTCTCAAAAAGAATTGGGCGCCCCGCCGCTTTGCGGCGGCGGTTCTCCTTTTGGGCTCGGCTGTTCGCCTCGGTGCCGGTCCGCCCTATGCCTACGGCCGGGTCGGCCGGCACTGCTCTTTCGAGCACCCGCCAGTCCAACCTGGCGCGCGGGCAGAGGAAGAATTGCCGCATTTCTCTTGGTCCCATTCGAAATCGACTTTTCGGCTTGATCGCCCCTTGCTTGTGAGTATGCTTGGCTTGCCATCGGAAAAGCAGGAATAAGGCGCTGGTTGCGGTTTAGCCATTTTCCACTGTGGTTGCGTTGCGAAGGTGCGACGCCTCGCGAGCGTCAAGCGAGCGACTTCGGCGCGCATCTTCGCTGGAAGGGGTGTGCCCCCAGATCGCCGGCGCGAAGCGCCGGAAGCTGGGGGCCAGGGGAAACCGCGCAGTGGTTTCCCCACCAAGAGAAGAATCAAATCTTTCTTTTTTCACTCATCTCAACCGCCACGCTTTTTGCATACCTAAGCGCCTGCGGCTTGTCGATCCTCACGGTGGCGCTTGTCACGCGCGAGTCTTCCATGACGATGGCAAGCACGCGGGCGGCCAGCTTCTCTATAAGCCGGTAGCGCGAGTTCTCCACTTCGGCGATGATCTTCCTCTTGAGCTGTTTGTAGTTGACCGTGTCGGCAAGCGCGTCGGATGCCGCGGCCTTCGACGCGTCGAACTCCAGCGACAGGTTGATGATAACATCCTGCCGCACGTCGCGCTCCCATTCGTTGTCGCCGATGACGGTACGGAGCAGCAGGTCGACGATCGAGAGTTTGGCGATGGGCATTGGAAGCCTCCGGAGTTCAAGAGAGTTACAAAGTGTCGAAGTAACAAAGTGAAGAAAGAAGAATACAGAATGCAGAATCAAAGGATCAGGCTACAATTCATTTTGTAGGGGACCTCTAAAAATTGCCTAGATGTCATTGCGAGGAGCGTAGCGACGTGGCAATCTCCCGTAATTCTTTGCAAAAACGCGAGATTGCTTCGCTTCGCTCGCAATGACAAAACGCGTTTTT
>Ga0182027_10016656_pt1 | contig 10024 bp, 8 predicted proteins | sample 712E1DmetaG_FD_121300 | JGI IMG/M metagenome (GOLD analysis project Ga0182027, IMG submission 121300) | Permafrost microbial communities from Stordalen Mire, Sweden - 712E1D metaG (Illumina Assembly) | ecosystem: Environmental > Terrestrial > Soil > Wetlands > Permafrost | place: Sweden... | reverse complement strand
GCGATGAACGGCTTGTCCCAGTCGGCTTCGGATTCGATGGAGCCGGTGGCGCGGAGCAGCGAGCGGTGCGGCGCGCGTTCAAAACCTTTTTTGATGATGTCAGAGCGCATGGCAATTTTATTTGCGATTTATTCGTTCAAAACGGTTGTTTTGTAGCAACCGAGGTAACGAGGCTCAAATTTCAAGAACTCGGACGCCGGCCCAAAACCAGTCAGAGCCTCCTCACGTCGGCTGCTACGATTGATTACGTGAGTTGAAGATTAGCATTTGACCGGTGTATTGTCACGCAATTCACAGGCCGACGCGGGCCTGGGGATGTTGCTGGCGCAATTCCAGCAGCCATTCCCAGAGCGCTTCGGGAGCGGTGTCAATGGTTTGGGACCGGCGCCGGCCGGTGGCGGTGGTGATGAGGTGCAAGTCGGCCTTTTGTCGGAACGGTCCAACCCGATGATCAGGTCATAAGGATGCGAGGTGTTCATCTGTGTGGTTGAGGGTTGAGGGTTGATAGATATTTTGTTCTCCCGCAAACGGCTTGACCCGGCGACGGCAATATAGAAAAGTCGTCATGCAATACAGGACGCCCTCTGGAGTAGTCGTTAGAGGGTCAAGCCCCGCCCGGCGGGCCGGTCCATAGAGATCAAAGTCGTTATTGCGACTGGACGTTAGCCGTCAGGAATGAACACGTCATCACCAATTCATGTGGGCGCGATTCTCTTCGAGGATTTCGAGCTTCTTGACTTTTACGGACCTCTAGAAATGTTTGGTCTTCTGGAAGGTGGGGCCAAGATTACAGTCGTGGCGGAGAAGACAGGCGCCGTCAAAAGCAGCAGTGGTCCATGCGGAATGGCCGACGCTACGATGGCGGGTTCCGGCGGGTTCGATGTGCTGCTCATTCCGGGAGGGATTGGGACTCGGAAAGAAATGGCCAACCCGCAATTCCTCGCTGAACTGAAGCGACTGGCGGAGGCATCGCGGATGGTAGCGACCGTATGCACAGGAAGCTTTTTACTGGCAAGGACAGGATTGCTCAATGGGCGCAAAGCGACATCGAACAAGAGAGTATTTCAGCAAGTGAAGACTTATGCGCCAAAGGTAGAGTGGATTGCGAAGGCCCGATGGGTGGAGGACGGCAAATACTTCACGTCGTCAGGTGTCAGTGCTGGAATGGACATGGCGCTGGCCGTGATAGCCAGGCTATGCGGCAGGGAGACGAGTTTACAGATCGCAACCCGAGCGGAATATGAGTGGCACGAAGACAGTTCGTGGGACCCATTTGCGGCAGCCAATAGATTATGATTGAGAAGCCTCCCGAGAAACGAGACGCGCAAGTCGTTGGTAATCAACGAAAAGCCCCGGTCTTGTTTCTTGAGTCATTGCCCCCCGCCGGGCGGGGTTGGAGTGCTAACAATTCGCGAGGCTGTGTGAAAACTCCCGGCGGGATTGGGGGGGGGTAAAGGCGGGGACGAAAAGTATTTTTCACATTCGAGGTTTTTCTTTCCCAGATGGAAAATTCCGGTCGGGCGGTAGTGGGAGCATTTACCGAAGTTACGGAACCAAAGATTCAACTCCAACACGCGGACAAATCTGTCCGCGTTCCCATTTTGGCTATTTTGGGGATGTGAATTTTTGCCCGTCCATCGTTTTCAGTTCCCATACGTCCGGTCGTGTCATAATTTTCACCGCGCCGGAGGTGCGAGTGTAAATCACCGGGATTTTTCTCTGCTCCAGGCGTTCGCGCAGTGTTCGGCTCGCGCGCCGGTTGGCGGGAAATTCCGAGTCGGCCACCACGATGACTTTCGGCTGCACGGCGTCGAGGAGCGCGTCGCACAGCGGTTCCCCCTCGTCCGGCAGACCGGCGATGACCACGTCGGCGCGCAGGTCATTGGTGCGCGCGAGCAGCGCGCTTTGCCCGTTGCGTCCCAGGTCGGACAGCAACAGGACGCGCATACCTTGAAAATTTCCCAGCAGCACCAGCGCCGCGTCATCCGCGTGCGCAAAATCTTCTCCGGCGCCAGGATGCAAAACCCGCCAGCCGCCGGTCTGGTCGCCGCGTTGAATGACGGCATGCCGCTTCGGCGGTTGGTTGAATTTGGCGACCACATCGCGATAGGCGCCGGAACGAAATGGAACGGGGCCGGTGACGAGTTCATCCGCGCCAAAAAGTTCGTTGAGCGATTCCGCGCCGCCGTTGTTCCGCGCGCTGCCGTGGGTCAGGGCCAGCCGGGCAAGATGATTGACGCCTTGCGCGCGCAAAAACGGCTTGAGGGTGAACCCGACCGCATCCGCGTCGCCGCAGTTGATGAGCCAATCGTTTTTCCGTCCCGGCGCGTCCACCCAGACGGCGTGGCCGCCATTGAGCGGCAGCACGGTCAATTCGATTTCATGGCGCGTGGCCTGCCAATGCCAGGCGCAACCGGCGCCAATCAAAATCAACGCCAGCGCGCTCCCCATCCGGCGTTTGGGCGCAAACAGCCAGCCGCTCAATGCGCCGACGAGGACGGCGTAATAAATCACGATTTCCGGCCAGGATGGCGCGGGCACGTAGATAAAAGCGCCGGGTATTTTTGTGGCCAGTTCGCTGACCCACGTCATTGTGCACATGAAAAACCACGCGCTGTGGTTGAACAATCCCGTCGCCCACGGAAACCACGTTCCGCACACGAGGGCGCCGAGGTTGCCCATCAGCGCGAGCGTGCCGAGCGGCACGGCGACGATGTTCGCGGGCGTTGAAACGGGGCTGAACAGGTGAAAATACTTTGCCGCCAGCGGAATCGAACCAATCCACGCGGCGAGCGAGAGCGCAAAGTAACGTGACAACATTCGCAGCGTTGCAATCAGCGCTCGCCGCCAGCGCGGGAGCAGTTTGTCGGGCAGCAATGGATCACCCTGCCAGAACCGATCGAACATTTTGTTCAACGGCGGCAACATGAGCCCGATGATGAGCACAACGAAAAACGAAAGCTGGAAGCTGGCCTCGAAAAGCTGGCGCGGTTCCCAGAGTAAAATGATAAAGGCGGCGGCGGCCAGCGAATTGATCAAATCACCCGGACGTTTCAACGCCCAGCCGCCGATGACGATGGTCATCATGACCGAGGCGCGAATGGCGGAGGATTCCCAGCCGGTCGCGGCGGTGTAAAACCAGATGACCGGAATGGCCACGATGCCGCACCATGCGCGAGAGATTTGCAGCAGGCGCAACAGCGCGACGAGCATCCCGGAAATCAGCGCGATGCGCAGGCCGTCGATCGCGAAGAGATGCATCGTGCCGGCACGTAAATAGGGTTCGCTGATGTCGGCGGTCAATGCGGTCCGCCAGCCGAGCGTCATCGCCCAAAGCAAACGCAAGGGTTCGTCCTCTACCGGCAGACCGAGCGCGAGCGTGCGTCGCGCCCAGTTCAAAAAACGGTCGGTCAGCGGCGGATGGATCAGCGGCGCCGCGCCCAGTTGCCAGTCATTCGTGGAACCGCTTTTAAGCTGGTAATAAATTCCGCGCGTTTGAAGGTAATCACGGTAATCGAAAAGTCCCCCGGCCAAGGGCGGGGGCGGTTGCCCAATGACGCCCGAAATTTCGACCGGCTGGCCGGCGAAAAAATCAACCGCCAGCGCGCCGGGCGTCGTCACAACGATTGACCCGGCAGCCGGCTGCCAGTCGGCGTTGCGGCGCAGCCCGGTGACCCGCACTTGTGCGACCGAGCTTTCGGCCGGCTGGCCGTCGCGTTCGGTGACGCGCAGGCGCGGTGTTTCGATCAAAGTCCCGCGCACCGTCACGATGGCGCCGGCATTGCCGAGCAACGCGCGCAAATCGTTGGGCGAAACGATGGCCGTTCGGCTGGCGAGATTCGTCCAGCCCACGAGTGCCAGCAGCGGCCAGAGCAACCAGGGCCTGAATTTTTCGAAAGCGAGGTCCCGCCTTCGTGCAGACGCTTCGGCGCGGCGGGCGAGGACAAGGACGAGGACGAGGAACGAAGCGGCAAAAAGCGCGACGAGCGGCGGTTGGAACACCCCGGCGAGCAACAATCCGGTTGCGTAACAGGAAACGACAGCGACGAGCGGACGTTTCATGGCGGGTTCTTACCAGTGTTTTCGCCAGCGGCCAAGGGTCCAAAGCGCGAGCAAGCCCGCCGCGCCGCCGGCAATGTCGATGATGACATCCAAGACGAGTGCGGTTCTCATGGACACAAAAATTTGGTGGAACTCATCGCTGGCGGCGAAGAGAAAAACGATGGCCAGCGCCAGGCCGGCTTCCGGCCATCCCCACGGACGCGGATCATTTTTCACCGGCCGGCGCACCGCGCGCCAGAGCAGCAGCGCGAGCACGGCGTATTCGGTCAGATGCGCGCATTTGCGGATGAGGTGGTGAATTTCCTTCACCTGCGCTTCCGACATTTGCGGAAACAGCCAATGCAACAACGGTTCGACCAAGAGCGAGGAATGTTCATAGGAATGCGAATCGCTCGACGCCGAAAAAATCAGGGCCATCCAAACCAATACTGGCAGCCAGTATTTGAGGAAGGGGCGGAGTTTGAGCACGGCGAATGAAAACCGATTCCGGCACGGCGGGGCAATCAGAATATGATTGGATTTGCCAAGTGGCGGCGTATTTGGCACAGAAAAGGCCCTTGATGAAACAATCTTTTTCGTTTTTGCTTGGGGCGGGATTGATGGCTGCGATTGCAGTCCAGGCGGCGCCGCCGTCACCGGACTTGATGGCGCGGGTTCATTTCGCCGGCGCCGAACAGATTTCCGCCGATACCAACGCCGTCGCCTTCACCAATCTTTGGTGTTCACCCGAGGCGCAGGCGTTGCGCGAGCAGACGCTGGGCAAACTTTCCCGCGCGCCTTACGCATGGTTGAAATCAAAGATTCTCCCCGGCACGGGTGATGGGGTGGCGCAGTTGCGCCCGTTGCTCGACGATTTGTTGAGCGCGGAATGGTTCCTGCAACTTCGCGACGCGACGAACGGGTCGCCGGAATTTGCGCTGGCGATCCGGCTGAATGCCGGCCGCGCGGAGCTTTGGCGGACCAATCTCGCCGCCGTCATGCAACTGTGGACGGGCGTTCCGGTGGCCCAGGGCCAGCCCGGCAATTGGGAGCTGAAAAAACATCTTCCGCCCAATTCGATTCGTTTCGTCCGCGCCGGTGATTGGGTCGTGTTCGGCTGCGGCCAGGACAAGCTTCCGGCGAATGACGAGCTGGTCCGGCGCGTGCTGGCCGAAAAACGTCCCGCGCCGGAGGAGAAAAATGATTGGTTGACCGCGGATTTGGACTGGCCGAGTCTGGCGCGGTGGTTTCCATCGTTGCAGGCGGTTGATTTGCCGGAAACGCGATGGCAGGCCTTCGGACGCGACGGCAATTTGCGTTTGGACGGCAAGCTGGTTTTCCCGCAGCCGCTGGCGTTGAAACTCGACCCGTGGCGGATACCGACGAACACGATTCGCCAGCCGTTCATCAGCTTCACCGCGGCGCGGGGCATCGCGCCATGGCTGGAAACGCGAAGCTGGGCGCAGCCATACGAAATCTCACCGGTGCCGGACCAGATGTTTGTCTGGGCGATGGCGGGGAATCCGCTCCAGACTTTTGCCGCCGTGCCGGTGCCGGACGCGAAGAAGGCGCTGGCGCAGTTTGAACAAAAGATGTCTGTCAACACCAACTGGCAAAGACAGCTGGCGATGCCGTTGACGATGGGGGTGACGAACAACAAGGTTTTCTGGACTGGCGTGCCGTTCATATCGCCGCATGTGGAGGCATTGCATGAGCCGGGTGGTGACTTTTTATTCGGTGGTTTTTTCATCAATTTCCTTCGGGGCCAGCCGCTGCCGCCGGAACTGTTCACACAGCTGGCCCGGTCCAATCTGGTTTATTACCACTGGGAAATCACCGCCGAGCGGCTGGAGCAACTGCCACAGCTGACCCAGCTGGGCCTCATGCTTACGCGGCACAAACAGCTCGACCTGAAATCCGCCGCGGGCAAATGGCTCAATCGCGTCGGCCGGACGCTTGGCAATAACGCGACCGAAGTCACGCAAACCGCGCCGAATGAGTTGTCGTTCACGCGCAAAGCGCCCGGGGGCCTCACGGCGATTGAATTCACCGCCCTGGCAAACTGGCTGGAGGCGACAAATTTCCCGGGCTGCGATTTGCGTTTGCCGCCGCCCAAACCCAGGCGTCCACACCCGCAAGTTCCCGGCCAATTGCCGGCGCGAATCCCCGCTGCGCCGGTCGTTCCGCGGCCGGCTCATTGACATGCTTAAGCTCGGCGTCAACATTGATCACGTCGCAACGCTGCGCGAGGCGCGCTATCGGGGACGCGGATTCGGCGAGCCGGACCCGGTCGAGGCCGCGCGGATTTGCGAAGCGGCCGGCGCGCACGGCATCACTGCGCACCTGCGCGAGGACCGCCGGCACATCCAGGACCGTGATGTCTGGAAATTGCGCGAAAGGGTCAAAACCCGGCTGAATTTGGAAATGGCCATCGCGCCGGAAATCATCACCATCGCGCTGAAATTAAAACCGGACATTGTCTGCATCGTGCCCGAACGGCGGCTGGAAGTGACCACCGAAGGCGGGCTGGACGTGGTGGCGAATGAAAAGGCCATTGCCGACGCGCGCAAAAAAATGAACGACGCGGGCATCGAAGTGAGCCTGTTCATCGCGCCGGACGAAAAGCAGATTGAAGCCAGCGCCCGCACCGGGAGCCAGTTTGTGGAGCTGCACACCGGCGCGTTTGCGGAGCAGTTCACTGTTTGTAGCAGCCGATGTGAATCGGCTCATCCTTCCGGTGAACAAAGTCAGAGCCGACTCACGTCGGCTGCTACGGTTCAAGGGAAGGACGAATTGCAGCGCTTGATTGCCGGCGCGCAGCAGGCGCATGCGCTCGGCTTGAAGGTGAACGCCGGACACGGATTGAATTACGCGAATCTGCCTGCGCTGCATCGCGTGCCGCATCTGGTGGAATTGAACATCGGCCACAGCATCATCAGCCGCGCGGTGAGCGTGGGGCTGGAAAAAGCCGTCAAGGAAATGCAGCGCTTGATGAAAAATTATCGCGGGTGACAAAAGCCAATACGCATTGATAGTTGATTCAACGTTTTTCAAATGGTTCGGAGAACGGCCAAATAACCGGGTATCTCATAGCCGTTAATTTTTCATAGGCTGGAAGTTCTGCGACTGTGATGGTTCGCGGAAGATCAGGCATTTTAGGTTGCATGATGTCGGCTGGCGGAGTGATTGAGAGCGGTTTTCGCTGCTCGATTGTTTCAATAAAAAACAGATTGGGCGACGCAGATTTGCCGACGGCAACAAAGTCAGGCCACAATTTTTCATACGGCGGACCAATCATTGCAGCTAAACCGAGCGCAGGCGGTACTCCGTTCCACCACCACGACATCACAAGAGATGGACCTTCTCGTATCTCGGCAAAGAAAGGGGAAACCACTTGACCAACAGCTAGCCAAAGCCGTTTGAGAGCGAGTGGCCAGCCTGGTGCTTGGAGGACTCGCGCTTGGAGTTGTAATTCCAAGCGGCAACATCTGTAACCTTGCCACGTTCCTCCAACTTTTGGAGGAATAGAAAGAAATACAAATGTGAACGGGCGGTTTGCATACCAGACCTTCGTATCGCGCAGATTCTCATGAAGGAATGACAAGAAATGTTCACGTCCGTGTTCTGCAAGTTTGAATTGTGGAGGCTCCCACTGTTCATACCGTCGCGGGAGCGCTTCTGGCATATATGACTCAAATACTTCGATGAGTCGTACGTATCCAGTTTTCTCAAACAAATCGGCATCTTCAAACCACCAGGTTAATTTTAGCTCGCCTTCTTCTTTTGGCACATTCGCAAGGTCAACACGTTTGAGTCCGCGAGCCGTTTCTATCGTGTCTTCTTGAGGATTGACTAAAATCCCTCTGGAAGCTCGCGCAAGTTTCTTCGCAAAACGAATTGCCTTTGCGCGGATTGAAGCTGGCGCAGCACCTTCGATGTTCGCGAGAGTCAAGTATCCAATCCCGGGCAATTCTCGAAAAACGGAAACAGGGATATCCTCTGGTTCAACCTTGTCAGCGGAATGAAATATCAATTGCCAATTTTTACCCCGAAGAAAAAAAGTATTTTCTCCGCGCTCAAAACCTTCCTCCGTTGCCAGACGTGCGAGTTCCGAATTTGGTTCGGAGCAACTGAACATTTGTAGGTCATAACTCATCGCCGAAGCATGGTTCCGAGTTTGCTTGCGCGTCAACCGCAAATCGTAAATCGTAAATCCCATGATTCTTGGCGTTGGTATTGATATCATCGAAGTGGCGCGCATCGCATCGTCTTACGAAAAATTCGGCGAGCGGTTCGTGAACCGCATCCTGCACCCGGACGAAATTGCCTACTGTCTCTCGCACAAAAATCCCGCGCCGTTCCTGGCCGTGCGGTTTGCGGCCAAGGAGGCGATTTCCAAGGCGTTCGGCACCGGCATCTGCGCGCAACTCGGCTGGCAGGACATGGAAATTCGGCGCAAGGAATCCGGCGAGCCGTTCGTGGTCCTGCACGGCAAGGGGAAAAAGTTATTCAAGTCACGCCGCGCAAAACGGCTGCTCGTCAGCCTGAGCCACACGGCCCATTCCGCAGCGGCGACGGCGGTTTTGGAAAGGTGAGACACGGATGACGCGAATTCCGCGAATTTTCACGAATTGAATCTGCGTTGATTTTGTGTATATGTCCGCCCTCACCTTTTATCCTCTCTCCCAGGAGAGGAAATGGCTTTCGGCTGCTCCTGGTTTTGCGGATCAGCTTCCTGTGAATCCAGTCATATAAATTTTCAAGAGAGCGGCGAACGATTCCCCCTCTCCTCGGAGGAGAGGGCCGGGGTGAGGTCGAGCGTTCAACTAATTTGCCCCATCCATTTTTCCTTTTTTCGGAGGGCAATTTGCTTCAAACTTCGCGTGTGGAGATGGCGATAGCGGCGATTTTGGTTTTCGCGGGCGCAAGTTTCTTTTTCGCGCTGGCGGAAACGGCGTTGTTTTCCCTGAGCAAATGGCAGGCGCGACAACTGGCCGAACAGCATCCGGGCGCGGGCAAAATCGTCACGCAACTGCTCGAACGTCCGCAGGATTTGCTGGCCACGCTGGCGCTGGGCAACACGTTCGCCAACGCCGCCATGCTCGCGGTGGCGCTGCGGATGGTCTTCAACAATGCGCAGTGGACGCTGGCGCTGACGATGCTGGCGTTGCTGGTGTTGACGCTTCTGGGTTGCGAGGTTTTGCCCAAAACACTGGCCGCGCGGCGACCGGAACGCTGGGCGTTGCGGGTTGCCTGGCTGATGTTGATTTTCGAAAAAATCACGAAGCCGTTGCATCGCGCGGCGCAGCAGCTCAACACGGCCATTTTGAAAGTCATCGTGCCGCAAACCGACCTCACCCAGGGCGTCGGGGCGTTGACGGACGCCGAATACCAGGAATTGCTGGATCTGGCCTACCATCAGGGCACGCTCGATGAATCGGAAAAGGAAATCATCCTGCAAATCATCAGCCTCGACCAGCGCATGGCGCGCGACGTGATGCGCCCGCGCGCCGGCATGGCATGCATTTCGGATGACGCGACCGGCGAGGAAATGATCGCCGCGGCGAAAAGATTCAAGCACCGCCGCCTGCCGATTTACGACGAAACGCCGGACACCATCGTGGGCATTCTCAACACGCGCGCGCTGCTGCTGGACCCGAAAATTGACCTGGCCGACGCGATTGAATTTCCCTCGTTCGTGCCGGAGACAATCAATCTGCTGCACCTGTTCAAGAGCCTGCAAAAACAGCAGCGCGGCCTGGCGGTGGTACTGGACGAATTCGGCGACACGGCGGGCCTGGTGACCATGGAGGACATTCTTGGCCAGCTCGTCGGCAAAATCCGCACGGAAACAAAGATGGAAGGTTTGGTGATGGAGAAACTCGCGCCGGACCGCTGGCGGGTGAGCGGCACGATGCGGCTGGACGATTTCCGCCGCGAATTTCCCGCGCTCGGCGACGTGGACGAGGTGGAAACGATGGGC
>Ga0182027_10016655_pt1 | contig 10024 bp, 8 predicted proteins | sample 712E1DmetaG_FD_121300 | JGI IMG/M metagenome (GOLD analysis project Ga0182027, IMG submission 121300) | Permafrost microbial communities from Stordalen Mire, Sweden - 712E1D metaG (Illumina Assembly) | ecosystem: Environmental > Terrestrial > Soil > Wetlands > Permafrost | place: Sweden... | reverse complement strand
GAATACTCTCCAGAAGAGATATTTTCGCAGCATATAATAAGGCGCTGATTGATCGTTCCCTCTCAGACGAAATGTCCAAAGATTCAAAGGATTGATAATTTTTACAAAGGAAATCATTGCCGCTGCTACCGCCGTTTAGTGTTTCCCGAATCCGCATGCTTCCGATTATCACTATCGCATGGATTAATGCGGCTTCCTTCTTGGAATCTTCACTTTGCGTTTTATTCTTGTAATTTATCACTACCATGTTATATATTTTTACATATTCTCCTGTCTCATTACAGAGGCAGGAAAGCAAAAGCAACAATGAATTAAAAAGGATGTTATGAAATATTTTTATCCGTGTCGCTAAATTTCATAGTTTTTAGACTGGATAATGATCCGGTAGAATCAATTGAGGTAATACTTTGAAAAATTATATTTACTCATTTTCGTTGATTTATTTTCTGCTTTTGTCGGCATGTGCAACTACACAGGATTTGGAAAATGCCAGACATGATTTTGCTGACCAGACAAATGTTCTCGAAAGTAAAGCGGACACTATCGACAATGAAATAAAATCTCTCCAATCACAGACCGAGCATTTGTCAACAGACATAAAGTCACTGACAGAGGAAAGGGCAGCAATCAAACAGAACGAAGCCGACAAAGGTGCAGATATTACAAACATAAGGGAAATGCTCGAAACATTAACAGGCCGTATAGATACCTTGCAAAAAGACACGTCTGACATCAAGGACGGCATGGAGAAAATGAACAAAAGAATATCTTTTATCGAAAAATACTTGGACATTGGCGACCACAAGGCGGTGAAGGCAGCTCCTGATTCCGGCAGTGTAAATAACATCGATATGAAAGTGAAAATGGATAGCGATACGGAGTATGCGATGGCTTTTAATAGCTTCAAAGAAGAAAATTTCAAAAAGGCTCGCTCTGAATTCGAAACTTATCTTACGCACTATCCCAATACGGAAAATGCTGCCAATGCAAGCTATTGGGTCGGTGAATGCTTTTATTTCGAAAACAATTATGACCAGGCCATATTAAATTATGACATAGTTGTAAAAAAATATCCCGCATCAGACAAGGCACCCTATGCCCTGCTAAAAGAGGGTTTATGTTTTTATAAGTTAGGCGATAAAGTGACGGCAAAAATCATTTTTCAGCAGATAGTTCAGAGCTATCCCAACACCAATCAAGCGATGATAGCCCAGAAAAAGATACAGGAGATGCAATAATTTAACAAATCATTGACCGGAGAATATAAGGTTATTACTGGATTAGAAATCCTATAAAATTGTTTTAAGAATCACCACTTTAGAATCGCAAGTTATTATTCCCAATTAAATCATAGGATCAAACGATAATCATTGATTATATTTTTTCAATTGCTTGTCTGAACATTTTTAAAAAGAATCAAATCCCCAAGATTTTAAATAAACTGAAAAAAGAACTAATGTATGCTATGAATAATAAAGGCTGGCCCGTTAGTTTCAGCTTCGGAACAGTCACATTTAATCAATTTAGTTTAAAAGTAGATGAAATGCTGAATATGGTAGATAGAGGAATAGATATTCATGGTTATGGAGAAACCTGAACGCAGCTGAATCCAGACAGGTTTACCCGATAAGGTGTTAAATGAAACTTGCGGCAAAGCTTGTATCAATAATTATTCTGGGAATAATTATTATTCTGGCCGTTGATGGGTATGTCACGATACGGCGCGACACGGAAATCCTGGAAGCAAACATGAGGCGGGACGCTCAGTTAATGGGGCGTTCATTGAGGGATTTGATAGCCGACGTGTGGGAGAAAAGAGGACAAGAGCGTGTCCTTGAACTGATTAAGCACGCGGATAAAGAAGAATATCTGATAAATATACGATGGGTTAATCTGAATGCGCCCACTGATGATCAGTACAGCCCCCATATAAATCGGGAAAAGCTTGGCATGGTGATACAGGGAGAGGATATTTCCTTTAAAGAACAACATAAAGACGGAGCCGGATATCTTTACACATACGTTCCCATCAAAGTCGGCGAGAAGAAACTTGAAGCCCTCGAACTTTCCCAGTCTTTGTCCAGTCTCAATGAATATACTAGCCGCGCTGTTTTGAGAATATTCATACTGACAATTCTTCTGCTGTTTTCAAGCGTCATAGCCGTTTTGCTGCTTGGTTTCGGAATAATCGGGCAGCCGCTTCGTCTTCTGATTGAAAAAATACAGCGGATAGGAAAAGGCGATCTTTCCGAGCCGTTGCATATTCGCGGAAAGGGCGAGTTTTCCGAACTGGCTACGGCGTTGAATGCAATGTGCGAACAGCTTAATAATGCCCAGGAAGAAATTCGTAAAGAAACTGCCGCCCGGATAGAAGCTATGGAACAACTGCGTCATGCGGACAAGCTGAAAACAATAGGCGAACTGGCCTCTGGTATTGCCCATGAACTTGGCACACCCTTAAACGTTGTTTCCGGCAGGGCGGGTCTTATTGCCAGTGGCGATCTCCCGAATACAGAGCTCATGGGAAGCGCGAAAATCATCAAAACGCAGTCTGAACGCATGACGGAGATCATACGGCATTTTCTCAACTTTGCCCGGCGCGACTTACCTAAAAAAACCATAGCCGACCTGCGGCAGATAGTGCTTCAAACCATAAACCTTATGTCTCCCCATGCCCAGAAACAAAATACAATGCTGTATTTTGCCGGGGAGGACATTCTGTCCATGGTAAAGGCAGATACCGGGCAGATTCAACAAGTTTTGACAAATCTTATTGTCAATGCCCTGCATGCAATAAACAAGGACGGCAAGGTAGAGGTGGGTATCCGCCAGGAACATACCAAAAATCCGGAAGGTGGCAACGAAACTGCGAAGGATTATTTCTGTCTTTATGTTCTGGATGAAGGAAAAGGAATTCAGGAAAAAGACATGAGACATCTCTTCGAACCTTTTTTCACGACAAAAGACGCCGGTCATGGCACCGGACTCGGGCTTTCCATCGCTTACGGCATCATTCAGGAACACGGCGGCTGGATAGAAGTTAAGAGCACACCGGGGACTGGCAGTTGTTTTTCTGTTTATTTACCACGAGAGGTTGAAAAATGAGCGGACGAATTCTGATTGTTGATGATGATCAAAACATGTGTGAACTTCTTGAGGCGGATTTAAGCCGGCGCGGTTTTCAGATATCATGCTTCACCTCCGCGGATGAAGCGTTCCACGCATTGCAGGAAAAAGAATTCGACATGGTATTGACCGATCTGCAAATGCCGGGCATGGACGGGCTTGATCTTTGTAACCGTATAGTATTGAACAGGCCGGACGTACCCGTGATCGTCATTACGGCATTCGGCAGCATGGAAACCGCCATCAAAGCAATGCGGGTGGGAGCTTACGATTTTGTCACAAAACCTGTCGAAATGGATATACTTGCTCTTGCTCTGGAACGCGCCTTAAAACAACGTTCCTTGCAGGTTCAGGTAAAAACACTGAGTAAAGTTGTAGAAACTGCTAAAAAGTATGATGAATTGATTGGGGCAAGCAGATCCATGCAAAATATCTATCATCAACTTTCACGAATAGCAAATGCCGAATCCACAGTTTTGATAACCGGCGAAAGCGGCACAGGCAAAGAACTTGTTGCCCGTGCCCTGCACAGGCAAAGCAGCCGGAGTGCCGGCCAGTTTATCGCTGTCAATTGCGCCGCCTTAACCGATACGCTTCTGGAAAGTGAACTTTTCGGGCACACGCGCGGCGCGTTTACCGATGCCCGGTCGGCCCGCAAAGGACTTTTCCTGCAGGCCGATGGAGGGACGCTTCTTCTGGATGAAATCGGTGACTTTCCCCTGACCCTGCAGCCCAAGCTTCTTCGGGCGCTTGAAGAACGATCTCTGCGTCCGGTCGGCTGCGACACGGAAATCCCTTTCGATGTAAGGGTAATCTCAACAACGAATCGCGATCTTGAATCTGCCGTGGAAGAAAAATTGTTTCGCGAAGATCTCTTCTTTCGTATCAATGTCATACAGATCGAACTTCCTCCTCTTCGCGAACGGGGCACAGATATTCTGCTTCTGGCGCAGCATTTCATCGAACAGTTCGCAACCCGCACGGATAAACGCGTATCGGGCATATCGAACACGGCAGCAGAGAAATTGCTTGACTATGCGTGGCCCGGAAACATACGTGAACTGCGCAATGCCATGGAACGGGCTGTGGCACTGACCAAATACGAAAATCTTGTCGTTGAGGATCTGCCGGAAAAGATTCGTTCTTACCGCGGCACGGAAATGATCATCGGCAGTAATGCTTCCGAACTTGTTTCCATGGAAGAAACTGAACGTCGTTATATCCTGCATGTTCTGAAGGCCGTCGGAGGAAACAAAGCTCATGCCGCGCGAGTGCTTGGTTTCGACAGGAAAACTTTATATCGCAAATTGCAATTCTATAAAATTGCGGAAGGTGAAGATAAGGAATAATCTTCTTCCCGGCTATTTCGTTATATCCATATTGTGTCAGTCGCTTTTGCGCTTCGGTTTGACGGAGGCCTTTTCAGAATTCCACGGCATTGATTATTATCGGCCGGAGATCGTTATTAACGAAAAGCTGTTACAATAGACATCATAAACCAGAGGGGCAATTGTCTACAGTGTAGCATTATGCCCCTTTAAAAACTGTCCCGCCGGAAGCAATTACCGGAAGCCGAAAAAACTTCGATTTTTTTCTGTCCCGCATCTATTCTTAATTCTTGCAGATTTTAAAATTCAAATCATCTTTTCTTAACGTTGGCATTCTCTTTGCGTTCCAATCAAGACAAATTGAATCAGCCATAAGAAGCCTGATAAACAGATCATGAAACGATAGAAATTAAAATGACGGGGAATCGATATATGAAGAAAGAAGATCAGCCATTGAATAAAATCCCGATAAAAAAGAAAATCCCGCATATTCTCCTTGCGGAAGACAACCATGAAATGCGCACACTCTTGTCAATGTCACTCCGTAAAAACGGGTATGAAGTTACCGAATTTTCCGATGGCCGTGGCATGCTTGACTACTATTTTTCGACCGATCCCGCCCAAAAAGAAGCTGCCATTGATTTAATCATTTTGGATATCAGAATGCCCTTCCTTACCGGCATGGAGCTTCTCGAAGGTTTGCACAATTCCGAAGGATTTCCGCCTGTAATTTTGATTACGGCATTTGGTGATGAGAAAACACATGAACAGGCATATCTGTTTGGGGCTGCGGCTGTATTTGATAAACCTTTCGATATCGAAGACCTGGTAACCAAAGTGCAGGAAATAGCCCCATCTTACTAGTTGCCCGGGAGGATAATTCGTACAAATGAAAGTCATAGTTGCAATTAATAAATTAAGGAGGATATTTTCATGAAAAGAAATACTTCGAGAATTATTTTCACCGCTGCATTCGTGTTGATTATGATGGCAGTTTCCGGCTTGTTTTTAGCCTCATACGGCAGTGTTAAAGATGCTGATGCAACAGCCGGTTTCCCTCAGTCTTTTGCCCAACTCGCCAAACAGGTTAAACCAGCCGTCGTCAATATCAGCACGACATCGACTGTTACGGTTCCCGAAAATCCATTCAAACAATTTTTCGGACAACATGAGGACCTTTTCGGAAATTTCTACGGACAGTTTTTCAATAACATGCCGGACAGAAAAATGAAACAGCATAGTCTTGGATCGGGATTCATCATTGACAAAGAGGGTTACATTATCACTAACAATCATGTCGTTGACAGCGCGGATAAAATCATTGTTAAACTCTCCGATGGCAGAGAATGTTTGGCAAAGCTGATTGGAAGAGATGATAAAACGGATTTGGCGCTCATTAAAGTTTCATCATTTTTAGAAGACATGCCTACACTTCCACTCGGTAACTCAGACAGCATGCAAGTAGGAGACTGGGTGCTGGCCATAGGAAATCCCTTTGGACTGGAACACACTGTGACACAGGGCATCATCAGCGCATCCGGAAGAGTTATCGGGTCGGGCCCTTATGACAACTTCCTGCAAACAGATGCGCCCATTAATCCGGGAAACAGTGGAGGCCCCCTCGTCAATATGAAGGGAGAGGTGATAGGAATCAACACGGCTATTGTTGCTTCGGGACAGGGCATCGGGTTTGCCATTCCCAGCAATACAGCAAAGGCAGTCATTGCCCAACTCCGTGATAAAGGCAAGGTAGTCCGGGGATGGATAGGGGTATCCATCCAGTCGATGACGCCTGATATTGCGTCCGCTTTTGGACTTAAAGAACCGACGGGAGCTCTTGTCGCCGACGTTGTTTCCGGCGGACCGGCTGAAAAGGGCGGGATCAGGCAGGGAGATATTATAACTTTCTTTGATGAAAAAGCTGTTAAATCTTCATCGGACCTTCCCTGGCTCATTGCTGAAACGCCGGTCGGGAAGACAGTTGCGGTGAAAGTCCTGCGTCAGGGCAAAGGAGTTGATTTAAAGGTAAAAGTGGAAGAAATGAAGGGGCAAAGCGCAAATTTGCAGGCAGAAATTTCCAAGAATGAGTATGGTCTTGCCGTTGATAATATAACGCCCGAATGGAGAAACAAATTTAACATCACGGCATCTTCGGGAGTTGTTGTGACTGATATAGTTTCAGGAAGTCCGGCAGAGGATGCCGGAATACAGCCGGGTGACATGATCCGGGAAGTGAATAAAGAACCTGTCAAGAATTTAAGCAACTACCAAAAAGCAATGGAAAAATCAGGCCGCGGAAGGGCTGTTCTTTTCCTGATTAATCGCGGTGATCAGGTCTTCTACGTTTCCATCAAGATGTCGTAAATTTTGCAAATAGATGCATTGCTTTAGCAGGTTCGGTTCGGTTCGGTTTGGTTTGATTGACAAAAGGGATTTTACATTAAAAAAATATTTAGAGGAAGGAGGAGATTTTTAAAAACAATTTAGATCAAGAGCTCGCAATTTTACGAAGAGTTGAATTTTTAAATCATGGTCAGTTGACCAAATGAAACACTAAACAAATGCATGCAATTAAAATTTTGAAAGAAAGGAGAAAAGGTATGAAAAGAATAAATTTGTTTTTTGTAATTGCTATATTTGCGCTTGGTTTGACCTTCATTTTGCTTGAAGGATGTGCGCAAAAGCAACTGGTAAAAGAAAGTTCAGAGCAGCCACAAAATGAGATGAAACAAGCGGCAAAACCTAATGTCCCCGCAGTTCAACAAGTAGCGGCAAAACCCAGTCAATCGGCAACTGAACAAGAAGCGGCCCAACAGACACAAAAAGTGATGGCAACATCAGGATTAAAAGATATTCACTTTGATTATGATAAAGCCAGCCTGCGGACGGGGGATAGAAAGATTTTAACGGCTAATGCCAAATGGTTGTTGAAAAATACTAAATACGCAGTGAAAATTGAGGGTAATTGCGACGAAAGAGGAACAGATGAATATAATATGGCGCTTGGCCAGAAAAGAGCCGATACGGCAAAGAGCTACTTGATCGATATGGGTGTTAATAAAAATAAAATTTCCACAATCAGTTACGGCAAGGAACGTCCTCTTGATCCTGAACATAATGAGGAAGCATGGGCAAAAAACAGAAGAGATGATTTTATCATTAGTAAATAAACCGGTCGTAAGATTGCCGGAAATAATTTCAGCCCGAGCATAGCCCGTTGCCGCAGACGGACTATGCCGGCTGATAAACAATGATTGGTTTGAATTGAGGAGCATGTGAAATGACACTGCATCGCATAGTATTTTTCATCTCGATATTGGTCATCATGGTGATTGGTTACTATGACTACCGTATCAGTACACAAATTTCAATGATGCTGCTCTATGCAGTTCCAATCCTTGTATCTTCCTGGTACTGCGGCAGGCTGGAGGGCATTATTGTTGCGGTTTTTGCGGCTTCCAGCTGGCTGATTGTCAACATGGCTAATCAATCATATGGGGAAAGTGCCACTATTCTCTCGTGGGATGCTTTTACCCGGCTAAGTATCTTTGTTTTGATCGCCTACACCGTTTCATTGCAGGCACAATTGCGAAGGGCGCTTGAACGTGAAAAGCTACGAGCAAATACCGACAGACTGACAGGGTTGTTGAACAAAGGGGCCTTCCGTGAACGGGTGGAGGAGGAGATATACCGGGCACGACGCTACAATCACCCCCTTTCACTTGCTTTTATTGATCTGGATAATTTCAAGCAGGTAAACGACATCCATGGACATGCGCGTGGGGACAAGCTCTTGCAACAGATAAGTGAAACTATTACCCATACCATACGAGGAATCGACATCGCCGGACGTGTCGGTGGCGATGAATTTGTCATCTGTTTACCGGAAACTGATGACGAACAGGCATGTAAGGCTATAGACAAACTAGTCAAGGCGCTGGACATCATGACCAGCCAATCTGGATGGCAGGTAACCACGAGTATTGGAGTAGTAACTTGTACAGAAATCTGTTTCACTGAAACCTACGACGTATTGCTGGGAAAAGCTGATAAGCTTATGTACGCTGCCAAGGGAAAGGGAAAGAACACTGCGGAATTTGAAACTATTGGCGCAGGCAAACATGCAAAACGGCAAAATATTCAATCCCTTTTGCCTATATTGAGCCACCATTTTTCCCTTATTTTCCCTTATGGCAAATATTAGCATCTGCTCAAAAAGCAGTCATAGTCGAAGAAGGATGTTGCATTTAAAAGGGAGATAATATGGAATTGGGTTTTTCATCTATGGCCGGAGTGGCCGCCACGCTTTTTGGACTTGTATTGGTGTCGCTCGTCTTTGCCTATACAACTGCTATTTCAAAAATAGACAGTATAGGAGATTTTTCGCATTTCGCTTCGTGGGTATGGGCCGCAGGATTTTCCTGCTTCCTCTATTTTTCCTATTGTTTTCTTATTTCTTTTCGGTTGATGGAGGATGAAACTTGGGTCCCCGCCATTGTGGGAATTGTCGTGGCTATTACCCTTTTGCTGATCGTTTCCCACTACAAACAGCTATACTGGCTTCGTATAATGACTCTTGAGGACCGTTCAGAATTTAGAGGATTGTACTGGACACAGACAATATTGCCAATCATTATTTTTATATTTTTCCAGATTATGATCTGGCGAGCCATAATGCGGCTATCTGTAAAATCTTTTGAGTCGGCAATGTACACAGCACTGACATACACTCTTTTCTTCGCCGCTATGAGAGCGGTGATTTTGGTAGGAGCGTCATTTTCTGCAATCGTCAAATTGCACAACTGCAAAAATAAAAAGAATGAGTAAAATATGCAGAATCAAGTCGGTAAATATAATTCTTTGCAAAGCGCACATGTGAAAACTGCTTTAAAAAAGGTCAATGAACCAATAAAAAATAAAATTTAACTAAAGGAGCACCATTATGAAACGTCTTGATTTGAAGAACAGTCTTAGTTTACATATTAAACCGCATCAAAAAATAAGAAATTGCCAAAGATCAGACTTCTTTACCAAGATAGCTTTGGCGGCTTTTATTATCCTGTTCTTGCAAGCTTGCGTCACGCCCGAGCTTTATCACGCCAATTTGAAGTATGAACCTACAGGAACATTCCCTGAGATAGAGAAATCTGGATCGAATTCTCTTATAACTGTTGCCATGTTTAATGATATCCGGAAGATAGATGACAAGCAGCAACTAGGAAGGGTCACGACTATGGGTGACACCGTAGTTCCGATTTTTCCAGAATATATGAAAATACCTGATGCAGTAACGACGAGTATCCGGGAATACCTTTTTAAGTCAGGCTATAGGATTTCTAATGATGTTCCAATTTGGGATTTAAGGGAAGAAACCATTAATAAAGGCTGGGGAAAAATATTGGTTGGGGGTAATATTGATGAACTGGAGATCGTCTGTGATGATTCGTTTCCTGTGAAAACTTATCGGACCAAACTCAAATTGACCTTTGTTTTTGCTGACGTTCTGAAGAAGAGAATATTTTACCGTTCCAGCATAGAAAACAGTGCGTCATTGCAAGATATATCTTTTT
>Ga0182027_10016653_pt1 | contig 10025 bp, 10 predicted proteins | sample 712E1DmetaG_FD_121300 | JGI IMG/M metagenome (GOLD analysis project Ga0182027, IMG submission 121300) | Permafrost microbial communities from Stordalen Mire, Sweden - 712E1D metaG (Illumina Assembly) | ecosystem: Environmental > Terrestrial > Soil > Wetlands > Permafrost | place: Sweden... | reverse complement strand
GCATCGAAGTTCGCGACCCCGACCAACCGGTGGGGACCCTTTCAGGTGGGGAGCGCCAAGCGGTGGCCATCGCTCGCGCCGTTTATTTCGGGGCCTAGGTGCTGATCCTAGACGAGCCCACCTCTGCGCTCGGGGTGCGCCAATCCGGCATCGTGCTCAAGTACGTCCTGCAGGCGCGCGAACTGGGCAGGGGTGTGATATTCATCACTCACAACCCTCACCATGCCTTCCCGGTGGGTGACCGTTTCGTCCTCCTCCAACGTGGCCGGCTCCTTGGTTCTTACCTAAAGGCGGACACCACCGTTGAGCATCTCACCGAGATGATGGCCGGTGGGGCCGAGCTGAAGGCGCTCAGCCATGAGCTCGAGGCCATCAAGGACATCCCCGCCATGGCCGAAGCGGCCCGTGAGCTGGCGGCCGAGGCACCGAATTGAACGTGACTGGGACGACGTACGCCCAGGTGACGACCTCGCCCGACTGACAGAACCAAGCAGCGCAAAGGAGGATTGACAATGGAGGTCGGGCCGTGAGGATCGGGATAATCGGGGTCGGTCGCATCGGGGCCTTGCACGCCGAGACGTTGCACTCTCTGGCCGGGGTGGACGAACTCGTTGTCGTCGACAGCGACGCGGCGCGGGCCCAGAAGGTGGCGTCCAGGATGGGCGTGCCATGGGCCCCAGACATCGGTCACGTGCTGAAAGACGGAGCCGACGGCATCGTCATCGCCACCCCCACTGACACCCACGCCGGCCTCGTACGGGCCGCCGCCGAGGCTGGGGCCGCCGTCTTCTGTGAGAAGCCGGTGGCTGCCGATTTGGCCGGCACGAAAAAGGTCGTGCGCCTGGTCGAAAAAACCGGTGCCCAGGTACAGGTCGGCTTCCAGAGACGCTTCGACGCCGGGTTCGTCTCTGCTCGCGACCAGGTGCAGGCCAAGAAGCTCGGGTGGCTGCACACCGTCCGAGCGAGCACCCTCGACCCTGCCCCGCCTCCGGCCGCCTACGTAGGTTCCTCGGGCGGGATATTCCGGGACTGCAGCGTCCACGACATCGATGCCGTGCGCTGGGTCACCGGGCGGGAGGCGAGCGTGGTCTACGCCACCGGGTCCAACCGGGGCGCCAGCTACTTCAGCGAGGCCGGGGATGTCGACACGGCGGCCGCCCTTCTCACCCTGGACGACGGCACGTTGGCGCTGGTCTCTTCGACCCGCTACAACGCCGCCGGCTACGACGTCCGGCTGGAGGTGCTCGGCTCGGAGGACAGTATCTCGGTGGGCCTCGACGACCGGCTACCGCTGCGTTCGGCCGAGCCCGGGGTGACCTGGCCAGGCGGCACCCCCTATGCCAATTTCATGGAGCGTTTCCGGGCCGCTTACGTGGCCGAGCTGGAGGCCTTCATCGATGTGGTGAGCGGACGGGCCGCCAACCCGTGCACACCGGCTGATGCCCTGGAGACCTTCTATGTCGCCGAGGCCTGCGAGCTGTCACGCCGGGAGCGACGCCCGGTGACTATGGAGGAGGTACGGCTATGACCGCGGCACGCATCGCTGCCGCCCCCATTTCATGGGGGGTCTGTGAGGTCCCGGGTTGGGGTTACCAGCTTTCCCGGGAGCGCGTCCTGGCCGAGATGGCACAGGTCGGCATGGTGGCGACCGAGTTCGGTCCCGACGGCTTCCTGCCGGAGGGCCCGGGCGAATGTTCCCAACTGCTGGCCTCGTACGAGCTCAGTGCCCTGGGCGGCTTCGTGACCCTGGTCCTGCACGACCCGGCGCTCGACCCGCTCCCGGAGGCCAAACGCGCCCTGGACCGTCTGGTCGGCGCCGGGGCCGACGTCATGGTGGTGGCGGCGGTGACCGGGCAGGAAGGTTACGACCAGGCGCTCGAGCTGGACGCCACCGGATGGGCCACCTTGCTCGCCAACCTCGGGGCCGTGAGCGAGCTGGCCGGCGCCGCCGGCGTGACCATGGGCCTGCACCCCCACGTCGGCACCCTGGTCGAGGGGCCGGACGCCGTGCGCCGGGTGCTCGAGGGCTCCTCGGTGGACCTTTGCCTGGACACCGGGCACCTGCTCATCGGCGGGACCGACCCACTGGCGCTGACCAGAGAGGTGCCTGAGCGGGTCGTCCACGTGCACCTGAAGGACGTGGACAGGGACATGGCCGCCCGGGTACGGGACGGTTCGTCCACCTACACCGCGGCGGTCGCGGCGGGCATGTACAAGCCGCTCGGCCAGGGCGACGTAGGCATCGCCGGCATACTGGCCGCCCTGGAAGGTGTCGGTTACCGGGGCTATTACGTGATGGAGCAGGACACCATCCTCGACGCCGAACCCCCGCCCGGTGCCGGCCCCATCGAGGACGTGCGGGCCAGCGTGGCCTTCCTGGGAGAGGTCCTGCGATGACCGAGACAGCGGCGCGGGCGCCTTTCAAGAGCCCTTTGTACGAGATGACCCAGACCACGCCCACCTGTTTGTGGAACGACTCTGCTTCGACCCGGGAGCTGACCTACTCGATCGACAACGGGGCCGTGGGCGCCACTTGTAACCCGGTCATCGTCGTCAGCGTGCTGCGCCAGGAGATGGCCCGCTGGGCGCCGGTGCTCAGCCAGCTGATCGAACGGGGGCCCAGCGCCACCGACGACCAGATCGGCTGGAGGCTGGTGGAGGAAATATCCAAGAACGCCGCCTCGCTCCTCCGTCCGATCTTCGACGAGCAGGCGGGACGGAACGGTCGCCTGTCCATCCAGACCGACCCCCGCTTGTTCCGCGACACCGAGGCCATGGTCAGCCAAGCGGTGCGGTTTAGCCAGCTCGCCCCCAACATGATCGTGAAGATCCCTGTGACTTCAGCCGGGATCCCGGCCATCGAAGAGGCGACTTATCGTGGGGTGAGCATAAATGCCACCGCGAGCTTCACCCTCCCTCAGTGCGTGGCCGTGGCCGAGGCCGTGGAGCGGGGGCTGAAGCGGCGTGAGCGCGAAGGTAAGGAGACCGCCTCGATCAGCCCTGTGTGCACGATCATGGTGGGCCGGTTGGACGACTGGCTGAAGGTGGTGCTCGACAAGGAAAACATCAGCACCGACCCCGGCTACCTCGAATGGGCGGGCGTGGCCGTGTTCAAGAAGACCTACGCCCTGTTCGTCGAGCGCGGCTACCGGATCCGCCTGCTATCGGCCGCTTTCCGCAACCACATGCACTGGAGCGAGCTGATCGGCGGGGACCTGGTCGTGTCGCCCCCGTACTCCTGGCAGGTGCGTTTCAATGCCAGCGACATCCCCGTGGTCTCCCGCATCGACAAGCCCGTCGATCCCCGGGTGGTCGACGACCTGACCAAACGGTTCGTCGACTTCCGGCGCGCCTACAGCGAGGACGGCCTCTCGGTGGCCGAGTTCGACAGCTTCGGGCCCACCCGGCGGACGTTGCGCCAGTTCATCGCGGCCACGGCCGAGCTGGCGGGCATGGTCCGGGACGTCCTGGTCCCTGACCCGGACAAGACCTGACATGGCCACCCGTCTGCACTGGCCGGCCGGTACCTTGGCCGCCGGGGACATGGAGGTAAACCTGACCCCGGAGACGGCGGGCTGGTCGCACACCGGTTTGCGCGTGGTCCGCCTGGCGCCGGGTGGCGTGATCGACCTCGCCACCGGCAACGAGGAAATGGCGGTGCTGCCCCTGGCCGGAGGGCTGGAAGTACACGTCGACGGGCGCCGGCTGCGCCTCACCGGCCGGGACAGCGTTTTCGACCGGGTCACCGACTGGGCGTACGTCCCTTGCCGAGCTGAGGTCCGCCTGAGCTCGCCGGGCGGTGCCGAGGTGGCGCTCCCGTCCGCCCGGGCCGAACGGCGCTTCGACCCGGTCCATGTCGAAGCGGGCGAGGTCCCCGTCGAAGTCCGGGGGGCGGGGCCGGCGACGCGGCAGGTGACCAACTTCATGGCCCCCGGCGTCTTTGACGGTGCCGACCGGCTCATGTGCGTGGAGCTGCTGACCCCCGACGGCAACTGGTCGTCGTACCCGCCCCACCGCCACGACGACTCACCCGAATGCCCCGTCAACAACGAGGAGATCTACTATTTCCGCCTCGGGCGTAGCGGTGGGCGCGGCTCCTCCCCCGAGGGCTTCGCCCTGCACCGCACATACACCCCCGACGGGAGCATCGACGTCAACGTCGTCGTCCGCGACGGCGACGTGTTCTGTGTCCCCCGCGGCTACCACGGCCCGTGCATCGCCGCCCCCGGCTACCCGCTCTACTACCTCAACGTGCTCGCCGGTCCGGGCGAGACGCGCAGCATGGCCTTCTGCGACGACCCTGCCCACCACTGGGTCCGGGAGGCGTGGGAGCACATGGCCCCCGACCCCCGTTGCCCCATGACCGACGCCCAAGGCATGGTGCCTCGATAAGCCCCCACCGCCCCCCCGACCGTCCACATGTTGTGAGCTTGGAACAGTCGGTTTTGTCGACATAGAGGAAAAGGACAAAGGATGGCAAGTGTTCAGGCAGCGACATTGGTGGCACCTCGTCAGATAGAGATCCGGGACTACCCGTTCCCAACTGAGCTCGAACCGGGCGCCGTCCTCCTGAGGATGATCGCGTCAGGAATCTGCGGCACGGACAAGCACACCTTCCGAGGTGAGACCGTCCAGTACGCCGGCACGGAAATGGAGCGGACCACCCCGTTCCCAATCATCCAAGGCCACGAGAATCTCGGCGTCGTAGAGGCGATCGGACCAGGAGGCGCTATTGTCCACGACGGCACTGCTCTGAGCGTGGGGGACCGGGTGGTGCCGGCACCGAACCGCGCCTGCGGCGTGTGCCGCAACTGTCAGCGTGGCTTTCCCTATTATTTGTGCCGCAATTTGGAGAACTACGGGAATTCGCTAACCTGTGCCGAGGCACCCCACCTGTTCGGCGGCTTTTCGGAGCTCCTCTACCTGAGGCCTCGGACGGCTATCTTCCGGGTACCGCCAGACCTGCCGTCAGAGATCGCCGTCCTGACCGAGATCTTCGCCGTCACCCACAGCCTCGAGCGGGCCGCGGCCATCCGTCGGCCCGGTGGTTTCCTACCGGGCGACACCGTGGCCGTTGTCGGCGTGGGCTCCCTGGGCATGGCGCACCTCGTCAAAGCGGCGCTGATGGGCGCCGGACGGGTGGTCGCCATCGACAAGTCGGCTAAACGGCTGGCACTGGCGCACCGCCTGGTCAACGCCGAGACCGTCCTCGTCGACAAGTCCGTGCAAGGCACGGACAAGGGTGTACGCGCTCAGTTGCTGGATCTGACCGACGGCGAAGGCACTGACCTGGTCGTCAACGCCACCGGGTTCCCGGGCTCCTTCGCCCTGGCCGCGTCGATGGTGCGCGACGCGGGAACAATAGTCGAGGTCGGGGCGTTCGTCGACATGGGCCCTGAGGAGTTCAACCCCGCCGTTATCTGCGGGCGGAGCCTGAACGTGATGGGCACCGGAGGCGAGGATCTGCAGGCGTATGCGGGCACGCTCGCTCTCCTCGCCCGCCACCGCGAAGCAATCCCGTTCGCCGAGATGGTCTCCCACACGTTCCGAGTAGCCGACGCTGCACTCGCCCTCGAAACTGCGCTGGACGCCGACAACGCCACGAAGGTGCTCATCTCGAACATGCTCGGTCCCGCCTCGCATTGACCGTGCGACGAGCCGCTGCGGGCCCGCGTGTTGGTCGCGGAACGCATTACTGACATCGCTATCGTCCAGCGGTGCACGAGCTCGGCATCCGCCTCGTCTGTCGCCCGAAAGGTGTGAGCCTAGGAATTGGCCTCTCAGCAGGAGAAGTGGGGGCTGGGGCGTCTACGGCGCCCCGCCGGGCGTCGCTCCGGCGGGGCGGAGCTGCGCCGAGGCACCAGGCGGGGCTCGATCAAGCGCTCGACAGCGGGGCGGCGCGGGTGCAGGATACGTTCGGACAGCATCTCTGCCGCCACCCGTCCCAGCTCGCCGTTCATGGGGTCCACCGTGCTCAGCGAGATACGGCGCATAGCCGCCAGGCTCGTATTGTCATAGCCAACGAGGGAAAGCTCGCCCGGCACGCTGATGCCGAGCTCGTCTGCCGCTGACAGAGCGCCGATGCAAGCGACGTCGTTGAGCCCGACGATGGCGGTGGGCCGGCGGCGGCCACGGAGCAACCTCGCCGCCCCCTCGTAGCCGCTGGGTTCGGTAAAATCGCACCATTCGGTGCGGGTTTCACCACTGAGGCCGTGGCTGCTCATGGCGTCCTCGTAACCGTCGCGCCGGGCCGAGGCGACGGCACTGTGGCGGCCTCCCAGGTGCGCGATCCGGCAGTGACCTAGTTCAACAAGGTGGTCGACGGCCATGGTCGTCCCCAGATGATCGTCGTTGACGACGGTGTCGACCCTGGGCAGTTTCAGGTCCCGGCTGCTGCCCACTACTGTGGGGACGGACTGCGCCGAGGCGACGATGGCGTTGGTCAGCGGCAGCGATCCGACCATGAAAAGGCCGTCCACCCGCAAGCGTAGGAAAGCCTCGACGAGGGACTCGTCCGTCCTGGCGTCCAGGCGCCCATTGCCGAGGAGCACGCTCATCCCCCGTTCGCTCATCAGCATCTGGAAGTTCTCGACCAGGTCGACGTACCAGGGGTTGCGCATGTCCGAGATGACGACCCCGACTATGTGAGTACGTCGCTCAACCAGGCTCCGCGCCATCGTGTTGGGGCGGTAGCCGAGGTCGTCGATGGCCTTCAGGACAGCCTTGCGACGGCCGTCACTGACGTGCGCAGAGCCCCGCAGCACGAGTGACACCAGGGATTTGGAAACCCCGGCCCGGGCGGCCACGTCGTGGATCGTAGGTGTACCCCGGCCCTTGAGCCGAGCCCCGGCCCGGCTAACGGTAGCCACGTGCCGGGCGCCTCAGCCCCGCTCCCCACAAACGGCCCGTTAAGGGCCTGCGACCGAGGTAGAAGGCTGGTCTAACAGGCTGCTCAGGTACTCGAAGCTGGCCCTGACGTCGGCTACCGGCCCCTCACCCTCGGGTTCGGTGGTCAGGATGGTGTCCTGCTCCAGGACGTACCAGCCGGTATAGCCCGAACCTTCTAGGTAGCTCACTATGGCGGCCAGGTCGACGTCCCCACGGCCCAGCGGTCGGTACATCCCCTCCCGGACGGCCTCGGAGTAGGCGAGGTCCCCGGACTTGACCTTGGCGGCAATAGAACTGTCGACATCCTTCAGGTGGGCATGGGCGATGCGCTCGGGCGACTGACGGGTGAGCTCCGCCGGGTCAGAGCCGCCGATCAGCAGGTGGCCAGTGTCGAGGCACAACGATACAGACGAGCCCTCCAGCACTCGCTCCACCTCCGCGCCCGTCTCGACCATGGTACCGACATGGTGGTGAAGGACGGCCAACACCCCGTGCTCGCCAGCCAGGGCCGAGAGACGGTCGAGGTTCCGGAGCAAGGTGGCCCAGCCGTCCTCGTCGAGGGTGGGCCGGGTGTCGTACCCTTCCAAGCCGGAAACCGCCGACAGGACCAGGACGCCCGCACCGGTGGCCTTGTAGCTTTCGAGGATGCGGTCGATCTCGGGCACGGGGTCCTGGGTCGGGTTGTGCATTACTACTGGCGTGAACCCACCGACGGCCCCCAGGTGGTTGGCCGCCAGGACTGCGGCCGCCGCCACCGGGTCGGCGGGCAGGAAGCCCTCTGGGCCCAGCTCGGTGGCGGCTAAGCCGACCTCGCGCATTTCGTCGAGGACGCGCTCGGGGCTCAACTGGTAGCCCCAACCGGGGACTTCGCACACTCCCCAGGAGATCGGTGCTCCGGCGATACGGGGTTTGTTCATTTTCCCACCCTTTCTCTGGAGGTCGTCCTGATTACGAATGCAAGCGGCTGATGGTGCCCATCGCCAGCGGCTCAGTCCAATGCGCCAATAACGTTCTGGTCCCAATCGATAACGGAACCGGTCACCACTCCACTACGTGCTGAGAGCAGGAAGACGACGAAATCGGCAATTTCGTCGACCTGGCCCAGACGGCCCATGGGAAGAGCTTCGCCGGCCCGCTGGCGCCAATCATCGCCGGCGCCGTGGAAAGTGCGCTGGGTCACGTCCTCGCCCTCAGTATCGGTCCAGCCAATGTTGAGCCCGTTGATGCGGATGCGGTCGAAGCGGTGGGTGTGCGCGGCATTACGAGTGAGACCGGCCAGGCCGGCTTTGGTGGCTACATAGGGAGCCAGGTAGGACTGGCCGCAATGCTCGGAGGTGGAGATGATATTTACGATGGTGCCGGGGGCGTGCCGGGCCAGCATGTCCGCCACCGCGCTTTGCATCAAGAAAAACGGGGCGCGCAAATTGACCGCGACATGCTGGTCGAACAATGCCGGGGAAGTGCCCACCAGAGAGCCCCGGGAGGTAAGGCCCGCCGAATTGACCAGGCAGTCCACCCGGCCGTAGGCGCTGATGGCGGCGGCCACCGATGCCTGCGCCTGGGCCACGTCGGCGACGTCGGTGGGCACGTACATGGCAGTTGCGCCTGCGGCCTCGAGGTCCGCCACCACCGCCTGACCCGGTCCGGGGCGGCGACCGGTGACCACCACGGTGGCTCCCTGATGACCGGCCGCCCGGGCAATGGCGGCACCGACGCCCTGCGTGCCCCCGCTCACCAGTGCGACCTTGCCGTCGAGCAGTTTCATCGTTCCGCGTCCTGGGCCGAAGGTTGTGCGGGCCACGACGCCGGCACCCAGGCCGGGTTGGCGAGGGCGACCGGCCGCCGGCCGGCCAGTACGGCGGCAGCGCCACGGGCGGCGTCGGCGAAGGTGGCGGCTGTAGCCCGCCGGCTCAGGCCCATCACGTGCGGGGTCAGGACCACATCCGGACGATCGAACAACCGGTGATGGGCGGGGGGCTCGGGTTCGAAGACGTCCAGCCCGACGCCGGCCAGTCGACCGGACGACAGGGCGACCATGACAGCGTCCATGTCGATCAGGGCGCCCCGCCCGCAGTTGACCAATACTGCCCCCGGCTTGACCGCGTCGAGGAACCGAGCGTCGACCAAATGCCGAGTGGCCTCGGTCAGTGGCGCGTGCAGGCTAATGACGTCGCTGCCCGAGGCGAGGAGGCGAAGGTTGGCGCAGGCCACGTCCTCGGGCGGGGCGGACAATGGGTCGTAGGCGAGGACGCGAGCGCCGAACGCATGGGCGAGCGAGGCAACGCGCCGGCCGATGCGGCCGTAACCGATGATGCCGAAGGTCGCCCCTTCGAGGTCTCCGACGGCCACCTCTCCCCGCTGCTCCCAGTGGCCGTCACGGACCATATCTGTGAGCGGGCCCAACCGCTTGACCAGGTACAGGGCCATCCCCATGACACCTTCGGCCACGGCCGCCGTACCGCTGCCGGGAGTGATGACGACGGCAATGCCGCGTCTGGTGGCGGCGGCCACGTCGACCAGGTCCACGCCCACACCGGTTCGGGCCAGCACGCGCAGGTTGGGCATGCGGTCAAGCAAGGCCTCGTCCACCACCACGTCGGCCCGCACGATGGCGCCGGCAGCGAGGACGAGGTCTTCCGACCTGGGCTCGGCTACAAAGACCGCCTGGTCTCCGAGAGGCCCGCACACCAGGGCGGCATCGACCATCCCCAGAGCGACAACGATAGGTAGCTCCTCGGGGGTAGCCGCCCGGTCAGTCACGGGCGCCACCCCCGCCGGCGGCTCTCCCGAAGGTGGCGTCCGGGACGCGGGTGACCTTGTGCCACTGGCCATCCTTGGCCGAGGCGGCTGCGGCGGCCAGGACTTCGGCGTCAGCCAACGCTTCGTAGATGGTGGAATTACGCCTCTCCCCGCCGCCCAGGGCAACCAGGAACTTTTTTGCTTCTATGACCTTCAGGTCGTCGTAGCCCATCGCATTGCCCGGCCCAGGCTGGAAGCGGCCGTACTCCCCCATGGCGACGTTCGCCAGGACCGTGGTGTAACCGACGTTTGGCCCGCCTCGGCCCAGGCAAAGGCGAAGCTCGTTCATCTGCTCGAAGTTCCACGTTGCCGACCCTTCGGTCCCATAAACCTCGAGG
>Ga0182027_10016652_pt1 | contig 10026 bp, 9 predicted proteins | sample 712E1DmetaG_FD_121300 | JGI IMG/M metagenome (GOLD analysis project Ga0182027, IMG submission 121300) | Permafrost microbial communities from Stordalen Mire, Sweden - 712E1D metaG (Illumina Assembly) | ecosystem: Environmental > Terrestrial > Soil > Wetlands > Permafrost | place: Sweden... | reverse complement strand
ACTTTAGAGGAGGGGATTTTCTTATCATCCCAATAGTAGGATTCCTTGAAAAGCTTCGTTTTTATGCTAAAATAGGCAGTTTTTAATGATTCCTGTTTACCCAGCACGTGACGTTCTTGAGAACTCTCGATAGGCGGTGTTTCGAGGACTCCTTTTGGGGTCATATTTAGTGGAATTTTACAAAACACTTTCACATTCCAATCAAGTCCAATTTCAATTTTTTCCACTAAAATATTAAAAATTTGGCGTTTCATATCAAAATCGTACTTATCCATTCTTTCCGATACTGTTGAAATGAACTCTTTAACATTTGGAAGATTTAAAAGTTCTTTGGATGAGGGAACCATGGTAGATTCCAATTCCTGAAACCTCGATAATAATAAATCCTTCTCTTTCCTAATATCTTCAATGTTCTTGGTAAACCGCCCTTCTGTCATTTCGCTGTTGCCACCGTAATAAGCTCGTTCAAGGTTTCTTTGTTCATTTTCCAATTTACTTATTTTTTTACCGATGGCATCCTTTTCATTTTCAAGAACAGCATACTGCCGCTCATGTTCACGCTCTGCGGATTCTAAAGCATCATAGATGAGCTTTGGACTTTTTATATATTCTTTTATTTTATCCCAAACAGCGTTTTCTAAAACAGGACCTTTTATTGCCTTAAAAGTACAATTCGTTTTCTGCTTTATATCATTACTCTTATTTCCTATGCATAGATAATAGGGGTATCGCGGTTCAATAATCTTTGTTCCATTCTTTAAGGTGTGTCTGTAAAACTCGGTTTTTCCAAAAATTGTATGGCCACAACATCCACAACGAACTAGTCCCGACAGAAGATATTTATGCTTATATTCATGAATTTGAAAATTTGTTCTAACGGTTATTCGTTTTTGAATTTTTATAAAATCATCTCTTGAGATCATTGGTGGTATTTGAATTGTTTGCCATTCGTTTTCTGGATATGGAACGTATTTACGTATATTATCGACATACTTATATTTCTTTTTTGCAAATACGTATTCTCCATAAAGAATTGTGTTTTTTAAAATATTATTTATTGTGCATTTATTCCAATCGGATTTTCCTGTTTTTGTTTTAAAACCCATTTCCTTCATTTTTCCAGCCATTTGGCGAGATGAAAGAGCGGTATTCATAGCCATGCTGATTAATGACATTAATCCACGTTTTTCTTCATCGTCATGAACGAATTCTTTTGTGGTAGGATCGACTTTCCACCCATAGGGAACAAATTCACCCAGATATTTACCTTTTAATTTTGCCGTTCTGCGACCCCTGGTGATACGTTTGATTAATTTCTTTTTTTCCCTTTTACTTAGAGCGGCGAAAAGATCGGACATAAAATCGTCTTCATCATCTTCTAAATCGAACACATTTTGCGGTGTTGCTATTTTTACCTTATTATCTCTAAAGATTTTTTTAATTTGAAGGGTGTCCAGCATATCTTCGCTTCTGCTCAAGCGTTCTGTTTCGACTACCAAACAGTATGAAAATTTCCCTTTTTCTGCATCGGATAATAGTCTTTGCATTGCTGGTCGAGTGAATATTTTTTCACCAGATATACCTTTTGCTTCCTTGTATAGAATTGGTTCCCACCCCTTAACTTCGCAATGCTTCCGTAACACATCTTCTTGGCTCTCAGGGCTCCATTTTTCTTGCTTTTCACTTGAAACACGAATGTATAAAGCAGCAAGTTCACGCTTTACTGTAATTGAAGGGGTGTTGGTCATTTTTTACCTACCTTACTTGTGTTTGTCATTAATAAACACTGCAGTTTTTTTAATTCCTCAATATTTACAATATCAGGAAACACAAGCTCAACATGGATGTCCCTGATTTCTGGATTTGCTTTGTTCTTAAAAATACTTTTTTTATCAACCTCATTTGAATTATTATCCTTGTTCATACCTACTCCACATCCCACCTCCTGCCACTCTCGAATCACATAATGCTTCATTATGCAGGGAGTGACGCCTTATACGGTCTTTTGAACAATTGCCGATAAGATAAAAGTGGGAAAAAAGTCAGTTTTGCGCTGATAAATGAACCAGGGCGGAGGACGGGCTATTTGTGGTAGCGACAGTGCACAGAAATGACTGTGCTGCCTGTTGCTGTTTTTATTTATTAAAATCGTTTGCATAATTATTCACTTTTTTTTGCAGTTTTTAGAAGGAGGAGGGTCTATTTGTTTTCTTTATTGATGGCCCACTATTCCATTCACTTAAACCTCCCCCTCTTTTAATACTGGCAATTTCCTCAGGCGTATGCTATATTATTTGAGATATAATATAACGCATAATCATTGTGAAATGCAAATTATTTATGAAATAATTTAACATGTGGAGTAGCCGATGCCTTTCTCCAAGGACGTTTATTTGAATATTGTGTCGGTAAAAAGTTTTGCGGAGTTGCAGGAGTATCTGGCAAAGAAATCAGATAAGATTGAAATTTCCAAGGGAATTATCATACCTGCTGACATTGCACAGAACCAAAGGAAAGAAACCTACCGTCGTCTGATTATTGCCATGTTCAATAACAAGCAGCTCTATTTGAATAGCATAAAGGAAAACAAGAATGAGCAAAGCAACGAGGATAATGTTATGATAGGTTTTTCATTCAAAAAACCAGACACCATTATCTTTGACGATCCCCAAGAAACAAAGCATCATTATTTACAATATGAGCCTGAAAAGTTCATTGAGCTTGGTCTACGACAGTTCAGGATCTACTCTGAGATACAGTCAATGGATTTCAAGGACAAGCGCCTGGTACCGTTAAATACGGTGGTACAGAAAATGTGGAACGGCGGAGCAATGGTAGGAGGAAAGGAAGATCCGTTAGAACCTTGTGTAAGTGCCTCGACGGTTATTGAACATCCTTTTATTTTCAAAGGTACCGAAATTCCTGAGCATCCTATTAAGATTAAACCTACCTTCAAATGCGATAGTCACATGATTCTTATTTCAGCATCCAGGATGATTCCTGAGGAGGTTGGAGTTCCTTGTCTGGTGGTTGATACTGATGATTCCTTCTGTGCTACGAATACCGTTATCGCCATGAAAATAAAACCTGAATTCAATAAAATCGGTTATTTGGCTCGTTTAATAAAATTCATGTTCAGCCAGGAGTTCAGGAAACAGCTTTTTCCTCAGCGCCATGACAAGTCGCTGCTGCTCTCAATAAAGAATTTGAAAATCACTATGGTACCTGATCCTGCCATTAAAAGCCTTGAGGATGAAAAATTGGTACGAGCCATTGAGGCGCTCAAACTGGCGGATCAAGATTTTAAAGACTGCAAAAAGGAATGTGATCGACTATTTAAATAAATTTCATAATCCTGTAAAGGATTAACAAGGTCTTCAGCTGTATCTAATACGTGTAAGGTTCAAATATTTTTTCTGTTATCTCCTCTCCATTTTCCAGTTTATCGAACAAAGCATACATACGCATCGCCAGTCCCTCTCCTTCAATCATGCCTTCAGGTATGATTCCGATCATCGAAAGCGCTTTTTCAATAACCTTAGGATCAAGGCTTGATTCTGAAAAATGTGTACCCAACGAAGCCCATTTTCTGCGGCTGAAGTGAAAAACGTATGAGCGATTAATCGATCCAACAAAATCAAATCCCTTCCTTTTAAAATCCCAATGAATATTATCAGAACCGATATTACTATATCTTGAATAGAATACATATTGTATTTCTGCCGGCAAAACCGCTGTTGGCAAAATAGAGGAAAATTCTATTCTTCCCGCAAATTTATTTTGAGTAATATAGGACGGTGTGATAATTTTGCTTGGATATTGCGGGTTGCTGGTGAAAAAATAATGCGGTGTTTTATATATTATCGCATCGTAGCAATCGCGCCGATTAAGGTCCATAGCATTGTAATCAAACTTTGAGACATAACATTTTCCTATTCGTTGTTTCACAGCAATCTTCCTTTTATTTTATTGTTTTTTCAAACGCTCAATACTGGTAATAATATTGTAGCCATCTTCGTTTTTTTTCAATGTAATTGCGGCTTTCCTTATAAATGGAAATAGCGCTGGTATTTGATATTTTGTTCCATCGTAAAATCCATGTTTCTCAGGATGCTCAAACACGTCAATACCTGATAAATCCGTAAATGCATCAATAACGGGTGTCATACAAGTTGAAATAAACTGCTGGTTTGTTGTTATATCCACTGGCCAAAAAGGGCGTATCAATAATGGTCTGTGACCAACACACAACTCGCAGCCATCCACAATAACTCCTTTTACAATTTCAATTTCAGCATAAAGGGTATAGGTCTTGCCGCTTTCCGACAATTTGATCTCGGTTTTATTGGATGTTTTATTTGATGCGTCTACAAATACTGCGGTAAATGTACCAGGAATCATTGATTGGCACCTTGAAGCATTTTCAGGGTTACAAACCTTTATTTTTGGTATCATCGGATTAATACTCCTAATTGTTATTGCAGCTATATTCAGAGCTATTGTCAGGATCGCTATTAGCGTCGTTTATTGTAATGCTATATTTTTCTTCATCGAGACTTTTAATAACAAAACCGCTACAATTTAGCCTCTTTTCATTTTCCAAAAATTCCTTCAACGGAAGATATTCGAGAAGTTTGATATCATAGTTCACACAAGTTTTCATTTTATCGGAAATCTGGGAGATATTCACTCCTTTCATTAAAAACATTTTGTCCCGACCTAAACAATCCTTAAGCATTTCCCGATATATCTCTTTTGCTTTGTGTGCCTTGAGTTTTATTGTCCAGATTTTGGGCCGATGATTTTCATTATCATGACATTCCACAATAAAAGCGCTATGCAAATCCTGATTGTTTTTCAATATTGTTGTTAATGATTCACGATCTTCCAATTGTTTTAAGTCGATTTTTTCTTCAATCATAAGTGTGCGCATTTGACCAACAGTCATTCCAGTATGAAAATCAAGTATCCGTTTGCAATAAGCGGTATATATCATTTCAAATTCGATATTATTCTCAAGGTTTTTCCTGTGGCAAATTCTCTGGTAACGATTGAATAATTGGATAATGTAATCAATATGACCCGCCTCAATACCATATGATGCAGCGGTAATACGCATATAATCAACCATCCGATAATTGGTGTTTATTTCAATTTTATTTTTATCCATAATTTCCAAATTTGCAATCGTTGTTTGTAAATCCCTACAAAATGAACCCCACATCAAAGGCAATTTATTTTCCATGTTATTTTGAATTTGACGCTCACCTTTTTTATCTGTTTGTTTAATCTGGTCCAAGTAAACATAAAGGGCTCGTTGTTGAATATCTTTCCTTGAAAGCGGGTCGTTTGCCGACGTCATGGCCAGCAAACAATCATTGATGATTTCAGAAACACTGTGTGTGGTATAGAGTGTGCGGGTTCGATATGCGGCACCAGTGGTCAAACTGGCAATTACATCTAAAAAAGTGTTACTCGGCTTTATATCCAGGTTGTCTATTCCATATATAGCGGCATAGTGGAGGGCAGCCACAAAGGCCCTCACATCATGCGGCAATGGTACTAATTTTGCCCTGTCATATGAAAAAAAGAATGCCAATATTTTTCTTAAAAAGGTGCTTTTCCCATAGCCGTTGCCACCGATGATGACGAAAATGGGTAATAGGCCTATAGAGTACGCCCTTAAGGCATAGGAAATAAGTATTCCTTTTATAAGGATTTTCCATTCAGAGCGTTTTATAGAAGACTCATCCAATGAAAGGTTCTCGATTATGGCCTCAACATAGTCAAAATATCCAGGTTGACTTTCAATCTTAAATTTCTTTTCCGTTTTGCAAGGTGAACTGCCATGTTCCAATAAATATATCCCGTCTTGACCGTTTTCCATAGGATGAATATCGGTTGCGGTAATGCCCCAAAAGGAACCGTCAGGAAGCTGTATTCTCAGGCGATTATCTTTGAAATGGGAAAATTTAGAGGTCGTGATTTTTCTGCAATTATTGAAATGAGTATGGCGTATTTCCGCAACAATGTATTTGTAATAGGTGCCGTTGGAATTAAAACCAAAACAGGTGAATAATTTTTGCAACTCTGGATCATCATCAATAAAAGGGATTATTTCCGCAGGATTATATCTGTTAATTAAATATTTAGCATTGTGTTGGTTGGTGACTGGTTGAAAAAAGACTGGAAAATCCTTTAATAAAACGTTTCGGCATTCCAATTTTTTTATATCATTCGACAATTTTGGCCTTCCAAGCCATATTTCGACATCATCCTTGATTTCCTTGGCTACAATGTGAGTACGGTACCGACCAATTAGGTGTACATCTGCCTTTTCAAGGAATAATAGGGCAGTCTTATCACCATTTTCGGTCCAAAAATTATCAATATCATAACCCTGTGGCAGCGTCGGACAAAGCATCATTTTTCTCCATTTTAAATAAATTGAATTGTTCTGGTACTATCACTCCCCAGTCGTTTTCGTAACAGGCTTCAATGACTCCTTGCGAAGCTTCGTCATTGTCAGGAATGAAAATGGGAGTACGACCAGCGTATAGTTTGCTGATTGCCGTAAAATCACAATTCTGGGAACTACCAATTGATACTATGGCAAAATCAAATTGGTTCAAGTTGTGCATAGCGGAATAAATTGCCAAGGAATTAAATTCACCCTCGCAGAAGAACACCCTTGCATTATTTCCCAGAGTGGATAACCGCTCACGGGTGTAGTGGTAGGGAAATATTCCCAGTTTTCCAGTAGGGTAGAGAGACAGAGTGCGAATCTCTTTGGAATATCCCTCACGAAACTTTATGCAAATAGGATTTCCATCACCGTCGCAAAACAGGAAACATAGCCATCCAGTACAGTTTGTTGAAAGGTTATGGGCGAGGTCGGCAATAAATTCAAATCCCTTTTTTAACAGGACTTTGTTCTTTTTATTTAATTTTAATTTTTTAACCTGTTGTAAAATCCATTGTTTTCGAGTTTCCAATGCTTTTTTATCAAGCTGTCCAACCACGGCGACCTCATTCATTTTATCCACCAATTCCTTTGAAATGTTTCTTTTTTTAAAAAGATAGGAACATGCAAAATTATTTTGCTTGTCGGCCCTGTGGGAATGCCATTGGAAATAGATATCGCTTACCAGCTGCTTGTAAAGGTCCATGGCTTTTTCATTTTTAATAAGGATGTCCAGGATATCCTCTTTTTCTTTCGTTTCAATTTCAATTTTATCCATTGTATTTAAGGCCTCGTTGTTGTTTTGATCCCAATATATTTTGCCAGAAAATACAGCGGCTTCGATTCATGCAGGAGCTCAGTGACAAGGTTGAACATGTTACCGCTTCGATTGCATTTGCCAAAACAGGTCCAAACTCCGTCGTCCCGCATTGAAAACGATTTTCCATGTTTTTCTTTGTGCAATGGGCATGGACCCAGACGATTCCGTCCTGATTTTTGTTTGAAGTGAATAAAAAAAAGCCGCTCTGCTATTTCATGGGCGTTGCCGTTGATTCTGGAAACCACATCCTCATACAGGGTGTTACTATTATTAGCATGTTTTTCTTCATATTTACGATAGTACTCAAGGCGCTTTTTTATTGCTTCAGAAAACATTTTTCCTCCCATGAAAAGGTTTGACAAATAAAATTTATAGTAATAATATACGCCTAAATGTAACTACCACCTTCGGTACCCCCGCCCTTTTGCACCCTACCGATAAAAATTTCCTGGACACAATGAAAACTGATATTTACATTAATAATTTATTGTAAAAATGGAAATCATGTTCGGCAATCCCGCCTTTTTATACCCTACCGAAATGGAATTAATGGAGAAGTGATATTTACAGGATAGGTCTGTTATACTGTGAATAAAAACAGCTAAAGGATAGGTCTGTTATACTGTGAATAAAAACAGCTAAAGGATAGGTCGGGACAGTGATAATAGGAAGGACTGGGTTCCACCGACAAGAAAATCATACCTTTTACAGAAAGTGTTGTCGGGACCTGGGTATTTGAATATTTTCAGGAGATTAGTTTAAAAATGGTATTGATATCAGGGTTAAGGAAACATGAAAAGGTAGGTTAATTTAGCAGGGTTTTTTTTAGCATCAACAAGTCTATATTCCCCATCACCTGTCGGGATTATTGTATAAGGAGTAATTATTTTTTCAATTTTCCTGGCGACATCTGATTTTAAATCTTTATCTGCAGCCTTACTTTTACCATTAAACAGGGATGTTATGAAATACAATTGCGTGGAGGCTGAATAGGAAAACATGGCATAAGCGCCATTACCGAACAGGATTGTACTACTATTTCCCCTATTAAAAACAGGGAATCCTATTACGGCGTATTTTTCAACTCCAAGAAGTTTTGTATTATACTCCCGAAAAAAGTTTTGTTGTATGGTCCCAATTCTATCCTTTTCCATCTGGGCAAAAAAATTCCCTGCAAAATAATCACCTTTACCATCCTCAACATGCCGCTTTGGTAAACGACTTGAATTCCAATCTAAACTTGGATTTGAGGAAAGCATATATACCTTATCAGACATCAGGTCCACCGTAATATCCAAAATAGTTGTGTCGATAGCGTGTTCAAGAGGATCTTTCTTGAGGTTGAAACACCGATAATAGTTATTATATAATTTTTCCGAATTCATAAAAATCTTATGATGTAAAGTAAGATACCTTTTTCTGACATTTTCAGACATCGCACTTAAAGGGTACATAGGGTGTTCAAATTTAAAAAAGTGCATGTATAGCATATAAAAAATCAGTTCCTCCGATGGGTCGATTTTGGAAATTATGCTTTCCAGAAACATTAGAATTGCCAGATTATTTGTTTTGCCTGTGGATTTATGAATAAATCTTGTACTGAAAATATCTACAACCATTGAGAATGAAACAAATCTGAAACACTGGCCGTTTATCAGTGCAATAATGGCTTTTTTAAATTCCACATCTGGGAGTTGCGGAAGCTGCAATCTAGCTGAGGTAAGCGACTGGGACATATCCTTTGCAATTTTATCAGTTTTTAACCTTGCTTGTTCTGCGTCTTTAATAAGATTTTGAATTGAACTGTTCATTTTCAGGTTTCTCTCTGTAAAAAATAATCAATTAATTAAAATTGAATGATATTGGAAAATCTGGTAAAAAAGACCTCCTAGGAAGCCCTACAATCGATGATCGTCGGCTGTTCCAGGCTCCTAGTACTCTCCGCTTTTAACCCTAGTATAGGCGCTTATTTTAAGAGGGTGATTTCCCGCAACTCTTCCGCAGTACTTCCGCAACCCGTTTCCGCACTTGTAACTCCTTTATTTCAAAGGAAGTTTGTGTTAAAATGCGGAAAAGCGGGAAAATAAGGCTCAAATAATTATACCATTAGGGAATAAGATTGCCAGGACAGAACTCATTAATTTAATGGCAAAATACTTTTATCTATTTTTTTCCGCTTTTCCGCAAAATGTTTATAAGTTTATGATTTTTATAATAGTTACAACTGCGGGATCAGTTTGCGGAAACGGTGCGGGATTTTTGAGGCGGTTCAATCTTTGAGGTCCAGGTGTATATTTCCTCACTGTCATCGGACTAACACTACATTTTTTACTATTTATTTTATATGATATCATATGGTCATTTTAATTAATTGAATAATATTTATCATTACGGCAGTGGCCGTTACCTTTTCTTGGGCCGCTTTTAAATCTTTTTCACATTTTTCTTTATGCATTTCTTTAATAACTTTTTTAACAGGCACTCTTTCCTTAATAGCTTTCATCAGTTCAGGTTTAGCTTCAACTTGTTTAGCGAATTCACCATCTCTTCGAACTGTTATTGGACTAACACCTTGTTGTTTCGCTATTTTAATGGCTGTTTTATGTGATACCAAAGGCTCATTTTGATCCTTTGGCGTTTTTGTTCTAATATCGCCACCTTTAGCTTCTTTTATTCTATTATAAAGTCGTCCTCTTATCAGTCTCATCATATCAGGTGATAGGTTACGGCGGCCTAATTGGTT
>Ga0182027_10016649_pt1 | contig 10027 bp, 9 predicted proteins | sample 712E1DmetaG_FD_121300 | JGI IMG/M metagenome (GOLD analysis project Ga0182027, IMG submission 121300) | Permafrost microbial communities from Stordalen Mire, Sweden - 712E1D metaG (Illumina Assembly) | ecosystem: Environmental > Terrestrial > Soil > Wetlands > Permafrost | place: Sweden... | reverse complement strand
GCAGCTCACCGAAGCCTCGAATCCGGCCGCTGCCGCCAAGATGTACGAAGAAAACACTGTTTTGTATCCGAAAGACTACAAGAGCTTCCTGGCTGCCGGACTCTACTATGCCAAGCAGAAGGCAACCCTCGACAAGGCGCTTGCCCTGCTCAAGAAGTGCTCTGCCCTGGCAGACACCATCCCGGCCATGTGGTTTGAAATGGGCCAGGTCTACGACAAGCTCGGCAAAGACAAAGACGAACTCGACGCGTTCAGGAAGTTCATCCAGCTCGATCCGGAGAACGCCGAAGCTGCCGGCAAAATCGGTGAGCTGCTGATCGCCAAGCACAAATACAACGACGCCATGATGTTCCTGGAAACCGCCAACGCCCTCAAACCGAACGATCCCAAGTACATGGTTCCACTTGCGCAGGGTTATATCCAGACCGACCGTTCAAAGGACGCCCTGGATCTTCTGGAAAAGGCCGACAAGCTGAAACCGGAGGACGAGACTATTAAGATAACCCTGTTCGACCTGTACAAATCCACCGGGCAATCCAAGAAGGCTCTTGACGTTATGCAACAGATCGTGCAGAAGAAGCGCGACAACAAGACGCTGCTCAAGTACGCGGATGCCTTGTACCTCTCCGGCTCCTATGCCACAGCCGAAAGCACTATCAAAGACATCACCGCCACCGATCCGGAAAATATTCCGGCACTCATGCTGTACGGCCAGATCCAGTCGATCCAGGGAAAGTGGGACGACGCGGTGGAGACCTACAAGGAAATTTCCTATATCAATCCGAACTATGCTCCGGCCATGTACGAGCGCGCCGAAGTGTACCTCAACCAGTCAAAGCTTCCGTGGGCGAAGACGTTCTACGAACGTGCGCTTAAGGCCGATCCGAATTACGCGCTTGCCGAACTGGGGCTTGCCAAGCTCGCGAAAGTCCAGAAAAACATGGCCGATTACCAGATTCATCTCGACAAGGCGCTCAAGATGGACCCGACAAACAAAGAAATTCAGGAAGAAGCCGGCAAGAAGAAGAAGTAGCGGTCCGGCGTACGTTTGTTTTGAAAGGGCTCCTTGTACTGTTGACAAGGAGCCCTTTCTTTTTGACGCGCGAGTAAGCAACCGTGTTGCACGCGCAGTGCATTGCGCGCGCGGTTCTTCCATTTCGCCGGCAGTAGGCTTGCTGCAATCGGGCAGGCGAAACGCCGCGCCTGCTCGCAGGGTGCCGTCGCGTTCTTGTCGGCTTTGTCGTTGAGGCCAAACCAGGCAACATGCAAAGCCAAAACAGGAAAGGCATCCCGGCGGGATGCCTTTCCTTCCAGTAAGACTCGAACTCTCGCCAGCGTCAGGGAATCAAAACCACCCGCTTGACACACGGCAAAGCTCCGTCGGCGGAATATCTCACAAGAAAGATACCCGCGCAGTCTGCCGATCCCGAACGATTAACAAAATGCCAGCCAGCAGACTGCTTCTCGCAGGTGATTCTACGGATCGACTTGCCGTTTGCAGCCAGGATCTCCAGGGAGACATTCGCCGTTTTGCTCAGGAAATACCTCAGCGCGCCGCCCGCACCGCTTATCGTGACCGTTGGGGTCAAGGATACATTTGTCGCTCGCATAGGAACGTGCGCAGACGAGGAGATAGACGACACCGGATAGGTGGTAAACGAAGCGGTGCCGGAGCCAAGCCCGGCAGCTGCGGCCGTGACCGTCGCCGTGCCCGGCGTGAACGTGGAGCGGACGGCCACCTTGCACATGCCGCCTTCGGCCGACAGCTCGTGGTCGAGCGGCGAGTGATAGTCGATTGGTTTCCCCGCGGTAACGAGCTGATCGCTTCCTCCTCGGTAGTCGCCCGGGCCGGAGACGCTGAACGTGATCAGGTTGCTTGCCGTGGGGCACCAGATTCCGTTGGCGTCAACCACGGTTGCGAGGACAAACGCGGCATCCGTGCCGTTTGCCTGGATCTGAAACGTGTCTCCGCTGGGCTTTACCAGGGCAGGCTCCACGGTAAGAAGGATATGGTCCGGATTGCCCGCGGTCTTCTTTTCGTCGAAACAGACCACATTTCCGCTTGCGTCAAGCCCCTCGGCGCGAAGCGTGCCGGCCGCCCATGTCACGTTCCAGAAACACTGATACGGCAGCTGTGTGGTGTTCTGGTCGGTGCCGTCGCCGGTCCCGGTCCACGGGTTGGGCGTCTTGATTCCTTGACTCGTGCCATTGATGAGCAGCCGGACGCTTGGACAGTTGCTGAATGCGTTCACCTGCACGTTGCCCGAGCGGTTCCAGTGATGTGCAAGGGCCACAACCGGTTTCACCGAATAGGGTGTCCATGCCGCCTTGTAAATGTAGTACAGCATCTTGGGAATACGGTTGAAGTCCATCATGGAGGAACCGAACGACCGCACGCTTCCCTCGCCCACGCCTTCGAGAAACGCGCCCGACTCGCCCGGCGTTTCGCACAGATACCATTGTGACAGCCCGAAGCAGTTTGCCTGCCGCGCTTTTCGCCAGTTTTGGACATAGGGGCCGGCGAACGCGAGTTCGTAGTCGTACGCATACCGTGCCGTCCTTGCGCCGCCCCACGCTTCCGCGCCCCAGCAGGGAGTGTTCGGGAGGCTGTTCTTCATTGATATTTCGCAACCGGAAGACGAGCAGGAAATAATGTCCGCGATCGTGGGATCCGCCGCGCTCCCACCCCTGTCGGACTGCGCCCTCGTGTTGACAGAATCCCACGTCTTGGAGATGGCCTTGAGCTGGGCTGCAAATGTCGGGTCAATGGGCCCGTTGCTTACTTCCCAGGCAAGAATGGAAGGATCATTCCTGTCCCGAATTATCATGTCTCTGTGCAGTCCGGACTTGTAGGTCTTTTTCGTGTCGTTCAGCTGGGCCGTGCTGAACGTGCCTTCGAGCTCGCCGCTCGGCTGCACCAGCATCACGCCGTACGCGTCGCATGCATGGACGAATTCGGGGCTGCTGGAGGAATGGCCCGGCCGCCACATGTTGGCGCTGCAGTTCGCAGCAAGCTTTGCGTCGCGCCACTGCTGTTCCTCGGGCACCGCGGTCCCCAGCGCGGGATAGTCGTACCGGCTCGAAACTCCCCACATATAGTGCTGGTGTCCATTGATATACGGGAAATTGTGGTCCCAGGTGATAGTGCGTATGCCCAGCGGGCTCTGGAAGACATCCACCGTTGTCCCGCCCACCTTTACAATGTGATACACCTGATACAGATACGGCTGTCCAAAGGTGCTGCCGGCCGGATACCACAGATGCGGATCGGCAATGGTGCAGTTGACATCAAACACGAGGTTCGTGTCCGCGCCGACCGTCTGGGTATTATCCGACGTATATACAACGGTCTGCGTGGCATCAACAATCTTGGTGGTGACCGTCACCGCCTGGGCCGCTGCATTGTCGTTGCGCACATTGGTTTGCACCTTGACAACTGCCGAAGCGTCGGAACAGGAAACCGTGGCAACGTAGGTGCCCCATTGGTTCAGCACCGAGTATACGTTGAGCGGCACATGGACCTTGTCGGTGACATGCATGTACACGGGCCGGAACAGTCCGTAGTCGCCCTGCCCGAACCGGTAGTCTATGGAAAAGCCGGGATAGGTAAAAAATCCGCCGTTGCCGCTCATCTTGACGGCCAGGACATTGTCGGTTCCGTCGAATTTCGCGTACGGGGTAATGTCCACCGCAAACCCGATGAACCCCACCACGTGCGTTGCATTGGCGTTAATGCCGTCGTTGCCGGGCAGGAACGTACCGTTGATGTATACCGCCGCGCCGAGGTGGGCACCTTCGAATTCCACGAATATTTTTCTTCCGGAATAACCCGAGTCGAGCGTGAAGTGCTTCCTGTACCACGAGACGCCTCCGTACATGGACCCCGTGGCGCCGCCGCCCGACTGGTTGTTGAACGATTCCGTGTCGCTCCAGGTGTGGGGAATGCCGACGGTGCTCCATGTCGCATCGCTGGTGGCCGGAAGTTGCGCATTGGCAATATCGCCCTTTGCAAATTTCCACGGGGTGGCCCCCAGGTTGATTTTGACCCTGTTGCCTTGCTCCGGCGCGTACGTATCCGCAAGACAGCCCGCGGCCGCCAAAATCACCGCGGCGCAAACTGCCGCAGCTCTTGTTTTGAAGAACATGTCTCCCCCTTTGTTGGAATCGTAACCGACAAATTGTCTCGATGGAGCCGCGGGTATCATGTTTGAATGCGCCGCCCTGCAATCCCCACGCATTACTTACGTACACCCCTTTGTGACAAAATATAATGAATATGAGACGAAATTGAGTCTTCCTTGCAATCATTGTTCACGCCCGTGAACAGGGGGGCCGGACGCAAGGCTCGCGCGCGACGGTGGGTGGGGACGTGTTTGAATCCAGATGGGCAAAAACGCCCGGGGGCTGCGGCCGAACTACTACTGCAAAAGCTGCACTATCCGGTGTACCATGACGGATACTGCGCAAACGGGCAGAAGCAATCTTCGCCAGGCGACTCGCTGCGGGGAATTTTCCCCTGGTTTTGATCAATGCATATGCATCTCATTCATCGGCGTGCCGGATTCATACGGGATAGTAACTTTCAGTCTCAATTTTTTACCGTTGACGATAAGTAAGATTGTCAACGGGCCGTTCGGCAACACCACGTTGTTGCCGTAATGCGTCGATTGTTCGCCCTTTCCGATTGCCTGCATCATGACAATCGGAACGTCAACAGGATCGCCGAATTGCTCCCCTTTTTCGTCAAGTGCCTGGAAACTCATTTTGACTTTTGCGTTTGTAATAGCCTTTTCCGTAAGTGCATTAAAAACATGGACGACCAGATGGCTGTTCGGTTTTGTTTCCGCATCAGGTTGCAAAGGCTTTGCCCCTCCCAGGATCAGCATTCCTTCCTTCGCGTTTCCGGCGGCAACCTGATCTTTTGTAAAGAATGGCTCGGCGGGCAGCACATGTAATTGGATATGCATGCCGCTGGTCGTTGTATCGGCCACAAAATGGCCGGCATGAACGCTACCGCAAGCAAGAAGGGAAAAGATGGCGGACAGGCCAAGAATGGGGAATTTACTCATGCTCATCTTCCTCCTGGAAAAAGTACGGTCACCGGACCATTAAATACTTTTGCGTACATCATGGAGGGAAATTACTCGGATGATGTTTTCCAATGGGAATTGTGCAAACCTTGTGCCACGCGAACAGGCACAAGCAGACGGATCGGGGCAACACGCTGCATTGAGAATCGAGCGAGCTGTTTTCTCGTTTTCAAGAAGAGTTTTCTCACAATAAGAATTATCTCCCAGCCAAGGAACTGGCTGGCGCCGGGAATTCCGGCGCGAGGCAAAAGCTTCACCGGTCCGAGGTTCGTCATTTTTCCAGTGGAGAGCAAGTATATTATTTATTCGTTACGCGGCCGTCGACGCAAGGCCGCCTCGCCCCGGCAAACAAGGACCCCTTTGAAGCGGATGAATCAGTCGAGAATTCATATCTTTGTGCCGCTCCTGTGCGTATTTGCCCTGTGCACATGCGCGTTCGGCCAGACGTTCCCCGACCGGCCCTCCGGACCGGTGGCGGATCTTGCGGGCGTTGTGGACCAGCCCACGCAGCAGAAGATTTCGCTGGTGGCCCAGGCGCTCTGGGAGCAGGCCGGCTTCGGTCTTGTTGTGGCCACGTTGCCAAAGCTCGAAAACGCAACCGTCGACGACTATGCGCCGGAGCTTTACAAACGCTGGGGAATCGGAACAAAGGGATCCGACGAAGGGGTGCTGATCCTCCTCACGCTCGACCCCCGCAAAGCTCGCGTGGAAGTGGGCTACGGATCCGAAGGGTATCTCAATGATGCAAAGACGGGCAGAATACTTGACGAATTCGGAGTCCCGTATTTCAAGAACAACGACTATGCCGCGGGCCTGCTCAACATTTCTCTTGCAATCGCCGGCGAGGTTTCGCGGGAGAAGCACATCACGCTGGCGCTTCCCGGACCCAGCGGCTATGCAATTACCCGGCACTATGCAAAAGTTTCGCCGCTAAACCTGGTGCTCCTGCTCGCGGTCTTGATCTTCCTTCTGGCCACGCCCTTTGGCCGCACCATATTGTGGGCCATGCTCCTGAGCAGCCTGATGGGCGGCGGCCGCAGAGGCGGCGGCGGCTTTGGCGGGGGGTTCGGCGGCGGTGGTTTCGGAGGAGGGTTCGGCGGCGGCTCCAGCGGCGGCGGCGGGGCATCGCGAGGCTTCTGAAGTCGGCTCCAGAAGATTCACCGCAAAGGCGCAAAGAACGCAAAGGACAAATGAATAGTTGACAATTGACTGCAAAGAAGATATTCGAGGCCCAGCTCCGGGTCCCCGGCTCTCTAAATCCGGAATCTGGCATCGTTGGTACCTCGCGAAGCACCTGTTAGGAAAAGAGGTTCGTGTATGGGAATAATTACCAACCCAATCGATCTTGCAAAACTGGCAGCCGCGGATTTTGCCGCCTGCTACGGAAGCGACCTCGTGTCGGTTATCGTGTATGGAAGCGCTGCGGGGCAGGATTTCGCCCCGAAAAGGTCCGACATCAACCTGCTCGTGGTTCTTTCGGCGATCACACTTCCGGTGCTCGAAAAATCGATTGCGGTCCAGCAGAAATGGATGAAGAAGCGGTTTGCTCGACCGCTGTTTCTGGACAAGGAATATGTCGCGAGTTCACTCGATTCATTTCCCATCGAGTTCTTCGACATGAAGGACTGCCACAGCGTCGTTTTCGGCGAGGACGTTTTCCAGAATCTGGTGATCGAGAAAAGCGACTTGCGGCTTCAGATCGAGCGGGAAGTCAAGGGAAAATGGCTGCACCTTAACCGGGGCTGGCTGGAGTCAAAGGGAAACCCAGCGCGACTCCGGCTGCTGCTGTCGCTTTCCATAAGGGATTTCTCGCCGATCTTCAGAGCCATCCTCCATGTGAAGGGGCTTCCGATTCCACGCGAAAGATCCGCCCTGTTTGCTGCCGCGGGCTCGGCCTTCGGTCTCAAAGGGGGATCGCTGGAAAACGCATTGACCGCAATCAAAAGCGGTGGCAGGCGCGAAATGACGGCAGCCTTCCCGCCCTACGCGGACGCCATTAAATCCATGTGCAACGCCATAGACCAAATCTCAACAAAGGAGAAGTCATGAAAACATCGTACAAAGTCCTGATCGTTATCGGCATCGTGGTGGTGCTTGCGCTTGTCGTCGCCAGCCAGTTTATCGGATGGAAGAACCGGCTCGTTTCTCTGGACGAAAACACGAAGACCCAATGGGCCCAGGTGGAAAGCCAGTTGCAGCGCCGACTCGATTTGATCCCCAACCTTGTCGAAACCGTCAAGGGATACGCCAAGCATGAGGAGTCCGTTCTCACCGAAGTGACGAAGGCACGCGCGAGTGTCGCCGGGGCGAACACCCCTTCCGAGAAGATGGCGACAAATAATCAACTCACCTCCGCCCTGTCGCGGTTGCTGGTTGTTGTCGAACGCTACCCCGATCTCAAAGCGAACCAGAACTTCCTGGCTTTGCAGGATGAGCTTGCGGGAACGGAAAACCGCATTTCGGTGGCGCGCCAGCGGTACAACGAAGCCGCCCGCGCGCTCAACGCTACGCGCAGAATGTTTCCCTACAGCCTGGTGGCGGGCACGTTCAAGGAAGCGCCCTATTTCGAAGCCACAGCAGAAGCGAAAGAGGCGCCAAAAGTTAAGTTTTGACGCCCTTTCCGGCGGCCCCAGAGGACGAGATGCGTGGAGATCCTCCGTCGCCGCCTATTTCCCTCTCCGCATCCCCCGAAACACCACGTAGCTCACCATCCAGCAAATCCCCGCCGCGCCCAACGCCAGAATGATGCTGCCGAAAAACCAGTCCATGCCGCCTGAAATATACGGCGCCAGCCTGCTGTGAACGAACCCCGCGCTCCAGGTCCGTGGCACTACGAGCTTTCCAATGGCGACTGCCGCCGCGATAATAAGCGGCAGAAACGGCAGCGAGGATATGCTGACTCCCAAGAAGGCAAGCGGCTTGTTGAGCCGCAGCGCCATGGCGAGCGCAAAAACGGTGAGCACCTGGAATCCGTAAATGGGAAAAATGCCTATGAACACGCCCAGCGACAGCGACCAGGCCGCCTCTTTCGGCGTCGAATGAGCTTGAAGTTCGTGCCGGAAGAGCGCTGCTATTTTTTGCCGCCATGTTGCGCCCGGCATATCCACGATGAGAAACGGCACGAACAGCTTGATTATCACCGCCTTCGAATTTACCGTGAATATTCGCAGAAAATCCCGGACCGGCCGGAAATGAGATACGGCTGTATTCCGAGGCGCATAGTAGAGCCGGACCGGGACCGATTTTACCGGAATGCCGTTCCAGGCTGCCTTGACAAGCGCTTCTTGTTCGAATTCGTACCGGTCGCCCTTGCAGGCGAGGGCCGCAATTTCCAAAAGCGGGAACGCGCGGAACCCGCATTGCGTATCGCCAATATCGAGTCCGGTAATGAATTTGTACCAGAACGACCCAAAGCGCCGGCCCGCGGCCGAGCGGCGGGGCTGGCCGGTCCGCCCCGAATCGAGAACCCGGTCGCCGATCCACAGCGCCTTCGGGTCCAGCGTGATGCTTCCCAGGAATGCCGGGATGTCGGCGGCGGAGTGCTGGCCGTCGGCGTCCAGCGTTATCGCGTGTGTGAATCCAAGGGCAAGGGCCTTTTCGAACCCGGCGCGAAGCGCCGCGCCCTTGCCGCGGTTGGTCTCGAATTCGGTGGCATGAACTCGCGCGTTCGATTCGGCAAGTTCAGCAAGAACCGACTTTGTTTCGTCCGTTGAGCCGTCGTTGACAACGATAATGTCGGGCAGGTATTCGGCCGTTTTCGCAACGACGGCGGCAAGGGTTCCGGCATTGTTGTACGTGGGGATTATTGCAATCGGGCGAACGAATGAAGAACGCGGAAGAGTTGCGGTATTGGTTGTAGGCATTTGGAGCGCGAAGCGGCCGGGCAGCGCTGCCGGAGGCTATGCGGCGCGGGACACGGCTTCGCGGAGTTCCTTTGAAAGCCTTACTTCCCTGAAAAAGGCCTTGGGGTACAAATAGTCCTCTCCGGATTCGTCAATCACTCGCACATGACCGTGTTTCTCGGCAGAAGCGTCCGGGATGCTTTCGTACAGCTTCCGCTGCTCCAGCGAGGCCGCATAGCCTTGGTTTTCGATGCAAACGACAAACGTACGATCTTTATTCATGACTGTTTCTCCCGCACGAACCGTTTTACTTTCGTTTCCACCTTGCCTATCCCGTTGCATTCGTACCAGTGAAGCTCGACCTCTGTTACAAATCCGTCGGCAAAACATACCGTCGCGATACCCTTCATTTTCATCCAGCGCCCAGGGCCGTAGACTTTCTTGAGCCGCCTGAGCTCACGGATCGATGCGCCTGTCGCAATTGTTTCCTTCTGCGACACCTCTGAAATTAATTCAAAGTACATTGGCTGAAAACCTTTTGTTTACGTCGGCGCAAACCATCTTTGCCCGGTATGCCACTCGGTCGTGACACCACAAGATCCTTACTTTGCCCTCCTTTTCCTCTTATCAACCACCCGTACTTTCTTGGCGCATTGCTCCCGATGGTGGTTGATTGTCGCGACATTCGACACCAACACCGGAATCTGAACCCGGGCCTGCGCCCGCAATTGGCTGCCGATCTTTTCAAGATTCGACGGCATGGTGGCCACGTGGATGGAAACGCGGTCCGAGAGCGATTCGTCATCTTCGATGATGATGATGTAATCGTCGATGCCTTCGAGCGAATCGAGCACGTTGGTTATTGCGAGCGGATACACCGTAGTGCCTTTCAGCTTGATCATATGCGCTTTGCGGGCGAGAATCGGGCCAACCCGGATGGAATTGCGGCCGCAAGCGCAAGTGCCGGGAAGCTTGAACGTGATGTCGCCGGTCTTGTAGCGAACCAGCGGCACGCCTTCCACGCCCAGCGGCGTGGCAACGAGCTCGCCCGGCTGGCCGTCGGCAACCGGGTTTCCGCTTTCGTCGACAATCTCG
>Ga0182027_10016648_pt1 | contig 10028 bp, 7 predicted proteins | sample 712E1DmetaG_FD_121300 | JGI IMG/M metagenome (GOLD analysis project Ga0182027, IMG submission 121300) | Permafrost microbial communities from Stordalen Mire, Sweden - 712E1D metaG (Illumina Assembly) | ecosystem: Environmental > Terrestrial > Soil > Wetlands > Permafrost | place: Sweden... | reverse complement strand
GCAGAAGGAAAAACGTTGCAAAAAGTCTGCCGTCCTTGCGCAGTATGCGGGAAATTTCCCGGAGGTAATTGTTGACATCAGGCAAGAACATATGCGTAAACAGGGAAACGGCAAGCACAAAAGTAAACTCGTTGTCCGGAAACGGAAACCGGAAGGTATTTGCCTGTATGGAACCAGCCTTGTTGTATTCACCCGAATAGACGTCCACGTGGAGGAACTTGCACTGAGGGTATTTCGGGGCAATATTCGCGTTGCTCCAGTCGATGAGGGGTTTCAGGTTGTCGAGCCCCACATACTGTCCGCCGGACAGATAGTCGGCAATGTGGATGGCGACCCTGCCGCAGCCGCAGCCGATGTCGAGGACCGAATCGGTCGGCGTGAGTCCGCCGAGTTTGACAAGCCGGTTGAACTCGTACTGTCCCCACATCACGTAAGATTCCTCTTCGTAAAACGGCCCGACGCCCAGCCGGATATCAAGGGGCGGAATAAGACTTGGATCCATATCGGTTCCTCTGAAAAGTGAAGTTGTTTTTCCTCTGCCGGCACATCACGTGCCGACACCGTACGTTCTAAGACTCTCGTTCGACGTTGCTTCAAGCTCTGCCCGGCAACCGCGATGCGCAGCCCGTCCTTCCGTTAGGCAGCTCCGGAAAACCGTGTTTACGGGAGCAGAACGAGATTGCACCATCGCACGCCGTCGTAGCGGGCGAACAATTCCGGAAAGTGTTCAACCATGTTCTGCTTTGCCGTTCCGTCTTCCTTTAGTTCCACGAATGTCGAGAAGTTGCCCTTGACAATTGCCGCAATTTCCTCGCGGGGTATGCCGGACCGGTCCAGGCCGTAGGGCCAGAATTCTATCACCCAGGGTATGGCGCGTCTGGCAAGCACGTTGTGTGCGCCCTTCAAGACATGACCTTCGCTGCCCTGCGTATCCGACTTGATAAGCGCAACGTTTGAGATGTCGATGGACGAGTTCTCCACCATTGTGTCAAGCGTGGTGCAGGTAACCGAAATGCGCCTTCGCATGGCCTCGTTGTAGCTGCCCGCACCCGGGTCTTTGTACCGGACCCGGTGATCGCCGAAATTGTCGGCCGACAGCTCGAATTCGACCTCTCCCTGCCTGCTCCCGAGAGCGAGGTTGAACGGCTTGATGACATTGCCGAGGTTGTTGATCTTTACGTTGTAGTCGAGCATGTGAAAGTTGTTCGGGTCCGGCTCGAACGCGGCAATGGTTGTGAACCTGCCGTCGAGGGCAAGCGGAATGCTCGTGGTTCCGATGTTCGCGCCGATGTCGACAAAGCCGTGTTTTTGCGGGTCAAGATGAACATAGTCAAAGAAGCGCAGCATCTCACGGTATCCGTATTCACCCTCGGCAAGCAGCGAATGGCCGATGTCGGTGTCTTTTATGTCAACCATGAAGTCGCCGTGGTTGGTTTCACACACAATGCGTTTCATGCGCAATTCGCCGGCGGCCTGCGCAATGAGGTTCAGAAGGTGTCTGCGTTGCTGAACATCCAGCATGGTGGTTCCTTCGCGTTCTAATCGGAAACCCGCTCACGCCCCAAGGGCGCACCGGACAATGTGCCCCGTGGCGCTCCCTCAGGGAGATGGAGGGGAAAGTACTGTCTATGTCGTGACGTTCTCCGCAAGAGCCTGGCGCACCGTGACGTTTGCGCCCGTGGAAAGGTCGATCACCGGCATGTCGCCTATCACGGTTTTCCGTTCCGGAAAGGAAAGATAGGTGAGCCTGCCCGTCGGATCGACCGATTCGCGGAATTTCGACTGCACGTATCCCTGTTCCGCCGAAAGCACGGGCAGCCTTCCCACCTTGTCTTTACGAACGAAATAGGCGTTGTTGCCCTGGCTGTTCGACCCGACAAACGCGTAGCCCTTCTTCTCCGCAAGCATGCAGAACGCGGCGATCGAGCAGCCGAAATACAGGCCGGAATAATGCGCCTTATGCCGCACGAACCGCGGATCGTAAGGAATGGTGAGCGCCTTTTTCCAGCCGAAGGTGCTGTTGTATTCGGTGATGACGATAATCGGGTTCACGGCGGTAATGGCGTCCCAGATCCAGTAATCGTTCCCGTCCACGTCAATCGAGAGTATGCCGATTTCGTCCTTGTAGCCATTCTCCGAAATCAAGCTGTTGATATTGTCCCGGTCAATAAAAGCGCAGACCGCGTTGAGTTCGTGGCGCCACCGAAGCACGTCCTGCTGGATGAACTGGACGTTCTCCCTGCCGCCGTCCATCACGAGTCCCGACCAGTTGTCGTTGTACAAGAGGAACCGCGTGTTGGATTCGACATAGTTCTCCACGCCGAATTCCACGAAGGTCCGCCGCAACGGCGGAATGTCGACGGCATGAATCAGGTACTGGATTATGCCGTCGTCGCCGAACTGGGAATAGACCTTGAACTCGGCATCGCGGATGTCGTCGTACATACCGTGCTGCCGTATCTGGTTGATGAGGGATTTTGCGGAAAGGTGGAGGCCTGCGTCAACCTTGTTCTGGGCCTGGTTGAGCCGGATGAGAAGGTAAATGATCTGGTCGAGTTTGTTGTCCAGCGCAGGATCGGCCATGAATGGTCCTTGGTTGGGGAGGTGCGGTAATACGGCGAATGACGCGAAACGGCAATCCCCGTTCGCTTCCGAATCCCGCACCTATTATTATATGTATCGGGTGCGCCAAAAAAAACATTAAAGTGACGCGCAAAGACTTGCCCGTGTCGGCCTCCCGGCCATCGTGGCATGACGCGTCAAAACTATGGTATAATCAAAGGCGCGCCAGCATTGGCTCGGCGGCTGTTCTGAGCCCGGGCAAAACCGCCCAAGGATTTTCCTGCATGCATAAGCGAACCGTTGTGCTCCTGATTCTCCTTTTGCTCGTGACGTGCGTCGGTTTCGCCTATTGGAGTGTTGACAAGTGCGAGTTCAGCAGTTTTGACGACTACCAGTATGTGTCCAGGAATTATCACGTTATCTCCGGGTTCTCCCGGGAAAATCTCGCCTGGGCTTTTTCCACATTCCGGGCCGGCAACTGGCATCCGCTCACGTGGTTGTCGCATATGCTCGACTGCCGGCTCTACGGGCTCAAACCCGCGGGCCATCACCTCACCAATCTGCTGTTCCACTTGCTTAACACGATTCTGTTGTTCCTGGTCCTTAAGAAAATGACCGGTTCGCTGTGGAAAAGCGCGCTTGTCGCAGCGCTGTTCGGCATACATCCGCTTCATGTCGAATCGGTCGCCTGGGTATCGGAACGCAAGGACGTTTTGAGCACGTTCTTCCTGCTCCTGGCCTTGCTCGTGTATGCATCGTACGCGAGGAATAGGAAACCTGGATACTACACTGGCGTTCTGGTTCTTTTTTGCCTCGGACTCATGGCCAAACCCATGATCGTTACGTTCCCTTTTGTCCTGCTGCTGCTCGACGTGTGGCCGCTGCGGCGAATTGCCGGGAGTGTGGTAACTGAAGGAGACGGCCGGGGCGAACAATGGCCCCGCCTTATTGCCGAAAAACTGCCGTTTCTCTTTGTGTCAATCTGTTCCTGCGCCATCACACTCGCTGCCCAGCATGCGGCAGGAGCCATGGTGGCGGTTCAAAAGCTTCCCGTATCCATCCGGCTCGAAAACGCAGCGATCTCTTATGTAAAGTACATTGAAAAGACGTTCTGGCCGGCTCACCTCTCCTTTTTTTATCCGCATGCCGCGGTGCATCCGAATATTTTGCTTGTCCTGTCTTCTTGTGCAGGTATTCTCATTGTGACGGCTGTTGCGGTGATCTTGCGAAGGAAATACCCTTATGTCCTGGTTGGATGGTTCTGGTTTGCCGGCATGCTCGTGCCGGTTATCGGGTTAGTTCAGGTTGGTTCGCAGGCAATGGCCGACAGGTATACCTATGTTCCGATTGTCGGGTTGTTTATCGCCGTTGTTTGGTTGCTTGGAAATCTGGCAGGCCTGCACCGGGTCATAAGAACAGCGATCGTGACGCTGAGCCTTTCGGCCATCGTCGTGCTCGCGTTCCAGACGCGCGCTCAAGCGGGATATTGGAAAAATGATCTCACCCTGGCTGAGCATGGCCTTGCCGCGACAAAGGGCAGCTCTGTGGCATACGCAACTAAGGGCGTATACCTTCTCAATCAGCGCCGACTGGCTGAAGCGCATGAATGCTTTTTTCTATCTTTGCTTTGTGATTCAACTAGAATGAATTCAAAATTCAATATTGGTTGGATATACCTTCAACAGAACAAGCCCTTGCTGGCGATTCCCATTTTTAAAGAGGTATTATCCAAGGAACCCCGTAACACCCTTGCCTATCTGAATTGCGGCATGGCCTATGCAAAACTCGGCGACGTTCAATCCGCCACAGACTACTACAAACGCGCCGTTGCAAGCGATTCTTCCTATGTCCCGGCATGGCAAACGCTCGGTCTTGCGTATGGGGCTGCGGCCGACTATGTAAAATGCCGGCAATGCCTGACGCAAGCCATCCGATGGAATCCGCGGGATGCCGAGTCCTATTTCTATATGGGAAATTGCTGTCTGGCCGCCAACCAGGCCCCGGAATCGGTTGGCTGGTTTCTCAAGTCTGTCGCGCTGTTCCCCGATTTCCCGGAGGCGCACCAACAATTGGGTGAAGCATACAAGTCGCTGGGCTGGCAGGATCTTGCGCAGCAGCAGTTTTTTATCGCGGCCGGGCTCACCGGGCGCCTTCAGAAGAAACCCTAGAGCATACCTTGCCATGAAGCACAGGCGAAACACACTCTATGCTATCGTTCTCGCGCTCGTCCTTTGCACGGGGTTTGCCTACTGGAATTTGGACAAATGCGATTTCGTCAGCATCGACGATCACCAGTACGTTTCCAAGAACCACCATGTGCTGTCCGGCATCAACGCGGAAAACATCGTGTGGGCATTCACCACCTTTGAGGCCGCAAACTGGCACCCGCTCACCTGGCTGTCTCACGCCCTGGACTGCGTGCTGTACGGCAGCCGGCCTGCGGGCCACCATCTCACCAACCTTTTGCTTCACCTGATAAACACCGTGCTCCTGTTCTTGGTTCTCAAATCGATGACCGGCGCCGTTTGGAGAAGCGCTCTGGTGGCTGCCCTGTTCGGCGTCCATCCGCTCCATGTTGAATCGGTCGCGTGGATTTCGGAGCGAAAAGACGTGCTCAGCACGCTGTTCTTGTTTTTGTCCCTGCTCTGCTACGGCTGGTATGCCGCCCGCAAAAAGCCGAAGTTCTACAGAGGATCGCTTACATTCTATTTCCTGGGACTGCTGGCAAAGCCGATGATCGTCTCACTCCCCTTTGTCATGCTGCTGCTCGACTGGTGGCCGCTTCGCCGATATGCACCGTCTGTTTCGAATACGCAACGGCCGGCATTTCTCCGTCGCTTCCTGCATCTTGCCGCGGAGAAGATTCCCTTTTTCGTACTGTCGGCAGCCTCTTGCGCCGTGACGCTCGTCGCGCAGCACGCCGGCGATGCCATTGTCAAGGCAACGGAGCTTCCCTTTGTGAGCAGGCTGGCCAATGTCGCCGTTGCCTACACAGCGTACCTCGGAAAAACCTTCTGGCCCGCTCATCTGGCGTTCTTCTATCCGCTTCCCCAGCATTATCCTTTGGCCCCGGTTGTCCTTGGCTGCCTGATTCTGGCCGCGGTATCGGCCGCTGCGCTGTTCTTTGCCGGAAAGTTTCCCTATCTCCTGTGCGGATGGCTTTGGTTTGTGGGCACACTCGTGCCTGTTATCGGCATCGTCCAGGTGGGCTCGCAGGCAATGGCCGACAGATACACCTACGTCCCGCTTGCCGGGTTGTTCATCGCGCTGGCGTGGTCTCTGTACGACGTTTTCGGCCGCAGCCGGTTCCTTCGCGCCGGCGCCTCAATCGGATCGATCATGGTCCTCGCGATGTTGGCTTTTCAGACTCGCGTTCAGGCCGGGTACTGGAAGAACGATCTCTCGCTGGCAAGCCACGCGCTGGAGGTCACCACGGGCAATTTCCTCGCCTACAGCGTCAAGGGAAATGCACTTCTCGATCTGGGCAGGTACGATGAGGCAACGGACTGCTTTCAAAAATCCCTTGCGCTCCGCCCCACGCAAAACACGCCGCGGCTCAATATCGGCCTCATTCTTCTTCGTCAAGGCAAACCGGAGCAGGCGATCGTCGTTTTTCACCGGTTGCTGTCCCTGGATTCCAACAACACCCTTGCCAATCTCAACTGCGGAAACGCCTATGGCATGCTCGGCGACACGCAGTCCGCAATCAGGTGTTATCGCCGTGCCATTGCAGTGGAGCCCTGGTTTTCGGCGGCTTTGCACAACCTGGCAGTCACCTACAAGACCATGAAGGACTACGGTGACTGCAGGCACTATCTTCTCAAAGCGATTCGAAACAATGCCGGGGATGCGGAATCCTATCTCAGTCTCGGGGATTGCTGTCTGTACGACAAAGCGCCCCGGGATGCGGTACTTTGGTACCGGAAATCAATTGAGCTTGCCCCGAGCCATGCGGCTACGCATCGGCAAATGGCTTCGGCTTTTGAGGCCTGCGGAGACCCCGACTCGGCGCGCTATCACAGCGCGCTGGCGGATTCGCTGGCCGTTGTCGAAAGCAAGGACGCCAAACCCTAGGGCTCATTTGTGCTCGTGGCTATGCCGGCCATTCGGCAACAAACCCTGCGGCCTCCCCGCCAGCATTGCTGCATCAGAAATCAAAATCTTGGTATCGAACATTCCCCGGCAAGAAGCCTCCCCGGCGGGGGAGATTGGGTGGGCGGAATACAATAAGCATTTTGTCATTTCGTAAGGGTAAGGTAGTGGTGCTTCGCACCTTCCATTATGTCCTTTGCCCTTTCCTTACGGGATCTAAAGGGCGGAGCCCTTTCCAGCATTCACATTTGAATTTGCTATTCTGATTTTCTTGAACCAAAGAATTCCGCGCGACGCTGGCAGAATTTCCCTTTCGCAATCATCTCCAATTCGGGCAATATCTTTGCAGAGTGGCGGTGGCCCATTTCGAGTTTGCCTGGTTGATGCCCGCCGAATCCGAAGACGTTGTGGCGCCGAACAACGTATTGACTCTGGCCGATGCCGTGAAAGCCGCGGCGTTCCCGGCTGGTATCTGATAGAAAAACCACTTGGTTGTTCCGGGGACGTCGACATAGCCGGAGTCCTTGAGGAACGTGAATGCTGTTGCGTAGGTTCCCCGTTCTGCAAGATACGCCATTTCCCCGGTGTACACGGCGGAGAGTTGCGTCGGAAATTCCGACGCCTTTGCTTTTTGGGACGCATCGAGAAATTTGGGGATGGCAACGGCTGCCAGGATACCCACGATCACAATGACGACCATGAGTTCAACAAGCGTAAATCCTTTGGCCTTTGCGGGAATTCGCATAGGGATACTACCTCCTTGATGAAAAAAGCCCCGACAACCAATGTCAGGGCTTTGGGGACAGAAACATGTGCAGCAGCGCTACTTCCAGCTCGGGCAATATCTTTGCAGCGTGCTGGTGCAGAACTTCGCATTCGTTTGATCGATGGTTCCGTAGTCGGAGGAGGTGGCCTGTCCAAAGCCTGCAGCGCACACTGATGCCGCCCCTGTAAATGTTGTTCCGGTGGCATTATTCAGCCCGTAATTGAACCACCTGCTCGTGGAAGAAACATCAACACCTGCAGAATCTTTGAGGTACTGGAAGGTGCTGACATAATAGCCTTTTTCGGCGTTAAAGGCGAGCTGCCCCGTGTAAATTGCGGTCAACTGCGTCGGGAACTCGGACGCTTTTGCCTTCTGGGACGCATCAAGGAATTTTGGAATCGCGACCGCGGCAAGTATGCCGATGATGACGATAACAACCATCAGCTCTACAAGGGTAAATCCCTTGGCTTTGTTAACGAGGAATTTCATAAGTAGCTCCTTCAGGTTGGTTTTTTCGTAATAACTCACTGATGTAAGTAAAGTTACATGGTCAAGGACTCATGCAACTGAGGAACCCTCCTTTCCTGAGCATCACAGCTCTGCTGGAGTTCAGGACTCTATATATAATATTAAATTGGCGGCATGTTCTTGTCAAGGAGATTATGGATTTTAGGGACCAACTGCCGCTCACAGGTTTCATCAGGGCGTCGGGGGCGCCGGCGTCGAGGTTTTGAACCACTCATGTTTGCGGAGTCACGCGAGGGGGCACGGAGTGAAGAATATATTGCCTTCCCGTCATTGCCGGCCTTGTCTTGAAAAAGAGGAATTTTCCATTCACCTTTGTCACATGAAAACTGGGGAAAGAATCCACGGCCAGTGGCGAGTACCCCATGGCTACAATGGACTGGTATCCGGCCCGCTCCGTGTAAATCCAGGCCTCTTGGTTTCGCAACGTTTGCACAACCCGGGCGCTGTCCAGAACCGGAATCTCGCGGCGGGTGTAGAAATCAAGCGAGTGATCGTGAGCGCGGTAGCAGAAGAGCCGGTCCGAAGGAATGTGCTGCCTTGTGATGCTCGCCGCCGCATTGCTCCCGCCCTGAAATTTCATGAGCTCCGGAAGAAAGTAACCGTTGATCATGAGGCTGATGCCGAAAATCGCCCACAGGGAGGGAAGAACGAGCCTTGCAAACCGGGAATGTCTCTTCGACATGAAGTAAAACGTTGCCGCCGCCGGCACAGCGACCGCGATCCAGACCAGCGGGTTTGCGCACGGGAAGAACACCGTGAGGCAAACAAGAGCAAAGACCCACATCAGAATCGACACGACGCGCTGGATGTTCAGGAAGACGTTGTAGGCCGTCCTTCTTTCCTGTGTGTCAACCAATTCCGCTATTGTTCGTGCCGTCAGAATTGCAACGAGCGGAAAAATAACAAAGATGTAATGCGGCAGCTTGTAATGCGAGCACGACAACGCCAGAAACGGAAGTATGGTGCCTCCCAGCAGCATCGTGTCGCTCGCGCGGGCCGGAGCGAATCTGCACTTGACCGCCTTGACGGCGCAATCGCCTATGGCGAAATACGCCAGGAGCATCCACGGCAGAAACGCCCAGAGAAACGTGTGGACAAAAAAGAAATATCCCGATGTATCGTGCCACGAACTCTGCCCGGTGATGCGTCCAAAGCTCTGGGTCCAGAAGTAGAACTTGATGCCGTGCCACCCGTACTGCGCATACAGTCCCCACAGCATGGGCAGAAGCATAACGAACACGGCCGCTGCGCCTGCGAGCCAATACCATTTGAAGAACATTTTGAACTGGCGTTTTCCCGCGAGGAAGCTCCCCACGGCAAGCACCGGAACCATAAGCCCGATGGGCCCTTTTGCGAGCATGGCAAGCCCGATGCCGACACATCCGCCCCAAAAGAACCGCACCTTCATCGAATTAAGGAATTCGGTAATTTGCCACACGGCAAATATGACGGCGCCCGCAAGAACGGCGTCGGTGCGAACATCGTTTGTAAAGTAGATGAATCCTTCGCAGGAACAGAGGATAACGGCGGCAAGCCGGCCGGTCCGCCTGTCGTACAGCAATTTTCCCAGCCGGTAGGTTGCGTACATACCGAGCATTGTCATGAGCAGCGACGGTAATTTGTACGCGGCCGTGGACACGCCGAATATCTTGAAAAAAAGCGCGGACAGGAAGAAAAGCAGGGGCGGTTTATCGAGATAACCCTGCGGCATGAGAAGCGCGGCCCAGAAGTCTTTGCCCAGCGCGATGTGGCAGCTCATGGAAGCATACTGAGCCGCATCGATGTCCATGACAGTAACGAAAAGTCCGGCGCCGTACACCAATACAACAAGGGCGCCGAGAAGAATTTTTGTTCGAGTCGATACGTTTTCCATTGGACGCGCGCCTTTACGGAATGCCGATTGCGGTGAGCGGATACCGGCGGTTGTTTGCACCGAGGACAAAGAGTAAAGAACCATGGCCATAGGCCGTGGCTTTGATGAGGGGGTAAAAGGGCAAACGACATAATGGATGGTGCGCAGCACCACTACCAAACCCTTACGAAACTATTGTGAGAAACCCCCGAAATCAAAGAAAGCACG
>Ga0182027_10016647_pt1 | contig 10029 bp, 5 predicted proteins | sample 712E1DmetaG_FD_121300 | JGI IMG/M metagenome (GOLD analysis project Ga0182027, IMG submission 121300) | Permafrost microbial communities from Stordalen Mire, Sweden - 712E1D metaG (Illumina Assembly) | ecosystem: Environmental > Terrestrial > Soil > Wetlands > Permafrost | place: Sweden... | reverse complement strand
TCGTTGTTCCATAGGTTCACTTTTTTTCCAGGGCATGCTTGAGTTTATCGTCTCAGACTTCCCAGGCTAAGTGTTACCTATGTTCTGAACCTACTCCGTTACCTTTGTTTTGAACCTGCACCATTTAGTCCAACAAAACGGCAAGCTGGTCGGCATTGCCCGTGAGTCTCGCGACGATGGCGTCCATGGAGATGCGGGCCGCGCCGGAGCGATACGGATTGTTCTCGCGGATGAAATCGAGATCCACACCGTTCAGTTTGACCGAAACTGGTCCACAGCCCCTGGCCTTGATTCGATAGGTCACTTCCACAGAGCGTCCGGCCAATTGCATTCTCACCTTCAGTCCATCCAGCGCCGCTGGAATCACAGGGTCCACCACGAGCGAGGATTTCTCCTGACGAAGTCCCAGGAAACATTGCATGATCAGCCGCGCGCCGATGCCCGCACCACTGGAATAAACCCGCCAACCGCCTTCCAACGCGATTTCACCGCGCTTCACCTTGTCGTAATCATCGAAGGCTTCGTAGCGGTCGGAGAACGCCGCGTCTGAACTGGAGTAATAACAATTTGCCTGGCGCAGGGTGGCTGACGGCACAAGTTCACGAATTCCGATCGGGTTGATCTGACTAAGCGCGCGAAAGAATCCATCCGCATCCCCGAAGTGTGCGAGCGCCTCGCAGTAACGCAGGTGGGCATGGGTGTACATGATCCCGATCTCACGCCCGAAGAAACTGGCGCTTTCGGCCCGCTGGAAATACTTCTGCGGTCCTCCGTGGTAGGCCATCGGCCGATCGAACAAGTGAGCGCCATCCGGACCCATCAGTTGTTCACGGATCAGGGCAAAGTGAGTCTCCGCCTGTCTTGGGGTGAACATGTCGTTGATGATCGCGTGGATCATTGCCAGAACGCTGTAGGACAGGCCGGTCATGCGGTCGCGCGGATGAAGCAGGAGATCGGTTTTTCCGCCTTCGTGGAAATAGGCGAGTCCCGCGAGGACGTCATCCACGATTAGGACGCGCTGGAATTCGTCCAGGATGTTTTTGGCCTTGGCTTGCAGTTCCGCCACACGGTCGGCTTTGCCTGAACGCCCGAGGGCATCCGACAGAGCGGTCAATGTCTGATAGTTGAGCGTCACCGTCCATGAACTGCAAAGACGCTCACGCATGTCGGGTTCGACCGGCTGGAGGGAATCGTTCCAATCGCCGTGACCGTAGGCCGCGAGGCGGGTTCCGGCAATGACCCGGCGCTGGATCAAATCCAAGGCGCGCTCGACGTGCTGCCATACGGTTGCTTTTTCCGCAACCGCATCGCCGTCGGAGTGGAAAAACGGCAGTGTTTCATCCAGCAGCCCCGCGTCTCCGGTTGCGGAGAGATACTGGGCCAGGGCCAGGACGGGCCAATAGACGATGTCTCCGTGGGAATCTCCCGGCCGGATGTTTCGCTCGCGATCGAAGAACATGAACCACTGCGGCCAGTCGCCATCGGCATTTTGCTGCCGGAACACCCGGCACAAAAGATCGCGGATGGGATCGAAGCGGCCGAGTGCCAGGAGCAATTCCACCGGACCTTGACAGACATCGCGGGTGCCCCAGCCGCCGCCGGAGTATTGTTCCAGGCCGCGGGGAGACAGGTAATGGACGAGGGCGTTATGGATGAACCAGGGAAAAATCTCCGCCACACGGCCGGCGGCGGCGGCCAGCGGACTTGTCGTCGGCGCCTGGATTTTCAAACCGGCTCCGATGGAATCCCAGAAGCCCTTTCCTTGGACGGCGGTCGCCACAAGGCGACCCTCGATGACCAGTCCGGCAGCGCGGGAAGGCGAAGTCACGATGCAGAGGAAAGGTTGGCTGCGGGAAACTCCATCGGTAAACAGCAGTTCGTCACCGCCAATCTTTTCGATCTTGGTTTCATCCGATGGGGCGATGAGGAACCCGCCGTCAGGAAAGCGGCGGCCCACATCACAATCCGGGATGGCGCGGACGAAGATTCCGTTTCCGTCCCGTTCCCAGCGCACGGGAATCGCCTGGCTGCCGTCATCCCCGTTGATGGCGACGTGGTGGGAAATCAGAAATCTCGCGGGCGGGCCTTCCCGGACTGACACCGACAATTGAAGTTCATGTTTGTCATCGGGAGCGAAGGAAACCACTTCGATCACGCCGCCGCGATGTTGGTAGATCCAGCGGCAGGAGTCGGGCGCCATTTCAAATGCCGAGGGCACATCGAGCAGATGCCAGAGGCCGTCGAGTTCGACAAAAACCCGCTGTCCGTGGCTGCGGAACAGCCCGAGATAGGTGTGGCAGGTCGAGAGGAAGCGGTTGATGCTCACATGCCCCTGCGTGACCATCGAATGAAACACGCCGTTCATCCAGGCGGTGGACGTGAGGGCGGATTCATCGGGAACCAACGAGCCGCCGGAACGCAGCAGGTGGCCATGCGGCCGCAGCACCTGAAGCTCTTTCGCCTTGAGGACAACGTGGCTCCGCGCTCCGGTGAAAAACGACAGCAGGTCTCCCTCCTGACGCTCCACTTGCCGCCGTTCATCGCCAAAATGTTTTGTGACTTCGGCCGCACCGAGCGGCAGCGAGGCCAGCAAAGGCGCACTCGTGAACAAGCTTGCCACCGGCCGCGCAGTTCCGATGACATGGGGCCAAGTCGGTGCGGCGGCTTCCGGCAAGGCAAGTGCGGCGTCAACCAGCTTGGCATCGTCGGCTGACGTCGCCGTTTTTTTGTTGGCGACAAACCAGCCGAAAAATCCGCTGCGCGCTTTCGCGCCCGGCGCGAGCACGATGGGTGCATCCTGGATAGCCACCAGCGAGTGCTCGTGCTGCAGCCGCTTCCCGGGAAGACCGGCGCTGAGCGCGACGGGTTTGCCGCCGGCGCGCGTCGCGAGGCCGTGGAATTGGAGAGCGTCCGTGGCATACGCCACCCCACGGCCCAGCGAGCCGATCACCGTCCACGGGCAGCGACCGCCCATCGACTGGTTCTGTCTCGAGGCCACGACGCAACCGCGCTTCGGATGTTCGAGCGGAGTGTGATCCACATACTGGCTCACATAGTATTCGTTGAGCCGGATCGCTCCGTAGTGAGCGAGCGCGATATCCTGGATGTGGATTAGATCGCAGGTGACCGTGGACTCCCCGGTGTTTTCGAGTTCCACGTGCCAGAACCACGCAGTCGCGGACTCTGCCAGCACGAGACGCAGGCGGAATGCAATAGCGCCCCACTTCCCGCAGGCAAACAAGCCGCGTCCATCGGTGTCATAGGATGCCGGGCTGCCCGGCCCGAACAGCGGGATCGTTTCCACCCGGTTTCCGAGGCGGCGCAAATGGATGTTTGCCAGGCCGCCATCCGCCTCGTTGCCGAGAAACAAATTGAGCATGATGTCGCCATGATCCATTCGCCGGATGGAACCGTTGGCGTTCAATTCGATGCTAATTCCAGAAGGGCTGGCGATGCGAGGTGTGCTGTTCATGTAGTCAGGAGTTTGTAGTTGGCCTTGGCCAGCCTTTGTAGCGCAGACTGGCAGTCTGCCGTATCGCGGATTGGCAATCCGCAGACGCCGCTAATTTCGAATGCTTTGCCGACTGCCAGTCGGCGACATGGCAGGTTGCCAACCTGCGCCACAGGAACGCGGTTCATGGAACGAGCCGGGGTGAGGGAGGTCGTTGCTTTCAACTGCATAGCTACGGCTCAGGTGAGCGGGTTGCCAAAGGAAAGGATCACCTGCGCGGGAAGTTTGTGGATTACGGCTTCGCGTTCATTGAACGTGGATGCGGTCTGTCCGTTGATCGTCATGGCGCGGATGGCGTGGTCACCTGGAGGCCGCACCACGAGACCGCCGCGCGGCAGCCGGAGATTGCCACCCAGTACTACGAGCAGCTCGCCAGTGGCTTCGCGTTTCATCGCCAAATCCAGCGGGCCATGCCAGGTCGGCAGGCCGTGAACGGAGATGCCGCCGCGCGCCGCGATCCACTTTTCATCGACGCCCGCGCCGATGATGAGGGCGTCATCGGCCGCGCGCTCGTAGGCGAGGAGGCTGGCGAAGGCGAGCATGTATTCCGCCGCGATCCAAGTGTGGGGCACATCGCCGAGGTGGCCGGGGCTGCGCGGGTTCCGCCAGGATATCTCCGGCCACTGGTTCCATCGTCGCGGGCGCCGGTCGGAGAGAGAAAACTCCAACAGCTCCAATGCTTCCGCGCGTTTCCCGAGTTGCACCAGCGCGCCGATGATGCGGACCTCGTAGGCGGTGTAGTTGTTCCAAGGCACGCGATCGATGTGCTTGCGGCGGAATTCGCCCAGGAACATCTCGTACATCTCCGCAAGTTGCTTGGCCGGAAAATCAGCCATGTCCTGCAGCAACGTGACGGCGTTCGACGTGGCGGTGGGGTCGAAGTCGGCCCACTCAACCGAGGCTGGCACGTACGTCAGCTTCTTCTCCGCGATCACCGCTCGAACCGACGCGCCAAGGGTTTCCCGGAACGATTCCGCCAGCTTGGCAAAAGCGCGGGCATCGATTTCGTGACCCAGTTCGGCAGCAATCGCCGCCGCGTCCTTGAATCCGCGCAAACCCCAAGCGTCATCCCAATATGAATGGACCGGATGCGCCAGGTAGCCCTCATGGCTCGCCGACTCCGGAAGCAGTCCGTAGCGGGCGATTTTTTCCGGCGTTTTGTATTCCGGCGTCAGACGCAGGGCGCGGAGCTTCTCCAGGTAGCGGGCCGCCTTGCGCACATGGGGCCACATCTGTTTGAGAAAATCGCGATCGCGCGTGAACCGGAACGATTCCATCACCCCATAGATCAATTGCCCATGGCTGTCGTGCTCCACCAGCCAGTCCGGCCCGGAACGATCCACGCAGCATGGCACAAATCCGTCCTTCCGCTGAAACGGGGCAAACCAGCGGATGAATTCGGGCAGGGCGCGCTGGTTGCCGATGCGCAGCAGCGCCGCGCCCATGATCACGCCGTCGCGAATCCACGAACGGGTGTAGCGGCGGGGACCCGGTTGAATCGCGGGGCCGTCGCGGTTGATGAGGATTTGTCCCGCCGCCGTGCGGAACGTCAGGGCGGCTTCGCGCGCCACACCGGGCGGCATGCGGAAGGAAACACCCCCGGTCCAGTCGCGCATCACACGCATCGCTTCCTCAAACTGAGCCGCGCCATCGGCGTCGGCGATCCGCCGCGCTTGCTTGGCGTCCATCTTCTTTTTTTCCCCGAAGGGCACCGCGACGAACACGTCATGGCTCCCTCCGGCGGCGATCGTCAGGTCAAAACGCATCGCTGCGGAAGCGAACCCCAAATCATCGCGCACGCTGGTTTGCCCCGGCACCCGGCCCTGGACCAAATGATCGGAGATGACGCCCTGCTCGAACGCGGCGGCGCCAAACGTGGCCGGCGCTGTCAGCGGCACGACCCATCGGTTCCGGTTCACCCGCACAGCGCCATGGGTCCAGGTGATTTCCTTGATTGCACTCAGGCCGCCCAAGCCTTGCCACGCCTGCCAGGGAGGGGTCACTTGATACGGCCGCAGCGCCACGAAAAGCCGGGCGCGCAGCGCACGCCGGCCGGTGTTGCGGACGCGATAACGTACGAACAACACCGCGTCCGGGCCGTGACCCGTGGCAAACGCGGTTGTCTCGAGCGTGAACCCGGGCAGCTTCCATTGCGCCGTGGGGATGGCAAGCCCGTCCGCTTCCAGCCGCACGGAGCGTTTGGCATCCGCCCAGGTGATAAGTTTTCCGTTCGCATGGAGGAACGGTTCGAGGGAGAACGTCCCCTTGTCGGGTTCCACGAGACCTTCCTCGTTGATGAGGGCGCAGGTCCGCCCGTCGGGAATGCCGGCGCAGGTCCAGTAACTCTGCTCGCGGGAGAGATAGCGCGGGAACCGGCCGCGCGGACTCCGCTGAGCGACCGCACAAGCAAAATCAATCAGAGACCGCGAGAAGTCGAAAGGTTGCACCTCGATGCGACGGATGCCGGCCGGGCCTTCAAAGATGATTCGAAGAAAGCGCGATTCGCCCTTTGGAAGGTAGATGAAGCTGCGGGTTCCCTCCGCGCAACGCGAGCGATGAATCGCACGCCATTTCCTGCCGTCGTCCGAAGCCTGCACGGCGAAGGCCCGTTGCGGCGGGCGGGGTTCCCACTCGATCACCAGACCGCCGTATTCCCGCGCCTGGTGAAAATCCAGTTGCAGCCACGGCTTCGGGTCGCGCGGGGCGCTGCGCCAGCCGCCCGCTGGCTTAGAGTCGGTCTGAAAATCCGTTGCAGGAACACGGAGCTGGGAAGCTCCGTGAACCCGCAGCCAAGATGGCCGCGCTACATCGTAGCGCAGGCTTCCAGCCTGCGGGTTCTGGCGGCATCCTGCCGCCAGTTTTACATTTTTAGACAGAATCTTCCCGCCGAGCACGGACTCCGGCTGGCACCCCTTCGCGCTGCTCGACGCCGTAACCTTGGGGGTTTTGCGGTTCGTTCGGTTCACAAAACGAAAATCCTCGAGCCAGACCGTTCCTTTGCCGCCGGGCCCGGCGCTGATGATGAATTCGACCGGCCCGAGCTTGTGCAAGGTGCCGCCGCCCGCCGGCCCCCACGCAAAATCGATCTCGCTGCTTTTGAGAAACAGCGTGCGGGACTCGCGTCGAAAATCGAACGCCTCGTCCTGCCAGCGCCAGACATTCTTGCCGCCCGGATTCGCCAGCTTGAACTCGAGCTTGTTCTTCGGCGCCACGCCGCGAACCCGAAACGAGAAGGCATAGGCTTCGGGCAGGCTGAGCGCGAACACCTTGCAGGCGCCGATGAATCCGCCGCCGCCATTGAAATCAAAATCCAGCCGCAGCGCCCGCCCGTTCGCTCCCGGCTCGCTGGTGAGTTTCAGTTTTGCCTGCCCCGAGGCGACCGCGAGCCAGCTCGCGGCGTCGGAGAAATCGTCAACAATCCGGTCATTCATCGCGGGATCACGTTCACAGTTCAATCACGTCGCCCATCCTGGGCACCTTCGATGGGAGATGGAAGCGCTTATTAAATCAGTTTCGCTGGCGCGCCGCAATCCATGAACATGCCCGCTGGTTTGGTTGGGCGCATATCAAAAAATGAGCACTTGGGAAAGCGGTGTCATTAACACCCTGCTTTAGCGGGGTGTTCAGCGCAAAAGGGTGCGAGTGGAGCGCCGATCACCAGATCGGCTCGAACCAGCAGAAGTCACCGCCAGGCCGAATCGGTGTTCGGCGCTCCGACGGTGATGTCATGCCGCGCCGACAGCGCTGGCTTTCACAGATACTTCGCCAAAATCGGCTTCAACTCGTTCATGGTTTTCTTCGGCCATAGTTTTTTGTCGGTCAGGATCGCGTTTTGGAGCGCGGAATGGCACGGCCAGTCCGGTTGGGCCGGGATTTGCGAAATGGCGTGGACGACGATTTTTTTGGCCAGGTTGGCGTTGCGGTGAAGATTGCCGATGATCATTTCCAGCGAAACATGCTCGTCTTCCTTCCATGAATCGTAGTCGGTGGACATGGCCAGTGTGGCGTAGGCAATCTCGGCTTCGCGGGCGCATTTGGCCTCGCCAAGGTTGGTCATGCCGATGACGTCGTAACCGGCCCGGTGGTTGGTGAGCGATTCGGCGCGGGTGCTGAACGCCGGGCCTTCCATGCAAACATAGGTGCCGCCGTCGTGGACCTGCGCCTCGCAGTCCTTCGCGATCCGCAACAGGAGCTGCCGCAGTTCCTCGCAAATGGGATGCGCAAAGGCGACGTGCGCCACGATGCCGCGCCCGAAAAAGGTGTGGGCCAGCGATTGCTTGGTGCGGTCCACAAACTGGTCAATGAGCACAATGTCGCAGGGCCAGCATTTTTCCTGCAATGAGCCGACGGCGCTGACGCTGATGATCCAGGCGACACCGAGCTTTTTCATCGCCCAGATGTTGGCGCGATGGTTCAGCTCGCTGGGCAAAATCCGGTGGCCGCGTCCGTGGCGGGGAAGAAAGACCACGTCGCGTCCGGCGAGCTTGCCGGTAAGCAAATCGTCCGAGGACGCGCCGAACGGGGTTTTGACCTTCACCCATTTCTGCCGGGTGAAGCCATCGATATTGTAAAGGCCGGTGCCGCCGATAATGCCGATGCGATGTTTGGACATGGGCGTTTTATAGCATCGGCCCGGCAAAAAGTCCCGGTGTTTTTTCCTGGTGGGGCGAGACTGGGCATTGCTCCGTAGCGGCAGCCATCTTGGCTGCCGTATCGCCCGGCTTCCAGCCGGGTGGCTGATGGCAGCGAGATCATGACGCAGGCCTGATTTTGCAGTTCTGGCGGCAAGATGCCGCCGGATACGGCAGGCAAGGATGCCCGCCGCTACACATCGTTGATCGGTGGCTGCGCGCGAATGCGCCCAATAAAATAAGGGCGGGCGCATCTTGACATTGCCCCCATCCCGGTAGGGCAGACCTGCCGGTCTGCCCCAATTTCACCGCCCGCGAGCAGAGCGAAGCGGGCGGCAGAGTGGACGAAAACATCATTGCTTTCGTTTTCCCTACAATTCAGGCGGCGCAGCAGCGCCGCCCTACCCGGGGGCAGTGTCAAGATGCGCCCATAAGGGCGCGTTTTCCCGGTTGGCGCTGGCCGGCGGGTTTGCTAGGCTTCGGGCATGGAACTCTTCCAGCGCATTTTGAAGACGGCCATCGAGGGCGGCGCGTCGGACGTGCATTTGAAAATCGGCACCCCGGTCATTTTTCGCATCAACCGGGAATTGATCGCGGTGGATTCCCCCCACCCGACCCCCGAATGGATGGTAAAAATTGTCGAAGCCATCACGCCGGCGCATATGAAAAAGCGCCTGGACGAGGAACGCGAAATTGATTTTTCGTATTTTATTCCCGGCATCGGCCGCTTCCGCACCAATCTGTTTCAACAGCGCGGCCAATGGTGCCTGGCGCTGCGCTACGTCAAGACGCAGGTGCCCGGCTTTGAGGAACTCGGATTGCTGGAGCAGATAAAAAAAATCACCGAATCGCCCCGCGGGATTGTGCTGGTGGCCGGGGCCACCGGTTGCGGCAAATCCACCACGCTCGCGGCCATGGTGGAGTACATCAACGCCAATTTCAAAAAACACATCATTACGCTGGAAGACCCGATCGAATACGTTTTTGAAGACAACCAGTCGGTGATTGAACAACGGGAGGTCGGCCTCGACACGTCTTCGTTCCATCATGCGCTCCGGAATGTTCTGCGCCAGGACCCGGACGTCATCATGATCGGCGAAATGCGCGATGACGTCAGTTTTTCCGCCGCCATGAGCGCGGCGGATACGGGACATTTGATATTGTCCACGTTGCACACGACCAACGCGTCGCAATCCATCAATCGCATCCTGGAATTCTTCAAGGCCGAGGAGCGCGAACAAATCCGCCGGCAACTCGCCGGCACCTTGCATGCCGTGGTCTGCCAGCGCATGGTCGGCACCCTGGACAACAAATCGACCCCGGCTTTTGAAATCCTCATCAACACCCCGATGGTCAGAAAACTCCTCGAGGAAAACCGCCTCGACAAATTGCCCGCCGCCATCGAAACCAGCGTGGACGACGGGATGCTCACGTTCAATCAATCGTTGTTCAATCTGGTCAAGGCGGGCCGTGTAACGGAGAAGGAGGCCATGTCCAAAGCCACCAATCCCCAGGCGCTGGAAATGAATTTCAAGGGCATTTTCCTTGATGAAGGCCGTCGCATTATCAGCAGTTGATTCAACGCAAGCTGGAAAGGCCGTAAAACTACAATTGACTTAATACCGACCAGCGGTATCGTTTTTCACCATGCGAGTGTCGAAGGAAACTGATTATGCGTTGCGCGCCTTGTTTACCTTGGTGGATCATTTCGGCGGCGCGCCGATACCGATTCGCGAACTGGCCCGGCGGAATGACGTTCCCAAACGTTTCCTGGAGCAAATCATGCTCAAACTTAAGGCGCAGGATTGGGTGGACAGCGTGGCGGGTGTGCGCGGCGGATATGTGCTCGCCAAAGATCCCGGCAAGATTACGATGGGCGAGGTGGTG
>Ga0182027_10016646_pt1 | contig 10030 bp, 11 predicted proteins | sample 712E1DmetaG_FD_121300 | JGI IMG/M metagenome (GOLD analysis project Ga0182027, IMG submission 121300) | Permafrost microbial communities from Stordalen Mire, Sweden - 712E1D metaG (Illumina Assembly) | ecosystem: Environmental > Terrestrial > Soil > Wetlands > Permafrost | place: Sweden... | reverse complement strand
AGTGACATTGCGGCACACAATCAAGTCAAAACCGATCGGGAATTTGTCCCGTGTCAGGTCCAATTGAGAAAAAATGATCCTTTCCCGGATTTTCTCATTAACCGTATAGCCATCTTCGCCAAAGTGAATAACCCCCCAGCAAGCTGGGGGGCATCTTAGGACTTATCGAACATGGTTAATTGCGAAGGAGTATCTTCATGAGATTGGTATTTAATATATTTCCTGATTATGTCAGCAGTAACATTATCTCCAACACTTCTGACAAAATAGCCGTCATTCCACAGTTCTCCCGCCCAAAGTTGTTTCCTGATTTTGGGGTATTTCTTAAATATCTCTCGTGCAGATATGCTTTTCATTATCTGCACAACGTCCGCGGGGGAATACCTCGGTGGCGCTTCCAAGAATATGTGTACATGGTCTTCTACTACTTCCATTGTATCTATCGTAAAGCCATATTCCTCTGCTATATGGTTGAACACTTCTTTCAAATAGCCCGCAATGTCACTATTCAATATGTTCTTTCTATACTTAGGTATCCATACCAGGTGATACTTCAAATCGAATACGGCATGTTTGGTTCTTCTTATTCCCATGCCATCTTTATACCATCTAGTGAACTATTTGGCAAACGATTTCTTAACCAATCTTTGGCCCACTTTCATCCCGCCAGCAAGCTGACGGGTATTCAGTGGAATTTTTTATAAAAGTCAGCACGATGAGCAACCATATTATAGTTATGGGATACAGCTTCCTGGGGAAATATGTGGCTGAAAAATTAAAAGAAATGGGAGCGGAATATATAGTTGTGGCTAAAGATGATGAGCAGGCGGAAGTAGCCCAAAACGCAGGAATCGTGGCGATATCCTCACCGGTTAATCTGGTCTACGAAGCGTTAAAGAAAGCCGGCATTGAGCGCGCAAGCTCACTTGTGGCTACCTATGATGATGACGGTGACAATATGCTGATAGTAATGGTGGCAAAACAACTCAACCCAAAGATAAGAGTTGTAACTATCATTAATGAGCGGGAACTTCGCGAAGGGGCGAAAGCCGCCAAAGCAGATGTGGTTATAGCTCCTTCAGATATTATCGGAAATATACTTGCTACTGCTACGACATCCAATGAAATAGTGGGGGCTTTCCTGCCAGGCAGATTCGGCGGAAAAAACATTGCCGAATTTACAATTATTAATACCGGATTGAAATCAGGGGATGTGGAACAAATCGCACCTTTACTGCTGGTACACCGTGGAGAAGCATCTATTCCAACCAAAGATAAGGATTTTATTTTGGAACCGGGCGACCAGATATATGTGCTCGCGGACCACAATGCCATAACTAAACTTCGGAAGATCATACGGGCATAAAAATTTCCCCTCAAGGATCAAACCCGTTGTTCTTGCGGCAGGTAAATATCTAAAAACAAAATCAGCTGAATTATCGGTTATTTAATCTTGCCGGCTTTCTTTAGCTGATCCGAGATGCATACACCGATGGTGCCGCTGGGGGACTGCCCGCCCATGATCGCCTCTGCTTCCTGTTTAACCCAAAACCAATCCAGGTCGGCCTGCTGTTTTTTAATGTCGTCATAAATCGCTCTGATAACTTTCTCAGTACCCTTGTCCATCATTTCTCCTTTGACCCCTCCGCATATTCGCCGATTCGGACACGAAGTCCAATTGTCCTTTGGGTTGCAAGTCCGGTTCAAGGGGATTGGAATTAAATGTAGACCTTGACCGGGGGGATTGTCAATAGTGACAAAGGAAATGGCAGGGATTCCGACAATCGCGAAACAGAGAATTTTTTCCGGTTTTCGGAAAGGATGAGGCCAATACCCCGATATGTTAAAAACCCAAGTGCGAAAAAAGGTTTAGCCGATGGAAGGGGGACGCCAGCCTCTGCCTCCCCAGATTCCTATAACCGACTGTAATCCGATAGATTCCCGCAGATCGATGTCAGCCTCATTAGCTTTAGCCGCGGCCTCGTCGATCAGCACCTGTAAACGTCTGAGGAATGCAAAATAATCATCGGGATATATTTGCTGATAGGGAGATGGATTCCGGGAACTCCTGAACAGGTCGGTGTACAGGTTCGTGAGACACCCATCGTTAAAGTCCTTCACCATACCCTCGGACTGAACCAGCGAATGATAAAGCATTTGACCGCGCTCTTCTGCTTTCAAGAGAAAAAGAAGAAGCCCAAATCCTCTGCTGGTAGTCCGTATGTTGTCTTCGAGATAATCCAGTTTTGCTTCTGAGTCTGCCAAATTAATTTACCACCAATAAGCTATTTTTCCGGTTTTTCCTACCGCTTTTTTCTCCAGGTTATTAAAGGATATGTGATTGTTTATCTTATCTTAAGATTTTTGTTTTGTCTACGGTTTTTACACCTTACTTTTAGGTCACATGACATTCGTAATGTCCGGGGCATTACTATATCGGCATTTACTTATGGTGGAGATTAAGTAAAATCAGAATAGTACCATTTAAGTAATAATTAGTTAGGTTTGGAGGAGACGATGCAAAAGTCACTGTATCTTACCTGGTATGAATTCAAAAAAGACCTGCAAAAAGAGGCCCGGCATAGTATTTTGAATCAGGAATGGCTGCAAATCAAACCGCAAGAACCCTTACCTTGGGATAATTCATATTTAAAATCGGCGCTTTCCAAATTGGCATCCCAGAGGAATTAACAGGATAAAAGCACTAATGGCATATGGCCAATAGATTATTTTATGGTTTAAGAGTACTTTCCAGAATAATTTTGTCGGCCCAGTATAGCCCGGTTGTACTATCCGGTAAAAAATCAAAAGTCATGGCACTTTCGTAATTAATAAACTCCGTTTTCACGACCTGCGCGCCGTCAAGCCGATCCCCCACCTGATAATCAACGATGGCTCTCCCTTCCGCGGTGGGGTGTCCCGGCGAAGCAGTTACGCTGCGTCCATCGTTTAATTCGATTCTAACCGCCCGGAAAGGCAACGGCACAGGTGTCGCGGCGGTTTTCGTAATCATGGAGGCAATGCGTTTGCCTGATCTGTCCAGACTCCAGACTGTCATACCTTTGACCAGTCGTTCCACCGGAATCTGCCCGGCAGGCGTATCGATCAGCGTGCCGGCGGTCAGACAAATGGGGCAGCTATTCACAATCGCTTCTCGTTTGGTTTCAGTAATGGTTCCCCAAAAATTGATTGAGCCGATGATATTCTGGCCCTGCCCGTTTCCTGTTCGCAAATCGAAACGATAACCGTTATCGCCGGCAGTCATTTGCACCCCATAAGTCAGTTTTTTATATTCCTTGTAAATAAGAAGTTTTTCACTATCGGGATAATCGGTTTTGTCTGCTATTTTCAACTGTTCCAGAATCGCAGAAAACTCCGGCTGATCAGATTGGATCATGGGAAATTTGGTAATTGCATTCTGCTGCTCCTGCCCTGTCCGTGCCACCGGGTAATAGTCAGGGTCGCACCAGAACACGTCAGGATATTTAGCCAGGAGCCGGTACTCTAATTGAGGCTGAGAGTAAATCACAGCTGTTGTCGTCGATTTAGCCGTACAACTTCCAAGCAGGAGCAATAAAGCCGCCACAATCAGCAGAAACCATTTACCGGTAAAGATGCGTTTATTCATGCTCTCATCCCTGGCTTCATCACTGTGTCATTTTTCTGAATTATTTTGCTCTTCGATCTGTTTCGAGCGGTCACGCAGCCAGCGGTGAACATCATCCAGACCCGGCGGTGCAACGTTAAACACTTCAATATCTGCGGCAAATTTCAGCCCATGCCCTTCACGGATAAACAAAACAGCTGCTTCGCCTTTCTGCAGTGTCGCATCGACCCGCTGGCTGATATATTCAAAACGCTTCAGGGAACACTGCTCATAAAGCTCAGCAATGGTTTTTATCGCCTTTTGGCTGAATAGCCCCATCAGCAAACAACGCTCCCAGTCCATGCATTCGTCTGCCAGCTCCGCCAGTTCGGTAGCCTCAAATACAGCCCCGGATTCGAACTTGTCTTTGGCGATCAGATGACTCAAGGGATTAATTTCCGCGATGACCTTTAGCCCTTCTGCCCCGCCGACGGACATCGATTCGTGATAGATCCGTTTGATCTTGCCAACCTTGATTTCCTGGTTGGCGATCTGCTCATTGACCTCACGCCAGTACCTTTCCAGTTTTTCCTTGTATTCCGGAGGAGCGTCCGTGCCCGAATAAAGCAGCGGCACCACGTATACCTTGCGCAAACCAAACTGATCGATGTCCAGCTTCTCTATCTTGCCCAGTTCTTCAGCCATTTCCGGATTCCTCCACGATTAAAATATTCTAATTAATTAACACTGTTTTATTCTTCCTTGATTGTAACCTTAGACACAACATAGAGCAAGTACCTTATGCTATACTATAAACAGAAAAAGGGGAAGAGGGATTCCCCGTTCAACTTGAGAGTGAAAAAATGCCAAACAAAGATTATTATAATATTTTAGGCGTGCCGCGAACTGCCAGCGACGATGATATCAAGAAGGCTTACCGCAAGCTCGCCATGCAATACCATCCGGATAAAAATCCCGGCAAAGAAAAATGGGCTAACGAGAAATTCAAAGAGATAAATGAGGCTTACGGGGTGCTGGGAAATGTCGATAAGCGGAAACAATATGACCAGTTCGGCACGACCGGTGAAGCCAGCGACGTCTTCAACAGCCAGACCACCCAGACTACGTTCGAAGACATGATGAAGGATTTCGGGGGCGCCGGACTTGGCGTGGATTTTATGGACAGTATCTTCGGCAACTTCACGAAGAAACGCGGTTTCTCTTTCCATCAGTACGCGACAGACGGAAACGGCCGGATTATCTTCACGACACCGGACGACGAAAGCATGGAAGAGCAGTTTTACAGCCAGCAACCGCGGCGTCAGTCTTCGCACAGCATAAATTACGAGATTACGATCACCCGAGAGCAGGCCGCCCGGGGAATGGAAAAAGACCTGCCGCGTAACGGCAAACGGCTGAGGGTAAAAATACCGGCCGGGACCTATTCCGGCACCAGGATCAGGCTGCGCAACGCCCGCATGACCACCGACGGCGTACCCGGCGATATCTTTATCACCGTCGATGTCAAGTAAAAAGCCGAGAGTTTAAAATGTCTTACACGGTTTTCAAAACTAAAAAGGGCTGGATCGGAGTGCTGGGAACAAAAGCCGGATTACAGGCGGTTACGCTCCCCCAAACCACCCGGCAACAGGCCGTTGACGCGCTGGGGAAGCGGGTAAAACAAGCTGAAATATCAACTGAGCTGTTCAAGGGGCTTGAGCGAAGATTGCAGGATTATTATTCCGGTAAAAAGACCACCTTCGTTGAGACCTTAGATTTTTCTGAAGCCCCTACTTTTCAAAAACACGTCTGGGAAGCAGCCAGGCTCATCCCTTGCGGAGAAACCCGCAGCTACGGCTGGATCGCCAAACAGATCGGAAAACCGAAAGCGGCGCGAGCGGTGGGACAGGCACTGGGGAAAAATCCATTCCTCGTCATTGTCCCCTGCCACCGGGTGATTGCCGGCGACGGCACGCTGGGCGGATTTGGCGGCGGGCTGGAAATGAAGCGTGTACTGCTGGAATTAGAGAAAGCAGGAAAGTAAATCTCCACACTTCCAATCCCTCTCAATGAGGCTGTCCGAATGGTCATTCCCGACCTGATTGGGAATCCATATAAATAATTACAAATGGGGTCTGTTGGTTACTTTTAGAGAGCCTCAGGCTTGTATCTGACTTCCGAAACTGATTCTATATCAAGGAAGACAACCTGCCGTAGAAAGTTTCATTCTCCTTTTAAAATACATTCGATTGTTAAAAATAAATCTGATTCTATCCCCCGCCTTTCATCTTCAAACTCAAGAAATCCATCTCGTAGAGGCTGATGAGTCCTTCCCCGGCGAAGCTGTAATAGCGGTTATTACCGATAATGAGATGGTCGAGGATTTTGATTCCGATCGCGCCGCCGGCGAAAACCAGATCGCGGGTAATATCTTTATCGCTTTTGCTGGGCTCAATACTGCCGGCAGGATGATTATGGGCAAAAACCAGGGATGAGGCATGATGCGCCAATGCCTGTTCCACGATCTTCCTGGGCTCAACGGCAGCATGGTTAACGGTGCCCTCAAAAAGATCGGAGGTATCAATAATCTGATTTTGCGAATTCAAGAAGATCACTTTGAAAACTTCATTTTTAAGGTCGCGCATGGAATGATTAAGGTAATCGAAAATTTCCCGGGATGATTGAAAATACGGCTGGTCGATGATTTGTTCCCGGAGGTACTCACGTGCGAGGTCATGCATCAGTTTGATGCCGAAGGCCGAATGCGGTCCGATTCCTTCGATCTGCTGCAATTCTTCCGTTGAAGCCGAGAGGACCCCTCTCAGGGTCTTGAATCTTTTTATGGCTTCTTTAGCTTGTTGTTTGCAGTCTCTACGCGGTGTGCCCAGACTCAGCAGCAGTTCTACCACTTCGTAGTCCGCGAAGCCGGTCAGACCGCCTTTGATAAACCTTTCCCTGAGACGTTTGCGATGCCCAACCGGCACATTTTCGTCGGACATTATGTCACCTTATGATTAAAACTAGCGTTTCCGCCGCTTCTGTTTGGGTTCGATCATCCACCAGTCCCCGCGCCAGTAATCGCGTTCGTTATAGCCTTTAGGCTCCAATTCTTTCCTGACCATATCCCACGGCGGTAATACCCGGTTGCGCATAATCGGCGTGATAATAAAAGGAAGCACCAGCCAGAAAAGAACAATGCCGATACCCGCCATAACGGCGCCGGTCAGACTGCCCGGGAATAGTAATATGGCTGCTCCCAGCAATAACAGCAATATCCAGATGCCTTCCAATACATACCGGAAACGCGTGGTAAAGACGTGGGGTTTAACACTATCACGGGCCTGTCTACCAAATTCACAATAAGCCTGCAGAACAGCAGCCAAAATAATTAACAAATAGCCAAGGACATATATCAATCCACCCATTATTTTCCCTCCATCCTGGTCAAGAAACTGCGTCCCCAAATACCTCTACTTTCAACCCCTCTTCCCCTACTAATTCAGTGATCCGCTGACGCAGTTCTGTGGAATAATCCGTGAAAAGATTCGCAATCTTCAATTTGACAATTTTCCCTTCATTGGGGATCCGCAGACTAACTTCATCCTGACCTGGGAACTCTTTCATAGTATACACTACGCGGCGTAAACTGTTCGCATCTTTCTCAGCATCGCCGGAGTCCCGGATGGTAATAATCAGCTTATAACGCTTTTTGGGCATCGGTCTTTCTTCCGGTTTATAGGTAAATCCGCCGGGGACCGGTGCACCATTGGAAACCGGTTTCTCATTATTTACGTCAGTCGGTTTCGCGGCTTGCGTGGGAGGCTTTTCTTTTTTGGTGCTATCCGGTTGATAACGGCTGACTTTTTTGCAACTCAACTGGACGCTGTCGTCCCTTACGCTCACTTTGCCTTCCACCAAAACGATGTTTCCTTCTTCCCACAGCTCGGCAGTACCGGAATAAACATCCGACCAGACCATTACCTCAATACTGCCGTCGAGGTCTTCCAGCGTGGCTTTGACAAATGCTTTCTGCTGCTTTGTTACCAGGTGCGCAACAAAAGCGACCATGCCTGCCACCAGCACCGTTTGTCCGGCCATTTCAGCGTCGACCTGACCGCAGAGAATCGTGTTTTCAGCAGCAATTTTATCCGCAAACGCGCTGAAAGGATGCTCGGACAGGTAGACTCCCATTAATTCCTTTTCCCAGGCCAGTTTGTCCTTAATCGGCACTTCAGCCTCGGCCAGTTCCAGCGGCGAAACCGGCGGCGCTACTTCCTGTCCCCACAAATCGAACATGGTGGTCTGACCGGCATCGCGGGATTTTTGTTCCCGTTGCGCCAGTGATAATATTTCGTTAATATTATTCAATAACGTCCCGCGGTTGCCCAGAGAATCCAATGCCCCGGCTTTGATCAGGCTTTCCATGACGCGCTTGTTAATATTACTCATATCGCAGCGGCGGCAGAGGTCTTCTATCGACTTAAATTCACCGTTTTTATCACGTTCATTAATAATGGTATCAATGCCACCCACGCCGACATTTTTAATCGAAGTCAGGCCGAAACGGATGACCTGATTACCTTTATCATCGGTTTCGATGGAAAAGTTGGCCCGGCTGCGGTTAATATTGGGCGGCAGGACTTTGATGCCCAGACGGCGGCACTCGCTGATCGCGCTGGTGATTTTTTCGGTGACACCGGCATGCGCACTCAACAAAGCAGTGATATACTCTACCGGATAATTGGCTTTGAGGTAGGCCGTCTGGTAGGCTATTAGCGCATAACTGAAGGCATGGGCTTTATTAAATGCATATCCCGCAAAAGGCTCAATGAGGGAGTAAACCTGTTCCGCCAGTTCACTTGAGAATCCTTTAGCATTGGCGCCGGCGATAAAAATGGCTTTCTCTTTCTGTATTACCGCGGCGATTTTTTTACCCATGGCCTTCCGGAAAATATCCGCTTTACCCAGGCTGTAGCCGCCAAACTCCCGTACAATAAATAACACCTGCTCCTGGTAAACGATCACCCCATAGGTCTCTTCCAGGTAACGGGCGAGGACGGGATGCGGATATTTTATCGGTTCCAATCCGTGTTTAGCTTTAATATAAGTAGGAATTTGCTCCATCGGACCCGGACGGTAAAGCGCCACGATGGCAGCGATCTCCGGGAAGGTGCTCGGCTTCAATTCCCTGATGTAACGGCGCATCCCGGTGCCTTCCAGCTGGAAAACACCGGCAGTATCGCCGGACGCCAGCAACTGATAAGTTTTTGCATCATCGAGGGGAATCGTATGCAAATTGATATCAATGTTATGCCGCTCTTTGATGATCTGCTTGGCTTTGCCCAAAATATTCAGGTTGACCAGCCCCAGGAAATCCATCTTCAGCAAACCGATGCGTGCCACGTCCTCCATGGGATATTGCACCATCGCGCCGCCTTCACCGCTGCCTTTGGAGACTCTCTGCAGCGGCACATATTTATTCAGCGGCTCTTTGGAAATCACGACGCCGGCGGCATGGGTGCTGCCGTGCCGCGCAATTCCTTCCACCTTAAGGGCAGAGTCAATCAATTTACGTATGATGGGGTCTTCATTATATATAGCCTTCAGTTCGGGCACCTGTTCCAGCGAATGGGTCAGGGTGACACCGGGACCTAAGGGGATCAATCTGACTACACGGTCGACATCGGCATAGGTCATGCCTAAAGCCCGCCCGACGTCTCTCAACGCGGCGCGTGCGCCCAATGTCCCGAAGGTCACGATCTGCGCGACATGATCCTGCCCGTATTTGCGCGTAACATAGGCAATTACTTCTTCGCGGCGGTCGTCCTGAAAATCCAGGTCGACATCAGGCATTTCTTTGCGTTCCAGATTGAGGAAACGCTCAAAAACCAGCTTATGCTCTATCGGGTCCAGTTCGGTGATCCCCAGGCAGTGGAGAATAATACTGGCTGCGGCGCTGCCGCGCACTCCGAACATAATATTTTCCTGCCTGACGAAAGAAACAATGTCCCAGACCACCAGGAAGTAATTGGCAAACTGGGTGCTCTTAACTACGCTCAGTTCATAAGCCAGACGTTCTTTGATTTCGTCAGTGGCATTCGGGTAAAAACGGTTGAACGATTCATAACAAAGGTCGGAGAGATATTCATCCGGAGTTTTGCCCGGGGGTAATTTAATTTCCGGCAAATGCAGGCGCTCAAAATCCAGTTTAAGGTCGCACATTTCCGCGATTTTATGGGTATTTTCCAGCGCTTCCGGGAGATCCCGGTAGGCCTCTGCCATTTCCGCCGGAGTTTTCAAATAAAAGAAATCACCCTGCATTTTCATCCGTTTCTGGTCGTTTACCGAAGAGTTGGTGCCGATGCACAAAAGCAGGTCGTGAGTGGATGCATCCTCGCGATTCAGATAATGGGTGTCATTGGTGGCCACCATGGGAATACCGGT
>Ga0182027_10016644_pt1 | contig 10031 bp, 17 predicted proteins | sample 712E1DmetaG_FD_121300 | JGI IMG/M metagenome (GOLD analysis project Ga0182027, IMG submission 121300) | Permafrost microbial communities from Stordalen Mire, Sweden - 712E1D metaG (Illumina Assembly) | ecosystem: Environmental > Terrestrial > Soil > Wetlands > Permafrost | place: Sweden... | reverse complement strand
GTTTCTGAACAAACACAAGACCATCTTTCATAAGAACGAGCGATGTAGTATCAGTCAAAAAGTGGGAAGAGTCGATCGGAATCCGCTTCACGACGGCCACTGTTCGCGCAACGTCGCCTTCAGTGACGCCTTTGGGGAGCTTTGCGGGTGACTTTAAGGGTCGTTCAAACGGGGTTGAACGTGGCCTATAATTGCGCTCTGTGACCGGCACAAAGCCCGAATCGGAAGGGATGCGAACAGAGATTTCATCCGTCGCCCGATCACTGCAGTTACCGACGCGGGAAGTTACTACCAGAATAACGACACACACTAAAATGACCGCGCTGTATTTAAGATGTTTGGACATTTTCTACCATGATCCTTTCTGAAATCGTGCCTCTCGTTTGCCGAGGGATCTGTATCCGATCTCTCCGGAGTGTGCTGATAACTCAATCAGTTCCACACAACCTGCGAGCGAATCGGGACCATCATCGCCCAGGCCTCCGGAGGCTACCGTGCCAGCATTCGGAAAAGCTTTGAGCTGACGGATGAGCAACTCCTGATCCGGATCGTCTTTGTCGAAGGTGATGATTCCCTCCTTTAGGAAGGGGACGATCCGTTCGATGCGGCTTTCCTTGCTCTCACCGGCATGGACAACTTCTTTGAACGGAAGCAGCTCGTGATATTTGCCCTGGAGTCTCATGTACTCACGTTTCAATAAAATTTGAAACCCATTCGTCTCGACACCCACCAACTTCGATCTGAAATCTCGTTTCTGTCGGTAGGTCGCATCGATCATATCGTCCACAGGGCCCTGTTGTATCCATGCGCGACGGATCGGAATGTGAACGGAGCCATCCGGACGAATTCCGACGCCGACAGTGATGACCGATTTGTAATCCGCGGCTTCCTTCGCGCTCGGATCGACGAAAGTGTAATGTGTATATGGAATGAGAGTCAGCTGCTCAGCGGTGTGATACCGAATGTAGCTGTCTTTGATCCTCTGGTCCTTCCGTGCACGCGGCCGCATCATGCGCTCGGTGTCGAATGACTCCGGGTCTTCCTTTTTCTCCTGCAGCAATCGTACGGTCGGGTGTCGATGTTCCCAGGCCGACTTTTCTCCATCGGGGAAACCATCGTCGCGACATTTGCGCGCGATCTCGCGGTCCTGTTTTGTCTCCATCGGATTCGGGATGAGCGCCCGCACAATTTTTTTGTTGAAGTGTGAGGTGTTCTTTCCGGTCATCATTTCGTCGACGATGTTCTCCTTAATCGTATAGTTGCAAAGAAAGAGAGCCGACCACCTGGGAGAGTTTACTGCATAGCGAACGTCCTCTTTGATGCTGTTGACAAACTTGAGAACCTGCCCTGGGCTGTCGGGCTTCGTCGGATCGTCGATGTCGTTTAGAATAATGTGATCGGGTCGATGGCCGAGGTTCATTTCACCACGGAGAGCCTGTTGACGGCCGTAGCCTTTGACTTTTACGGCGGATGAGGTGATGAAATCTCCAAACTCCCAGGAAACAGTGCCGCGTTGAGGTCCGAAATCGCTGACCAGGCGCTGGTTCATTTCCAATTCGAGTTTTATCGGAATACATTTTGATTCTGCTTTGCCCTCCGTCATTGCCATGATCGGAATGAACCAGCGGTCTTTGAAAACGATTTTATAGACGGGGTCGATAATGCCGAGGAGCGTGTCCTTCGCCGACTCCCTGAAACCAGCGACGACCGTAAGCATATTCATGCAGTCGGCAAACTGCCAAAAATCTTTGTGGAACGGAGCGAAGCCTGCGTCGATCCAATCGTATGTCGCGGACGGGTCCTTCCAGCAGGTTTTGTATTGTTCCTTTACTTCGCAGTAGTGTGGGAAGTACGTTGCAGCAAAGAAAAACTTGTCGATCTTCGCGCGGGCGATGCGGGCTTGTTTTTTTGCCGTTGAATCACCGGTGAACGGAGTCGCCTGCTTCTGGATTTTGTCCATCTGCTGGGCATATTGTTTCTCGAATTCCCGTTGAGTCATTGCCATAGATAGTCTCTCTACTTCCCCTTGCCGTATTTTTTGCTCATCGCATTGCCGAACTCGATTAGGTATGGGTGAAGCTTATCGAGCAGCTCCTGGTCCCGTTCGGCCATGAACTCTGTGAACTCGCCGACCGCCAGGATAATATTCCCATAGGAATCGATGTCTCTGAAAAGAGTCTTTACGGTCTTTGCAAGCTTCGTGAGCGAGTCGGATTCGCTGGGATAGATCACTCCGCTTTTAGCGATCTCATCAAGTTTTTTGGTGATCATTTTGAGGATCGTGCGGTGGGAGCTGAAAGCGGTCAACGCGACTTCCTCTCGCTCGGCATCCCATTTTTCTTCAGCACTCCATCGGTAGAGGGATGCAATCGATACCTGCGGCATTCGTTTCTGAATGTCTTCGAGACTCAGGTTCTCTTCTAGGTATAGGCGTTTCGCTTCGATGCGTTCTACTTTGTATGACATGATTTCGCCCTCACGAGGTCCCATCCCTGAAGGGGTGGGCTATAGGTTATAAATAAAAAAGTCCCGCTACGCAGATGTCTCTTGCGTGGCGGGACTTCTTTTGATCGAATTATCCCGAAAACTAATTACTGCAAATTTACAACATTATTGCCGTTGTGTCAATCGACTTTCGCCCTCAGATTCCGTGGGGACCATTCCGACGCTGTGATGTTTGCACACGGAACCTTCCAGTAGAACCTTTTCCCATCATAATCTACTTCGATGTGAACACGTACACTTGATCGTGCAATCTTTCTTAGAAGATCTAGGAGACATTTGTGGCGATCATCGACCCCTTCGGGAGTTCCCTTCGCAATCTCTTCCAACAGCCCGATTAAGAGTTCCAGGTCAGACATGTCGATCCCCGCCGATGATTTGATGATTCGTGGATAGATTGCCAGACGAAGAAAAGCCGGACAACCTTTGTTCACGCCTCAATAGCTGCGTCCTGTCCCTCACGGAGCACAGGAAGGTTGCCCGGCCTGAAAAAAATGCTGGGCAATCAGCCTCTATTCGGAGAGACAAACCGCTATTAAGTGCGAACATGTTCATTGTATTGAGAATTAGATTCAGAATCAACAATTTACACTCCTTGAATCCTGTCCTGGTGCGAAAAAATTATTCCCTGCACGGCGAGACATCCTTTGTCCGTCAGCGAGATCGAATCGACCTTGTCGTTGCCGGTGGTGCGCACCGTGATCAGCTCCATCGTTGAGAGGAAATCCAGCGTCTCAAAGAGATGGCGTGAAAACTCAGGGCGATTTATATTTGGGTCGTATCGCCGCGGCAGCCGCGGACCGGCGAGCGAACATGCACTCCACAATTCAGAGAATGTCATGATCGGCTGGCAGGAGTCGTTCACCTTCTGCTGCAGCTTATAAAGTATCACTTGTTCGAATGTTTTTATTTCGACGGTTCTCATTATAGCACCCACGGATGTGTTTGATCGTACATGATTGCAGCATCTGTGTGCTCGATCATGTCGTTTTCCAGCCCGATCCGGATGCGCCAGTCCTCGACCGCGTTGGAGGCATTATAGAAGAGGCGCCGGATCGACTGAAGGAACTGATTTATTTTGCCAAAGCGTAAACGATAGCGCAGCAATTGTGGAATGCGCTGGGCGTCAAAAAAAAGAAGCAAGAGATACAATGCCCGGTGTGCTGCATGTGGTTTCACCGCTACGTGTTTAACGAGTCCCTTGATCGGTTTGCCGACCTTGCCGAGCCGCACGGCCCGACTCACTGGTGTGTGAAACAAACTGGCACCCAGCCTCCACGATTCAAGGAGATGGAATGACCGGTGATGTGTGCCAGTGCCTCCGCATTTCCAACATCTGTCGGCGTCGTAGCTCCAATAGTGCCAGTAACCGGTACCGTCGCAGCGATTGCAAAGATGACGGATCGTCTGAATATTGTAGCCTTCGAACTTGGCGTGAGCGGCGAGGAGTCTTCGTTTGAGCGGATAGAGAAACCGCTCGCGCTCGTATTCGAAAAGTCCGGAGTTCGCCGCGGCGAGAAGGCGTTCGAGCAACAAAGCCATCGAAGGACTTCTGTTCCCACACGGCAGCGAGAATTCAATTTGGGAGGTGGATCGTGTTGTCAATGATGTCTCCAATTGGTAGTGGCTCTTTAAGTAGAGCGATTTCTTTTTCCGTGCGACCACACATACAGGGATAGCCTTCATAATGCATGAATTCGCACTTCGGACAGAATATCTGCCTTAATTTCGGCATGGTGTTCAGAGTCTCCTGGGGAATAAAATTGTCAAAGTATTCGATAAACTTAGAAAAATTGTGTTTGCAGATCTTCCAGTAGCTGGTCCGGAGAAATACCTTCATCCGCTTGATGACCTCTTCCGGTGGGATCGGCTCGAAGCCATCGGCCGGTGCCATCCGCTCCTTCAGCTGTTTAAAATGATATTTCTGTGGATAGAATTTCTGTCCGGGATACTCTTTCTCCCACAGAGCCTTAAACTGAGTGAGGAGTCCGAAGTAAACGTTCGCCATTATTTTTCTTCCTGGAATAGTGATCCGGACTTCATCGAATCTTTTTGTTTGTCCGTAAACTTGATCGTCATTGTGAATTCGTTTCCCTTACCCTCTCGGAACTGTTTGAAGTCCGGCTGCATCCCGACGGGCAATACCGCCTCGGTGATCTTGTCGCATATTTTGTTCATTTTTTTAACTTTTCGTGCGTCCATCGCTGCCTCCGTTTTTGGTTAGATTCCCATTCCGATTTGACTGCCTGTCTGTATGATTGGCGTTGCTGCTGAACGAGGTCTCGTTTCTATTGTGACCGTGGTTCTGAAAAACTCGAAGTTTTTGTCGGTTAAAATTTTCTCCACTACCTGGTTCCAGCCGGTTCCGCAATGATGAGCGATCGTTGTAACCACAAATGGCTCTGCGGTATTGATTCCGTGCTTCGCAACGTGAGAATTGAATGCATCGGTATCGCGTAAAAAATGAGCACAGACTTTGCAGATGTAAGACGTCATGGTCATCGTGACACCAGTGCAAGAAACACTGTCTTTCTGGGTTGGAATGGAAATTCTTTATGCGCGATCGTCCGCTTAACATTCTTGGCAACGTACTGAAGGTCTGTATCGGCGTTGTTTTGATTCTTGACCTCGTAGATTTTCTTTGTGCCGTCTCCGAGAAAATAGAACCGAGCGCCTTTCGGCAGATCCTCCAGGTTGATGACTTCAAACTTTTTCATTTGTCTCTTTCGGTTTCACTATCATCCAAGCGTGAACGACATTCCCCGTCACCTTGCATGGTCGTTTTCCTGCAGAAATAACGAGGCCGAGCTGTCTCAGCTCAAACGTCCGGCCCACAATACGGTTAATTCCAACATTCAAATATTGACGCAACTCTTCGTTGGTCGCCGGACCTATTTTGTCGATCGCATTGAGCACGAACCACTGCATTTCTGCAAGACGCATCTGATCGGCCTTCAGCATTGTATGGGAGAGTTTCTGCGTGTCGGTCGCCAGCTCCATCACCTTCGGTGCATTGGAGAGGCGCTCTTTGCCAGGGGCGTCCGGCTGCGGAGTGGTCTGCTCGAAGAGCGGCATGCCTACAGTCTGACCGAAACGAGATACCTGGTCAACCACGTATGTGTTGCGGCGATAGTGTCCCATCAGAAATTCATCCACAAAACTTCGAGACGTTCTACTCGACCTGATTGCCCATTCGCCCATGAAATTTTCTCTTCGCGGCGCCAGTCGTTATAGAGTTCGTTGTCGTATAATTCCGATGCATATCCGCTCAGAAGCACCTTCCCTTTTACGCCGTGCAGCAATCTCGCTAAAGCACGGTGTTCTTGAGGTCCGAGTTCGAATCTATATTGACGCTTTGACGAATTCGGACGCGTCGTCTGCAGGTATGGCGGATCAACGTAGAACAATGTTTCTAAATGGTCCTGTTGTTTGATGATCTCTAGTGCATCACGATGCTCAATTGTGACGCCTTTCAATCGCTCGGTCACTAACCAGGCGGACTCGGGAAGATTTGTCCAGTCAAGAGCGTGTGGTCGACCTGAATCCTTCGATGCAGCCCTGAATCCCGTCCGGTTTCGGCGCGAACCTGCACTACTTCCAAATCCCATGAAAGAACGAACTACCAATCTCCGAGCTCGCTCAATTGGATCGTCGCTCGGCTCGTACGCTTTTTCAAATTCCGTCCGTGCAAACGGTGTCAATTCCAGCAAGTCACAAAGCTGACGTGCGCTGTTCTTGTCGCGTAAAACTCGAAAGAGGTTCACCACTTCCTCATCCAGGTCGTTCCACACTTCGCAGCGACTCCGATCTTTCCGCAATAATACAGATCCGGCGCCGCCAAAAGGTTCGACGTAAATTTTGTGAGAAGGGAAATGCGAAATGATCCACGGCGCCAACAACCATTTCCCTCCGTGATACCTCAGAAGCGGTCTTGATATTTTGGACTGCTTAATCAAAACCGCGGGTCCTTTCTCTGGATCGGTTGGATGCGTTCCGTTGTTCCGTTTTTCTGTCGATCGCTTTCACCAACGCTTGACAAGAGTTCTTTTCGGATTTCGATAACTGATCGTAGAAGTCCATTGATCCCATTCCGGTCTTGGCATAATCAGAGCCAAATAACCACATCGCGGCGATCGCATCTTTGTGAGGGTATAGATTTCTGCGGGCTCGTTGAGCTTCGTTCATTTGTGCCCTCCGTGCGCTTTCAAAAATTCAATCCCCTTCGGTGTCAGCTTCCACCAGTTCGTGCGATCGAACTTCCCGCCGGTGATGTAGCCGTCGTCGTTGAGCTGACGGCAGTTCATCGAAAGAAGGTTGGTCGGGAGGGTCATCGTTTTTGTCATAGTTTTTTCCAGATGAGAACGAATCTCTAAAGGCGTCGCCTGTTCACATCCGGGAGGGGTGAGTGCTCGGATTGCTTCAAGAATCCGGATGCGCGGGCTATCCTCTACTGCCTCCTCTAGAAAAGCGTTTGTCGAACCAAAGAGCTTTGAAATCGTGCGCGTTAAATCGCGCCGGTCAAGCGCCAGGTCAAAGCCGGTAGGATACGTATGATGCGCGGCCCAGAAATGTTTCGCCCTCTCGAGCAGTTCCTCGCGGGTCCAGTGATGCGAGTTTGCAGGGAGCTTCAGGGCCGTTTGAATGTAGTTTTCCCAGGTCTTGAAACGCTTCCTGATCGTCGTCGAGAGACCGGCTCCGAAGTCTTTTATAGTTGGAGGCCGATTGTGTTTTTGAAAATGTTCTTGCGCGAGTTCGAGCAGCCGCGCGTTGGTATATTTTAGCTTGTGCATGTTGACGGCGTTGGATTGTTGGATAAGAGTGAACGTAATTTTTCCGGAGCGGCCTCGAAGGCCATAATTTTTTGGATAGCGGTCCTTGCGGCCATCCGGATAAGCTGAGGAGGCATCGGAGTCGTGATTGTCTGCGTGATCGTTTTTTCAAGCGAAAAATACAAGTTCACGAAGGTGTCGGAGATCCCGAATTCTTTTCGCTTGTCGTTTGACTTTTTGATCACCGTTGAGAGAGAGACTTCGTTGACGTCGAGAACGCAAGTCGAATCGCTTACCGGTTCAATGAACCAGGTCCAGACCTCATCGCCTTGCCCGGTAGGCCGTTCGCCGATGGGAATTCCGCCTGCGTCGATGATGATCTGATCTCGTGCTGCTTTGCTGTCTAGTTCTAACGTCATTTTCTTTCTCCTGCCTCTCTTGGAATTTTAGAATAATGTTGGCGTGTAACGGAAACCACGAAACCCTGTCATCGGGATCGGGAAAGGTGCGCGTACGACAGGTGCGCCGACGTTGACCCAGGCTCTTCCGTGAATAACTCTTCCACCGCCAAAGTTTTTTGTCGATTCACCTTCGAAGCTGATGATGTTCGCCCGGAAACGTATCCTTTTGTCGACGAGCAAATAGAAGTGCAGCACATCGTATTTTGGCATCCCCAATAGACTGAAAATGAAGTAACAGTTGTCCGACTGATTCGGACGATAAAAGAAATGGTCAATGAATCGTTTTGCTCCATACTCTTCGAAAATAAAATCATGCGGCATGGACTTTATGATCCCCGTTGGTTGTTCGCCATCTATCATTTTAGCCCGTGCCGCCATGACTTACGATCTCGCTTTCACTGATGCTCGGTCTCTATGTTTTCCACTCATCCGCTTCCTGTCGCCTCGCGCTCGTGCCATGATTGCGGAGGCCGAGGGCAATGCGTAATTGCTAACCAGGATTTCCCGCCGGGCAGGAACGCCTTTCTTCCTGGCGAGAGTCACCGGGACGCTCAGCGGTTTGATCCGAAACGATTTGAACAGATCGATCACAAATTTATTGTGATTACACGAGAGCAGGAATTTCCCTTTAATGGCGCCAAGCACCTTGCGGAGATTTCGCCATTCGTCTTCGGAAAGAAGATTGTAGTTCGTGCTTCCGCCTTTCGTGTCCGGATAAGGAGGATCGCAATAGAAAAATGTGTCAGGGCTGTCGTACGTGCGAATGCATTTCTCGAAGTCGAGTCCTTCCACGTGGACGCTCTCTAACCGTGCTGCTACTTCAAGCAGATATTTCCTCGCGTGAGTGACCGAGTGGCAGCCGATGCGGGACGTGCCATAATGCTCGCCCATGCTGCCGAAAGAGTCCTGGAGAGTGATCCAGAAACGAAGAGCGCGCTCGATCTCGTCTGCGCTCTGCACTGACTGTTTGAGTTCGCTCCAGAGCTTTCGACTGTGAATCCACGTCTGCGCTTTCTCTGCGAGCTCGGAGGGTCGATGTTTCACAACGCGGAAAAAATTAGCGATCTGTTCGTTCTTGTCGTTGAACACTTCGCCGTCGGATGGTTCTTTCGTAAGGATGATCGCTGCCGATCCGCCGAACACATCAACATAGGTGGTGTGCCTGGGGAATGACCCTACGATCAGATGCCTCACCGGCCACTTCCCGCCTGGATAACTAAAGAGCTTGTTCATGACTTTTTCCTTTTGAATTATTGGAAGAGTTGTTTGTTATCTATTGTCATGCCTCTCCCAAAATCCAACTCGGGCCGGCCCAGGTGATGTTCGAACGTTGTGAAATTGTCATTTTGGTTTTCATTTTCTCTTAGCAGCGCTCCGGGCGTCGAACCCAGCCCCGCGGGCTATGCATCCCGAAGGGATTCCACATCGCGCTGTCTGGCGCAAACCCCGATCACTTCACGCCAAAGTGTTTCTGATAATCGCGGACACGGCCGAGCACATCGGCTTCAGCAGCGGCAGGGATTGATGCGTCAAATGTCGAGCGATATGTCAACTTCACTTTTCCCGATTCCTCGGCACGTTTTTTCTGATCGTCGACCTGCGTTTGAAGGTCTTTTAAAATGTCCTGGATGTCCTTTGCGTATTTGCGTGAGACCTTTGTTGTGCGGTGGAACTCGACACCGTCGACGGCTGCCTTGCCATCCGGTATTCTCTTCAGCTCGCGGAGGACCTCATCTTTGAGATCGTTTAATATTTCCTCCTGAGCCTTCTTCTGTGCCAAATGTTTTGCGTAGAGCTTCAATGCCTTCATGGAAAAACCTCCGTTAGATGTGTGATGGTCGAATGATTTTCAAACCGTTTTCGCGCTGCGAGGCGGCAGAGATAAGCCGGGCACGTTCGCGCGCGATGAGCTGTCGATCTTCGATCAGTTGTGTGACACCATTGCCCGTATTACGTGCCATTTGCAGTTCTGTGTAGAGATCTGTATAGAAATAATCCAAAGCGCCGATCATCGGAAACATAGGATACTTGCGCTGCGCTGCGCGACAGAGAGCTTCGGTCCGCCTGCTCTCGTCGAATTCGTGCCCTTGTTTTATTTGTCGCAATGTTAGAGCGATGAAAGCGAAAACGGTTATGACGATTAGAGTTGTTATCATTTTGGAACTCCTTCCATTGGTTGTGTGCCCCGTGCATCTACTGCGTTTTTTATTCGGCGATTGTGTGTGTGTCGTAAATAATCGGAGAGCTGAGAGGGAGGCATGGCGATCACTCCACTCTCCATGCGGCTATCGATAACGGC
>Ga0182027_10016643_pt1 | contig 10031 bp, 9 predicted proteins | sample 712E1DmetaG_FD_121300 | JGI IMG/M metagenome (GOLD analysis project Ga0182027, IMG submission 121300) | Permafrost microbial communities from Stordalen Mire, Sweden - 712E1D metaG (Illumina Assembly) | ecosystem: Environmental > Terrestrial > Soil > Wetlands > Permafrost | place: Sweden... | reverse complement strand
CCCACCTCAAGTCCGATGCATTCTTCGACGTTGCTAAATTCCCCACCGCCACCTTCACCAGCACCAATGTGGCGAAGAACGGAAACAAGCTGACAGTGGCTGGCAACTTTACCCTGCACGGTGTCACCAAGCCCGTGGTTCTGGATGTGGAAGGCCCCAGTACGCCGCTCGAGAACGGCATGGACCACAAGCTGCACTCCGGATTCTCGGCCACCACCACCATCAGCCGGACTGCCTATGGTATCGGAACCGCCTTCCCCTCAGTTCTGGTAGGCGACGAGGTCAAGCTGACCATCGAACTGGAAATCATCAAGCAATAAAGACAACCAGGGGCCGGTCAGGTATCGGCCCGGTTGTGAGGGGCGCGGCTTCAACCGTGCCCCTCATCAGTCGTTTTTTTAGAATCTTCAAAATTGATTGTGGAGACCGTCAATGGCAGGCCTGAAACTCGAAATCGCACAGGAGCGCCCCTTTTCCAGCCTGGAGGAAGAGGCGCTGCTCAACCTGCTGCGCACCTCCGACTGCCTGAATCGCGCCTTCCATCGCAAGACCCGCGACTGGAGCCTGACCTCTACACAGTACAACGTGCTGCGGATTCTGCGCGGCGCGCAGCCGCGGGGTCTCACTTGTTCGGCCATCGGCAGCCGCATGATCACAGCTGAACCGGATATTACCAGGCTATTGGCGCGGCTCAAGGGGCTCAAGCTCATCCGGCAGCGTCGTGACTCTCATGACCGGCGCGTAGTCTGGACCGTGATCTCCGAGGCTGGGCTGGAACTGCTGCGGGAGATGGACCCGGCCATCGACCGGATCCCTGGCGAGCTGCTGGGGCATCTGGATGGTGAAGAACTGACTCAGTTGATTCGGTTGCTGGAGTTGGCCCGCACGCGCGGTGTAGACCTTCAAACGCCGGAAAGCTCGACAGACGGCCGCTTTACCGTTCCTGGCCCACTACCTTCTGAGCCACTGCTTCTTCATCCGCATCCGTCTGAATAATCTTGTTGTGCAGGCAATAGAGCGCCAGCTCGAGCCGGTCGCTGACTCCCAGTTTGTCGTATATCTTGCGCAGATAATTCTTGATTACCTGCTCTGTGGTTCCCAACTGGGAGGCGATCTCTTTGTTGCGCTTGCCCTGGGTGATGCAGGTGATTATGGCCATCTCCTTGGGTGAGAGACGGGGCTGGGTGCGCGGACTCACCAAGGCAGCGGCCTGGGCGCGATAAGCCTCGATGACCCAGTTCACAGATTGATTGTCAATCCAGGTTTCGCCGGCGGCGATTCTGCGCACGCACCTCACTAGCAGGTCGGGCGAGATGGAGCGGGAGATGATGCCGCGGACGCCGCGGCGGTAAAGCTCGACGGTGTGGTTTTCGTCGGCTGACACCGCCTGCACAATCAGCTTTATCTCGGGGGCAAGACGCAGAAGGTCGGGTATTACATTAGCCGTGCCGGCCAGCAGGCCTCCCTCCATCAGAACGATGTCGGTTGGATAGCGTTGAATGGCTGCCCGCAGATTTTCAATGGAATCCGCCTGGGCCACCACGCGCAAGTCGTCTTCAAGAGCAAAGACCTTGCGGATGCCTACGCGGTAGATGGCCTGCGAATCCGCAAGAATAATGCGAATCGTCCCCGGCTTGACAGGCACGTCAAGTATCTCGCCATCTGGAGGATCGTTCAGGAAATCCGTCATGGGCTGCTACTGTTCAAACTCAGGCTGTCACTGTTCTGCGAACTGATACTCGTCGATAGTGGCCGCAGCCTGGTACTGAGTCTGGCTCATGGAGCAGCGTACCACACGTCCCATACAGTGAACCAAAACATCGCGGGGGGTACCAAGTACCGCACCGGGCATGCGCAGGGAAAAACGGATTTCCAACCCGGCCTTCAAGGGGCTATCGATCTCAAAAAGCACTCCACTGGCGGAGACATTTTGGGTAAGGGCGGCATACTCCTCCCCTTTGCCGCTAGAGAGTACAACCGGCAGAGAGAGAGGAAAACGAACCGCGCAACGCACCTCTTGTTTAGATGCAACCGGCTCAGGGTGAGAGGACTGAAGTGATGTATCGGATTTTTTAAGATTCATAGATTGCATCCTGAACAAATATTTAGCTCTGTTGCAACTGTAACGAAGATTCGCCGTTTGACCTACGGCACGTTAGTTTACAACTTAGTAACCGGCTGTACCATGCCGGATGCCCGAATCAGAGAGTGATGCCCGTCTCTCATGTGTGCCGAAGATATTCAGAACAAACAGCTTGCACATCGTATTAGAACACAGAAGCAGAGCGGTAACCGCACCACAATATGGGAATGAACGCCGCAGAGATGCCCGATCACTCTCGATTTCTGTTGTTATCCGCACCCACATCTTCCTCGCTATGGAAACCCGGCTACAGAGCCAGGATTTGGCCGTCGCCATCCAGCCATTGGTACAGAATACGGGTCTCGGACTGAGTGCCCAGCCAGAATCTAAATGGTAAATACCAGATTCACGCACTGCTCCATCAGGACAGATGCTGAGGCTATTTCGAAGCCGGAGCATCTCCTGAAATGGCGTCTGGATGGGGTCAGTCGGAAAAGGTACCTATAAAATAATCGATAAAAAGGTTACTTTAGTGGTAGCATATTCACCACTTTTAGGTTACTCTTGCCGTGTCAAATCTACACACTGAAGGAGCATTATCCCATGAAGTTCACATCATTGAAGTTCCGAAGTGCTGTTATCGGCGCCGTTCTGGCCGTCACCGCCAGCTACGCCGTTGCCAGCACGATTCCTGTCACCCCGTTCCCTCCGATCCCGACCGGAGTAGTAGTCGCCAGCACGATTCCCGTCACTCCGTTCCCACCGATTCCGACCGGAGTGGCCGTTGCCAGCACGATTCCTGTCACTCCGTTCCCTCCAATTCCGACCGGAGTAGCAGTCACCAGTACGATTCCCGTCACTCCGTTCCCACCGATCCCGACCGGAGTGAAGGCACTGTCAGTGTAACTGTTTTGTTGCCGGGTGATCGCAATAGCTTGTCCGTTACACTCTTTTCAGCGCATCAAGGAATTCAAGCGCGATGCTGACGATGAGTCTGGACAACATCTTTTCGGTTGCTGGTATTGTGACTGAGGCAGCAGTTCTAGGGCTGCTTGTGTATCGTCGTGTCTGGCGGAAATTGCCTGTTTTTTGCCTGTACTGCGCCTGGGTTCTGATCAGCAATGCCGGGTTATACACCGTCTACAGCTTCTTCCCTGCCAGCTATCTGACGGCCTATTTGGCCGAAATCGTTGTGGAATCGGTCCTGGAGTTTAGCGTTCTGGTCGAGTTGGCATGGTCCGTGCTCCGTCCATTCCAGGCCTCCCTGCCGAGTGGTTCCCTGGTAGTGGTTACGGGATTAGTCGTGGCTCTTGGTGCCGCAATCTGGCCCTTTGCGGCTATTCCAGGCTTCGGCAATCTGCCCCCGGAATACCATCTGTTGATGCGGCTTATACAAACTACCTCAATTCTTAGAATTCTGTTCTTCCTGGCACTGGCCGGATGCAGCCAGTTGCTCTCCATCGGCTGGCGGGACCGCGAGTTGCAGGTGGCCACGGGGCTCGGTTTTTATTCCCTGGTCAGCCTTGCCGTGGCAATGCTGCATTCACATCAGAACATGGGACCGCTTTATAGCCTCCTGCAGCAGGTTGTTGTGGCCAGCTACATCTGTTCCTTGCTCTATTGGGTATTCAGTTTTGCCACGAAAGAAGCCGTCCGGCGTGATTTCAGCCCCCAGATGCAGAGTCTTTTGCTATCTGTGGCCGGAACCGCCCGGGCCACACGTATTGCATTGGCGGATTCACCGGCTGCCAGGAGACGGAAACCGGAGGATCAGTGATGTGGTTGTTTATCCCATATCGTATTGATTCTATGTTGGATATTTACTCTCAAAGCCGGCTGGTTGACTCCCAGCCATGACTATTTGCATGCAAATGAGATAACCGGACCAATTCGATGGATGGTTACTAAAGTGCCTATAATAAATGGGTACTCTCTGGTACAACGAAAGAGGCATAAACGCTAATTTTCACTCCACAAATGACGAATAACCTGTTAATAGTAGGATGTACGGTAAGAACCGGCCGGATTGCTCGAGGGGAAATGGTGGTTACCAAAACCCGGCATGAGGATCACCAATGATTCTGCCTCTTATTCAAATCGTGGCCTTTGTAGTCGTCGCATTCTACCTCGTCCGATGGCATCTGGTAGTGCGCCGTCGCAATGTGCAATCGTGGGACTCGCTTCTGGCCAAGTTGCGGCCCGAATGGAGTGCCCGCGAGTTGAGCGACCACTTCCTTTGGAAGGAAGGGCTCAGCGCGACTCCCGAGGACGCATGGCAGCGTATGGAGGGTCCTAAGGGGCTTTGGGTGATGTACCAGAACGCGCGCGTGATGCTGGAGATGGCCAACTATGCTGCGCGAAACTCCGACAACGTAGATCGATTGCTACTGGAAACCCTGCGTAGCGACGCCATGCAGATTCGCCTGTGCGTCCTGACAGCTTTGGCACAGTATGCCTTTACGCAGGCCAGCGAGGGCGTCCGCGTGAATGCATTCCGCGCCGCTCAAATATACACGGGGATGGCCGCAAGGATGACCCGGATGTTGCAGGAAAATGCCGCCGTCATCGTCCCCGATTTTGTGGCTGCAATGTAAATTGGCTTCCTCCTCCAATTCAAAACCCCGGCCACGGCCGGGGTTTTTGTTTGTACGCAAACGCGAATTGCGCTCAGACCGGGTTGGCGGCAAGAAATGCGTTGATCCGAGCGTACTCTTCGTCGCTGAGCTTGAATTCAAGCGCAGGAGCCACTCCATCGGCCTGACGCGCGCTGCGCCCGCCAACGATGGCTGCGGTGATAGCCGGATTATGCAGAGTCCAGCCAACGGCCACCACGCCTGGATTAACTCCATGACTGCTTCCGATCTCCCGCAGTACCTCCACCAGGCAGAGGTTGCGGCTGAACCGTGGCTCAGTGAACTCGATCCCGCGGCGGCGCCAGTCGTCGGCTGGCAAAGCGGCAACGCGCTCCGCCGTCATGGCGCCTGTTAGCAGCCCTGAAACCATGGGTGAATAGTTGATGACGCCGATGCCGTTCCCCTGCGCGAAAGGAAGAATCTCCTCCTCGATGGCCCGGCGCAACATGGAGTAGGGCGGCTGCAAGCTGGTAATTGGCGCGATCTTCCGGACGTTCTTCATCTGCTCGATTGAAAAGTTGGAAACGCCAATCCAGCGGATCTTGCCCTGCTCGCGGAAGCGGGCCAGCGTCTCCCAGCCCTCTTCGATCTCCTCCTCCGGGTTTGGCCAATGAATCTGGTAGAGGTCGATGGTCTCAACCCCCAGCCGCCTCAGCGAACCCTCCAACTCCTCAGCCAGCGAACCGGCCCTCAACGACCGGTAGATTGTGCGGTCCGGATGCCAGCGCATGGAGCACTTGGTGAAGACATAAGGTTTTTTGGATGAGGACTTCAGGGCGCGTCCGACTACCTCTTCCGAGTGGCCCAGGCCGTAGATGGCAGCCGTGTCGATCCAGTTGATACCCAGATCGAGAGCGCGGTGTATGGCGGCGATGGACTCATTGTCGTCCTGGGGGCCCCAGGTAAACTCCCAGTTGGCGCCGCCGATAGCCCAAGCGCCAAAGCCGATGCGAGTGATCTGCAGATCGGAGTTGCCGAGTGTGCGAAGAGAGTGCGAGACAGATTGTGTCATAGCATCAGATTAGATGATTCGGTTGTTTGAATGACGCGAAAAAACAGGCCCAAGCAGCCACTTCTTCACGCTTATTCCGTGATGACCGGTATGCTCCCGTCGGTTGTCTTGATGTTGCTGTCGGTGATGGTCCAGTTCCGAGTGTTGGCGATGGTGCCCGCCGTGGCAGCCTCAATATCCAGATGATCGAGGTGGAAGTCGTCGAGCGTCGCGTTAGGGTAAGCGCTCACGTCAAAAGCTCTTCTGGCTCCGGTAGCCTTGATCTTCCAGATGTGAACGCCGCTGAAGTGCGGCAGGCCCTGCTGCTCCGGAACGATGGTTGTGAGAGTGACCCAGTACGGAGGAATATCTTTTATGCCGGCAGGCAGGGTGGCGTAACTGTAGCTTGGATTCCAGTTCATAGTGATGTGAATGGGTATGGCAACGCCTTCGAGCGTAAGGTCGTGGATACGGATGTCTTTGGCAGAACCGCCGCGTGTATGCGCTGACTTGAACAGCACACCGTTGGGCACACCGCCAAGCGCGGTGATGTTGTAGACCTCAATGTTGCGAAATCCACCGGAGGTCTCGCTGCCGATAGTGATAGCAGCTGCTCCGCGGCGCACGGTCGAATCGCGAATCACGATGTCTTCAGTGGGCCGGTTCACCCGGAGGCCGTCTGAATCACGCCCGGATTTGAGGCAAAGGGCATCATCGTTCGCCTCGATGTCGGCGTGCTCCACCAGAATCTTGCGCGAAGAGTCGATATCGATGCCGTCGGTGCTGGGCCCCCTGCCTCCCTCGTTATTGCGGATGGTAACCCCGTCGACATGGACATTGTGCGAGTACAGAATCTGGATGGTCCAGAAGCCGGAACGCTTGAGTAGGATGCCGCCGCCCAGCAGGACATTGGACGAATTCTGAATCAAGATGAGGCGGGGACGTCGCGCATCGTAATCGGAGGCCCAGCGCAACCCCTTGGGCTCGTACGTGGCGCGAAGATCCCAATACGATTTCCACCAGATGGGGCCGTCGCCGTCGATGATTCCCTTCCCTGTGATGGTCACTTTATGCTGGTCGCGGACGTTGATGAGCGCAGCCGGCCAGGTCATCTCGATGCCCGCAATGCGCGTAGGAAGCATCGGATAGTCGATCAGCTTCTCAGAACCGATGAGTGTGACGCCTTCCCTCACATCCAGCGTCACACCCGATTTGAGAAAGAGCGAGCCGGTTAGATAATTCCCGGGTTTCAGGGTGACCGTGCCGCCAACGGCAGCGGCCGCATCGATGGCCTTCTGAATGGAGGCCGTTTCGAGAGTCGTGCCGTCTCCCTTGGCTCCATACTCGTTGGCCACAAACGTCTTCGGCGCGGCGTTGGCATTGCCGGCGCTGAGCAGACCGAAAAGAGCAATGCCGGCAATCCATATTGTTACTTTTTTCATTTGTTCACCTGCTCCACAAGGCGAATCGGACCGAAAAGGCCGGAGGGAATCGGTTTCAGGTTGTCCATGTCCTGCGGATCGAAGCGACGGCCATACTTTGCCCGTAACGCGGTGTAGTCGCGCGGTGGTTGGCCGGCCAGCAGGTTGATGGCGGTGTTATAGACGCGGACTTCGATCTTGTTCTCGCCGCTCTTGGTGAACTTCGAGATGTCGATTCGGTACGGCGGATGCCAGAGCGACCCAACTCGCTGACCGTTAACAAATACGATGGCGGCCTCGCGAATCGGCGGATCGAGAAGGGCCCTCGTGCCGGAGGCGCCGGGCCGACGATTGTCGGTCGTCGGAGTTCCGGGCCCGAAGTCGAGGCAAATCCTCATGCCTGATTTGGGTGCAGACTTGATCGAAACGCTCCGCGTGTAAACGGCTTCGCCCGAAAAGAACTGCTTGCCCGCGAGTTCCGTCCACGAGTTCAGGCTTGCGAGCGTTACAGGCTTGGCATCGTCGGGAAAATGAATCGTCCATCCGCTGCTCAGGTCGGCAAGTTGCTCCTCGCTATAAGCTGGCGAATTTACTGCTATTTGGCTCGTCTTTTTCGTCCCTGCTGCAGGAACGCCCGTGAGAACAAAGACCCGGGATTCATACGGCGCAAGAACCAGCGGCAAGCCAGACCCATCGTTGTGCAATTCGGCCTGGATCACTCTGCCGCTGTCCGGGTCCCACGACTCGATTGCAGGACGTGTGGAGCGGAACCGGACGCTCCCATCGACAGGCGCGTTGTTGCTGTTGACCACAAAATAGACATCCCGGTCGGCGAGCTTGCGGTGGATGAAGCCGAGGTTCGAGACCTGGCCGGTTGCTTCCATGTCAGGAGGAAGTGCGTGATGCAGCACATCCGTCAGCCCTGCAACTGAATCCACGAAGATTCCTTTGTGGCTGTTCGCCTTAAATAGACGATCCGAAAGTGCCGCAATCTCCGCGGATGTGTTCTGCGTCATGAGGCCTGGCCCCCGCGACGGCAACTTCTCAATCGCGATAACCTTGCCGGCCTTCGCGGCGTAGCTCTCAATCTTCTTGTAACTCGCCAGCGGAATCCGGTCCGTCGGCGGGAGAATCAGGACCGGGTATGGGATGGCGCCCAGCTTGTCAATGGTAGCGGCGTCAATGTAGTCGATGTTGTAACCCGCATCGAGAATCGCTGCCATCAGGGCAGGTGTGATGCGCCGCCTCATCTCGTCGGTCACTGATACGTGCCCGAGAGTGAATGCTGCTTGCGCGTCGTCTTCAGGGAGAAGAATCGCAATGTCGTTGGCCGGCTTGCCTTGCCTCAGCAGCCAGCTTACCCGCTGCAGATACTTCGTCACGTCGGGCATCACAGGGAACCACGGGTTATGGGAGTTGAACACCGCTGCCGCGTAAAGAGACCAGCCCGGCTCACCTGCGGCGGGCGCGGAGCAGGGGTAGCCGTGACCAACAAACTGGTTCACGCCGAGAAGGAACATACGGTCCGCTTCCGCTTTCATATCCAGCGGTGTGGCGCGAAACGCGGGCGAGTGAAGCCATGTCCAGGTTTCGGCAGAGGTGACGTTGCGTCCATACAGATGGCTGGCGGAGCTTGCCCAACGCGTAAACGAGAACGCGCGCCATTGCGGGCCTTCGCCCTCCGGCAGATTGGGAACGGCCTCATCGGCCAGCGTTACTGCCGGTTCGCCGTAGGTCTGCGACCGGAACCGGGTGTGATGCGCCTCGGCAAATTTTGTCAGTGGCGCAAGATAGTTTTCGCGGATGAGATCGGAGAGGGTCTGGCCCCAATCGTGCCTCACGGATTCCGCTTCCGGCGTGCCTCCGGCCAGCAGCTCCGGAAGGTGAGGTATCAGGTCATAACCGCGGCGCTTTTGAAACTCGGCGGGCAAATTGGTAGTCCAGTCGGATTCGTACACTTCCAGCGAATCTGAGAAGACGGAGTAGGGCGGCTGGCTGCCGAATGCGTTCAGCAACGGAGTAGCCACGCCGGCAATATGCGCGTCGATGGATGCGCGGGAGAAGTGATCGAGCACATATCCCTCAGCTCCAGCGGCCGGGCGCTTCACCATTTGCAGTGTGTGGCTGGCGACAAAGAAAAGCGCGCTCTGCGTTCCCGCGGCAGGGGAAACGGCGCCACTGGCCAGATCGATCCGCTTCGCAGTAGCCGAGTTAAAGGATTTTGCCGTGCCTGTGACCGCAAATGCGGCAATCAGGCTGTCTCCTTCAGCCATCGGAGGAGGAGTGACCGTCGCTGCTGTAATCGGGACGGAGACCACTTTCAGCCGCCCAGCAGCCAGAGCGGGAGTCGTCTTGGGACCGCCGTAGGGCCAGCCGCTGCCGAGCGTAATGTCTACACGCAGGCCGAGTGCTCGCGCAGTCTTGTTGGCAAAGCTCACATCGGCGAGGAACTCCGGAGACATGTACTGCAGGTTCTTGATGATTTTGGCTTCGTCGTCGAGCATCAGCGGGTAGACAGGTTGAATCTCCACGCCGCCGATGCCTGCGCCGCTCATGGTTTTCAGCTCTTTCTGCAGCTCCGGCTTAGTCACGGCCGGGCCGAACCACCACCAGCGCATCAACGGCCTGGCATTTGCCGACGGGTTCACAAAGCCCTGGCGCAAGTCTTTGCCGGTATCCTGGGCAAACAGCACCGTTGAAATACAAAACAGCAGCGCCAGCCTTCCAGCCAAACGCGGTGCGGAGAAGAGGCTCGTTTTAAGAGAACTGCATAGCCGATTGATCATAGTCTTCGTCCTGACGGCCGGTATAAGGAGTTAATCCAGCCACTCCGGCGTAAGTGGCTGTGTCCGATTGAGCCCTGGCGATCACTGGCTCTAAACCTGGGGAACCTTCATCACATT
>Ga0182027_10016641_pt1 | contig 10032 bp, 7 predicted proteins | sample 712E1DmetaG_FD_121300 | JGI IMG/M metagenome (GOLD analysis project Ga0182027, IMG submission 121300) | Permafrost microbial communities from Stordalen Mire, Sweden - 712E1D metaG (Illumina Assembly) | ecosystem: Environmental > Terrestrial > Soil > Wetlands > Permafrost | place: Sweden... | reverse complement strand
CTGGTCGGCGTGGGCGTGGGCAAGCTCATTACGCTGATCGTGGGCTTTCCCACCAGTGCACCTTGGTGGGCCATCCTTCTGGGATTGTTCCTGGCCAGCGCAGTCGGCATCTTTTTCGGCGTCTATCCTGCCAGCAAAGCCGCCAGGCTGGACCCGGTCGCGGCGCTCAGGGCGGAGCTGTGAAAGAGCAGGGTTCAGGGATCAGGGATCAGGGGTTAGGAGCTAAGTGATGGTGCAATCGTTTCGGGATTTGTTAGCTTGGCAGAGAGCAATTCAATTGTCTGTTGCGGTCTATCGTTTGACCAAAGAATTTCCGCGCGAAGAACTGTACGGGTTGAGCAGCCAGATCAGGCGTTCAGCGGTTTCTGTGCCCAGCAACATTGCGGAAGGACATGGACGGCTAAACACTGGCGAATATAGGCAGTTCCTGGGCGTCGCACGCGGTTCTAACTTCGAGCTGCAGACACAACTTGAAATAGCTCGCGCACTTGAATATGGGAACCCCAAGTTGATCGATGAAGCAGAAGGTTTATCGTTCGAAGTTGGAAAGATGATTTCCGGAATACTCAATTCGATCAAGGATAAGGATCGGGTGCGGGCCTAATCCCTAATCCCTAACCCCTAACCCCTGATCCCTGGTACTTTTATGGCGCAAGGACAAACCCGCGAATCCGTCAAGATGGCCCTCGATACGCTCAGGGCGAACAAGCTGCGCTCGGGATTGACCATCCTGGGCATCGTCATCGGTGTCACGACGGTGATCGCCATCTCTTCGATCATCAATGGACTCAACAAGCGCGTCTCTGACTTTGCCGACTCGCTGGGCACAAACACGTTTTGGGTCTCCCGCATGTCGCTTATCAATGTGAACCCCACCATCGAGCAGCTCACGCGCAAGAAGCTGAACCTCGACGACGTGCTGGCGCTGCGCACGCTGCCGCACGTGGTGGCTGCGGACGGCGTTTACCGGCACATGAAACCCGAGTTCGGGGTGGGCGATGTGTCAGTCAAGTACAAAGGCATGAAGGTAGCCGGCACCATTCTGGAAGGATCAACTTCCCAGGCGGCGGATGTTTACGACCTCATGCCCATGGAGGGCCGTTATTTTACCGACGGCGAGGACCAGCGCCATGCGGCCGTCTGCGTGCTGGGCTACGACACCTGGGAAGAACTCTTCGGCAGCGAGCCCGCGGTGGGCAAGGAAGTCAACGTCGAAACCGGTCTCTACACCGTCATCGGCGTGCTAAACAAGCAGAAGCAGGTCTTCGGCAGCGGCAAGAATCCTCACGACAACATCGTCTTCTTTCCGCTCGGCACCTTTCACAGCCTGCATCCCGAAGACCTGGATATGTGGATCGGCGTGAAGTACGATGACCCGAAATCGAAGGCGCTGGTAGAGGATGAAATTCGCGAACTGCTGCGCATCCATCGCAAGGTGAAGGTGCAGGCCGACGACGACTTCGAGATCTTCGGGCCCGACTCGCTGACAAAACTATGGGGCCAGATCACCGGCGGGCTGGTGGCTTTCATGATCGCCGTCTCCAGCGTCGGCCTCATGGTGGGCGGCGTGGGGGTGATGAACATCATGCTCGTCTCGGTCACTGAGCGCACTCGCGAGATCGGCGTTCGCAAGGCCATGGGCGCCACCCGGCGGACCATCCTCATCCAGTTCACCACTGAAGCGGTAATCCTGTGCGCCCTGGGCGGCCTCATCGGCGTCCTGACGGGCGCCGTGATCACCTGGATTATTTACCTGCTGCCTATTCACCTCCCGGCCAGCCTCTCGTCCCTGTGGGTGCTCATCGGCTTCGGCTTCTCCTGCGCCATCGGCCTGCTCTTCGGCATCTATCCCGCCTGGAAAGCCGCCAACCTCGACCCCATCGAAGCGCTGCGGTACGAGTGAAGCAGGGAACAGTGAAATAGTGAAGCGGTGAAAAAGTGAAGAAGTGAAACTGCGGCAGCAATTCGATGAATCAATCGGCAGTCGAGACCATGAAGACCTCAAAGGCTTCGTCTATTCACTGACCACTGACCACTGACAACTGATCGCTGAGAGCTGAGAGCTGAGAGCTGACAGCTGACAGCTGTCATTTACACTAACCCCCAGTGATGCCCCACTTATTGGCCCAGTCCGCGGAGATTGTCACCACCGTGCTGACAGTGGCCGGCATGGGCTACTTTGTGGCCGCCATGGTTGCTGCGCGCACCTTTTTAGCAGCCCGGCGCGCCCCGCTCTCCGCTTTTACCCCAAGCGTCAGCATCCTCAAGTCCCTCAAGGGGCTCGACCCCGGCATGATCGATGCCTTCCGCAGCCATTGCAGCCAGGCCTACGCGGGCCAGGTTGAGCTGCTCTTCGGCGTTTCCTCGCTCAATGACCCCGCGGCCGCGGCCGTCGAGCAGCTCACGCAGGAGTTCCCCGCCCATTCCATTCAACTCATTGAGTGCCCGGACCGCCTGGGAGCCAACGGCAAGGTCAGTACGCTGGCCCAGCTCGCCGCCCACGCCCGCCACGGCTATCTGCTCATCAACGACTCCGACATCACCGTCTCGCCCCGCTACCTTGAGCGGGTCATGGCTCAGTTCGCGCCCCCGCCCAGCGATCCCGCCGGCAAACCACAGACGCCGGTAGGCTTGGTCACCGCCCTCTACCGCGGCCGCGCCCACCGCACGCTGCCCTCGCGGCTTGAGGCGCTGGGCATCGCCACTGATTTCCTGGCCGGCGTACTGCTCTCCAAAATGATCGAAGGCGGCCTGCGCTACGGCCTCGGCTCCACGCTGGCCATCAGCCGCGACGTGCTCGATAAGATCGGCGGCCTCACCCCGCTGGCCGACCACCTGGCCGACGACTACGAACTGGGCGCGCGCGTGGCCCAGGCCGGCTTTCGCGTCGCGCTCAGCGCTGAAGTCGTCGAGACCGCCATTCCCGCTTACCACTGGCGCGGCTTTCTCGATCACCAGTTGCGCTGGGCCCGCACCGTCCGCGACTCCCGCCCCTGGGGCTACGCCGGACTCATCTTCACCCACGGCCTCGGATGGGCGCTGCTCAATGTGCTGGCCAGCGGCCTCAGCCCCCTGAGCCTGTGGTTGCTGGGGTTGAGCTTCTTCCTGCGCCTCGCGCTGGCCATCATGGTCGGCTCCGCAGTGCTCGGCGACCGCCAGGTGCTCCCCAGCCTGTGGCTTCTGCCCCTGCGCGACGTGGTAGCCATGGCCGTCTGGGTGGCCGGCTTTGCCGGCAATACGATCGTCTGGCGCGGCGAGCGATTTGTGCTCAAAGGCGGACGGCTGCAAAAACCAAAGCTATAAGTATCAAACGAAATCTACCTGCGCACCCTGGCCCTCACCCACAACGCGCCAAACACCGGCAGCGCCACCACCAGCACCAGCAGCCCGGCCGGCAACCCCACCCAGCGATAGCTGTCCGCGTAGTTCGCCGCGTGGTGGCCCATCAGGTTCCACCCCAGCAGCGCGAAGATTGCAATGCACGTGGTCGCAAAAAACGTGAAAAACGCCGCCGCCAAAGCCAGCAGCAGACTCTGCAACAGCCCGAATCCCGCCAGCGGAAAGCCCAGCACCGATCCGCCCCCGGCCCCACGCATCTTTGCGGATTCCGTCATCATCAGCGCCTCGTTCGTCTAGAATACAAGTTCATGGCCAGCTCCGCACAAATCGAACTTTGGCCGGCGGAGAAGGTCGCCGCGCAGGCCACCGTGGTCCAGGCCGTCAACGGAATTCACTACGCCACATGGGGCGAGACCCGCGTCTCCGACCCGGACCTTGAGCGGCTGGTCAGCGCCGTCCCCGCCACGCTCTCCGCAGCGCTCGTCCACCGCGCCTACTACTTTGTTCCCCTCGCCATCGCCGATACCGGCGACGTTCTGGTCGCTCCCGGCTACACCGTCGATCTGGGCGACCGCGCCATCTGCCACCGCAACGCGACCTTCGGCGCCACCGAGGCGGTCTTTCTCTCCACCCGCCTGGTCGAAGACCGCTTCGGCCTGTCCTTCGAGTTCTTCATCAACGTGGCCCACAATTTTGTCGAGGCCGCCGGCGTTCCTGAGAGCTTTGCTGCTCTGGCCTGGTCGCAGGCCGAGGCCCAGGTCCGCGGAGAAACCAGCCAGGACGCCTGGGAAACCCGCCGCCGCGCCCAGGACGCCCGCGTAGACCAGAAGGGCATCGACGAGCGCTCCCGCAACAGCTTTTACGAGTCGGCATTCTCTGACGCTCTGGCCGTCTATATGCTGTCGCTCGCCGTCGACTTCGACTACCACGACCTCCGCGAGCGCGAGTACCCCCTACTCGCCGCCCCAGCCCTAGCCGAGCGCCTCCGCCACGTAGCCACCCTCTTCCCCGCCAACCCCGGCTACGAGTTCCAGGTCCTCTACCGCCGCAAAGGGTAAGACCGAGGATAGCTTCCGTAAACGGCGTTTTCGGGGACAAATCCTGCCTATCGGGCCGGAAACGACCGAATTTGGGGTGTCGGGAGGAGGGCATTCTAACCGACGCCTGTCTGTCAGTTTCACGCGCCATAGCAGGATATTGCTTAAGTAGTAACTGACGGACAGGCGACCATTCAGGCGCTACCTCATTACTGGACCCTGGGGAGTTTCTTTGTGACGGTCTCTCACTTCAATTTGGGACGCCGCGATATATACTCTTGGCACAGCAACCAAGGTCCCAAATGCTTACGAAACTGCTCCACACACTGCGCTCGGCTTTCGTCTGCACACTATCTCTGCTTGCCACCGCATCCATGGCGCAGACGACGATCCACGTCGGCCCCGGCCAGACCTACACCACCATCCAGTCCGGCATTAACGCAGCCAATAATGGCGACACAGTCCTCATCGCTCCTGGCACTTACAACGAAAACATCAACTTCAAAGGCAAAGCCATCACCGTCGTCAGCGCTGAAGGGGCCGCAAACACCATCATCCAGGGCGACGGAACCACTGCGGTGGTGACGTTCGATCAAAGCGAAACGCGCAACAGCGTTCTCAACGGGTTCACAATCCAGGGCGTCAGCAATCCATCTCCGAGTGAATATTACCCCGGCGTGCTAGTAGGTTCGGCGCCTACCATCCTCAATAACATCATTACGAACAATCCGTGCAACGGCATTGATGTGGACTTTGGCGGTCCCCTCATCCAGGGTAATGTCATCAGCAACACCAATACATCAAACAACGGCTCTTGCGGCAGTTTTACCGGCAGCGGCATTGTGCTGGTCGGGAACTATTCTCCGGCCAGCATAGTAATCGGAAACACGATCATTCATAACCAGCATGCCGTGGATTACGACGGTGGGGGGCTACTTATGTGGGCGGCCGAGCACTCCGTGATTGAAAGCAACGTGTTCGCGGAGAACGCCACCCCCACGGGAGAAGGCGGAGGAATTGCAACCTTCAATTCAGACGCCATGATCATCGCTAAGAACCTCTTCTACGCAAATGTCGCAGAATATGGAGGCGGAGCGATTGCCCTTCATCCGCCAGAAGACACGCAGGGGCCATTCATTGGGCTTATCCAGAACAATACCTTCGCGGGAAACAGCTCCGTATTATCGACGGACGAGTACGGCGAGCCTGCCGCGTCTCAGGTTTACGTCGATGGCAATCTCGCACAGTACGAATTCACGGACAACATTATCATTGGTGCCGATGCCAACCCGGCCTTGGTCTGCGGCACTGATTATAACTACCTCAGTATCACGCCGCTGATCATCGATCACAACGATATCTTCAACTCCAAGGGACCTGCTTACGGCGGTGCGTGCCCCGATCAGACCGGCCAATATGGCAATATCTCCAGCGATCCACTATTCAAGGACGCTGCCGGCAACGACTACCACCTGCTCTTAGGCTCGCCCGCCATCGATACAGGTAACAACAGCGCCCTCCAGCTACTCGCCAATCTCGGTTATCCACTCACCGGCGACCTCGACGGCAACCCCAGGGTGCAGGACGCGACGGGCAAAGGCTATCCCGTGATCGATATGGGAGTCTACGAGTATCCCGGAGCGCATACGGCCAGCCCGACGACGATGGTCCTGAACCCCTCGTCCTACGATGTAAACGGCGGCCAGAGTTTCACGCTGGCAGCCAATCTCTACTCGCCGCTGGGCACGCCGGCCGACAACGTCACCTTCTTCGAGGATGGAACCCAGATTGGCACGTCCACCATCGATGGTGCCGGAGCCGCCACGCTTACCCTCGGCAATGGCCTCGTCCCCGGTACGCACGCCTTTATCGCTACCTATCCCGGCCAGGGCAACTTCACGCCCTGCGAGTCCGTGAAGATCTATGTCATCGTCAACGATTATGGCGTAACCCTGACGCTAACCTCCGCTCCAAACCCATCCCAGCTCGGCCAGAACGTCACTTTCCAGATCAAAATCTCCTCCGAAAACGGCGTTCCGCAGGGCAGCATCACGCTTACCGACAACTCAACGAACACTACCCTCGCGACTCTCACCCCCGACACAAACGGCAACGCCACCTATTCGATCTCCACTCTTGCCGCTGGTTCTCACACCATTCAGGCCTCTTATCCCGGCAACACCACTTATTCAAGCGCCTCTGACAGTGTCGTGCAGGTTGTCGAGAGCGGAATCGCCACCACCGAGACGCTGACCAGCTCCCTCAATCCTGCGATGGCCGGACAAAGCGTCACTTTTACGGCTCAACTGACTGCGGCGTCCGGGACACCCACAGGTGCCATTCAGTTCCTGGATGGCACCAATCTTCTCTCGACGCAGACGGTTTCCGGCACAGGATCCGCTACATTCAGCACCAATTCACTCGCCGTGGGCAGCCACACCATCACCGCGACCTACATTCCGACGGGATCCTTTGCCGCGAGTTCTGCGACCTGCTCCGAAGTCGTCAACGCCCTTCCAACGACGTCCATTCTGACCGTCACTCCGGCAACGTCCACCTACGGCTCCCAGGTCACACTCACTGCGACCGTCTCCCCCGCCACACTGCCCGCTCCGAGCACTCCCACCGGCATTGTTACCTTCTACAACGGCGCTTCTGCCATCGGCACCGGGACACTCGCAGGCGGAGTTGCAACCCTGGCCACTGGCTCTCTTCCCGGCGGAAGCTACAACCTCACTTGCATGTATAGTGGAAGCTCTATCTACGCCACGAGCAACTGCAATTCCGTTCCAGTAATCATCAATGCCGCCCCAACTGCGCTCAGCCTCGGCTCCAGCAATAATCCCGCACCATATCTCAGTACTATCAATTTCACCGCCCGCCTGACGGTCAACGGCCAATCTGCTGGAGCAGGCAACACCATCCATCTCAGCATCAATGGCCAGACCATTAGTCTCACGACGGATGCCACCGGCTCAGCCACCTACACCATTGGCACTCTCCTACCCAACAGCTATCCAGTCGCCGCCAGCTTCGCTACCACCAACAACCTTCTCGCCACTTCAGCATCGCTTATCGAAGTCATCACCGCCGCCCCCACCTCCATTAGCCTCACCGGCACGCCCAATCCTGGCGACCTCAACCAACCGGTCACGATGACAGCGACCGTCATCTCGCAGACCACCTCCACCCCGGTCGGCAGCGGTAGCGTCACCTTCTACGACGGCTCCGCCTCGCTCGGCTCATCCCAGCTCTCGGCAGCCGGCACGGCGAGCGTGACGACAAGCTTTTCCGCCGTTGGAATACATAACATCACCGCCGTGTACGATGGCGATTCGGACTTCACCAGTAGCACCTCAGCCGTGTTCAAAGAGACGATCGTGGCGGGGGATTTCTCAATCAGCGTGAACCCCGGAGCGGCGAGTGTTTACACCGGCGTGTCGACTGCGGTTCAGATTAGCGTAACCAGCCTGCAGGGCTTCAACCAGCCGCTCGCGCTGACTTGTTCCGGATTGCCTGCGAATGCGACTTGCAGTTTCAGTCTGGATTCGTTACCGGAAGGACACGGTGCTGCGAATCTCGTGATCCAGGCAGCGGCTCCGCACGAGGCTGGGGCTGGCTCCGTCTCCGGCTCTGCGGGAGTGCTTGGAGCGCTCACGTTGCTCCTGCTGCCGGGATTGAGGCGTCGTCGCGGCCTGCTAGCTGGATTGACTGCCGTATTGCTGGCGATTGGCGTCGGGATGGGAATGGCAGGATGCGGGTCACCCAAGATTACCGGCGGCACGCCGCCCGGCACCTACCAGGTTGCGGTGACGGCAACCACGACGGGAACTGGCACTGCGCTCACGCATTCGGCCGTCGTCACCCTGACTGTCAAATCCCTGTTCTGAGGCGAGGTATGGATTGGTTGAGAAGGTTCGCCGGGATTCCCAGGTTTTCACCTTCGAAACCTGGAATCCCACAAATGACTGGCGCAAGTACTACACCAGTTCCATCCGCATCCTGCGTCCGATAGCTGCCGCTGCTCTCTGCACAGTATAGAGTTGGACCTTGTCGTTTTTCTCCGGGTCCAGCAACCGGTTCAGAAGCGCGCGGCTGCATCCCAGGCGCCGAGTGCCCAGGTATCGTCCGCCGCGGCGGACGATACCTGGGATTCCCGGCTCCATTGCAGATAATTACGCCCCACCGGCGCACACTATTCGCAGGAGAATCTATCATGCCAAAGAAATCCCTGGAAGAGCGGGCCCTCATGGAAGTCATTTCCTATGTCCCGAACGCCAAAACGCTTGATCCCGGACCCAGCCCTAAATCCTCTACCCCCAAAGCCGCCGTCCGCCGCTGCTGCGCCGCCTGGCAGCGCGCCTTCAAAGCCCACATGGATCAATCCAGCGGCGACAGCGTCGAGGAAATCTTTGCGGCCAGCGCCGCGGGCGAAGCCTACCGTAACGCCATGCCCATGCTCTCCGGCCACGAGGGCGTCCGTGACTTCATCGCCTGTGCCGCCCAAGGCATCCTCATTGGCGCAATCCCTCGCGAACAGAGCAGCCATCTTCTCTACGCGGCCCAAATCGCTCTCGCCACCGTACATCGTGAGAGCAAACCGCCTAAATCCCCATCCGAATAATCGAACCCCACCCCCCGTGGGAGCCAGTTTCCAAGCCTGTTTTTTCTGTAACTCATTTACGATGAACAACTTATAAATAAAGACTATTAACCATTCAGTAATCAAACCGCCGGATTTCAGCCTATTTTGAGCGAAAAGGGAGCCTTTTCGCCTGAGTTCTGGCCCATCTCCGCACCCTGAGGGGTGCGGAGATTTCCCTTTCCTTTGCTTTTCGCTGAAACCGTGGCGTCGAGCCTACGCAGGATTCGAGTACGCAATCCGTCCTTCGCTGATCGTCCAGCGGACTTTGCCTTGCATCGTCCAGCCGTCGAAGGGCGTATTTCTCGACTTCGATTTCGTCTCCCGCGCGTTGTAGGTCCATTCGGCCTTGGGGTCGAAGACGACCACGTCGGCGAAGCTGCCCACGGCGAGCGTTCCGCGGCCTCGCAATGCCAGCAGCGCCGCGGGCTGTGCGCTCAGCAGGCTCAGAACGCGGCCCAGCGGCATCTTCCACTCCTTGTGCAGCCAGCGCAGCGAAAGGCCCAAAGCGGTCTCCAGTCCGGTGATTCCGTTGGGAGCGTTGTCGAACTCCACTTCCTTCTCATGCACGGCGTGAGGCGCGTGGTCTGTGGCGATGGCGTCCACGACGCCGTCGAGGATAGCCTCGATCATGGCGTCGCGGTCTGCTGCCGAACGCAGCGGCGGGCACATCTTGGCGTTGGTGTTGTAAAGGCCCACGTGCTCATCGGTCAGCAGGAAGTGGTGCGGAGCCACCTCGCAGGTGACGCGCAGTCCGCTGCGCCGGGCCTGACGCACGGCGGCCAGCGCAACGGCCGTGGAGGTGTGGGCCACGTGCAGGTGGACGCGGGAGTCGCGCAACTCGGTCACCAGGCGAATGTCGCGCTCGACGATGGAGGACTCGGCCTCCGCCGGCATGCCGCGCAATCCCAGCTTGAACGACATCGGTCCCAGGTTCATGCTGGCGCGCTCGGTCATCCGCGTATCTTCGGCGTGCTGGATCACGCTCAGTCCCACGCGCGCCGCTGCGGCCAG
>Ga0182027_10016640_pt1 | contig 10032 bp, 8 predicted proteins | sample 712E1DmetaG_FD_121300 | JGI IMG/M metagenome (GOLD analysis project Ga0182027, IMG submission 121300) | Permafrost microbial communities from Stordalen Mire, Sweden - 712E1D metaG (Illumina Assembly) | ecosystem: Environmental > Terrestrial > Soil > Wetlands > Permafrost | place: Sweden... | reverse complement strand
GAGCGGGCTTACGCGACGGATGGCGATCGGTGACCAGGAATACGGCGACACCGAGCGCAACGATCTCACGAAGATGTACGAGGGAACCCTCGGGAAGATCAGCGAGGGGGAGATCGTCAGGGGGAGGATCGTCCACATCGGCGACACCGAGGTGACGGTCGATATCGGCTTCAAGTCCGAAGGGAATGTCCCGCTCGCCGAGTTCAAGAACAGAGACGAGCTCAAAGTCGGCGACAATATCGAGGTGTTCCTCGAAGCCGTGGAAAACAAAGACGGCGTCCTGGTCCTCTCCCGGAAGCGCGCGGATTTCATGCGTATCTGGGAAAGGGTCACGAAATCGTTTGAGACGGGGGAAGTCCTGCAGGGCCGCTGCGTGCGCCGGATCAAAGGCGGCATCGTGGTGGACCTCCTGGGGATTGACGCGTTCCTCCCCGGCTCGCAGATCGACGTCCGTCCGGTGCGCGATTTTGACGCGTTCATCGGGAAGACGATGGACTTCCGCGTCGTGAAGATCAACGGTCCTTCGGAAAACGTCGTCGTCAGCCACAAAATCCTCGTCGAAGAGGAGATGTCGGGACAGCGGAAGGCGATCATCGAAAGCCTGGAAAAGGGGCAGATCCTCGAGGGAACGGTCAAGGCCATTACGGACTTCGGCGTGTTCGTGGACCTGGGGGGCGTGGACGGGCTCGTCCATATCACGGACCTCTCCTGGGGGAGGATCAACCACCCCTCCGAGATCGTCAAGCTGGACCAGACAATCAACGTCGTCGTGCTGGATTTCGACCAGGAAAAGAAACGAATCTCGCTCGGGTACAAGCAGCTCCAGCCGCATCCGTGGGAGAATATTCAGAACAAGTACCCCGTCGGTACGAAGGTCGTCGGCAAGGTGGTCTCGCTCGCCGACTACGGCGCTTTCGTGGAGATCGAGAAGGGGATCGAAGGATTGATCCATATCTCGGAAATGAGCTGGACGCAGCACATCAAGCACCCGTCGCAGGTCGTCTCGATGGGCCAGATGGTCGACGCGATCATCCTCTCGCTCGACAAGGACGCCAAGAAGCTCTCGCTCGGCATCAAGCAGCTTGAGCCCGACCCGTGGCTGACGCTCATGCAGAAATACCCGGAGGGTTCCCGCCACAAGGGGGTCGTCCGCAACCTGACCAATTTCGGCGTGTTCGTCGAGCTCGAACAGGGGGTCGACGGGCTTGTGCACATCTCCGACCTGTCATGGACAAAGAAAGTCCGCCATCCCGGCGAGATCGTCAAGAAGGGGGATGAGCTCGAGGTGGTGATCCTGGGCGTGGATGTCTCCCAGCGGCGCATCTCGCTCGGTCACAAGCAGATCGAGGACAATCCCTGGGACAGGTTCGGCGATCAGTACAGGGTGGGAACAGAGGTGGAGGGGAAGATTGTCCGCATCATCGAAAAAGGGGTGATCGTGGAGCTCCCCCTCGGTGTGGACGGTTTCGTGCCTGTGTCCCAGCTCTCCACGACCCAGGTGAAGAACATCGCCGACAAGTTCAAGGTGGGGGACCCGCTCCCTCTGAAGGTCGTGGAGTTCGACAAGGACACCAAGAAAATCGTCCTCTCCGCGGTCGAGTTCCTGAAGGGGAAGGAGTCCAAAATCGTCGAGGACTACGTGGCGGAGCATCGCCTCGCCCCGTCGACGATCGGCGATACGGCCACAATCACGGGAACCGCTCCCTCGGGCGACACGTCGATCCCGACGGAAAACTGAACCCGGCAATCGAAAACCAAAAAGAGCTGTCCGCGGGGCGGGCAGCTCTTTTTACTATACGCACCATGCCAACGATCGCACTGGCCACACTCGGATGCAAGCTCAACTTCGCGGAGACCTCCGCGCTCGGGAAGCAGTTCGTCGACCGGGGGTACACCCCGGTTGACTTCGGTCTCCCGGCGGACGTCACGGTGATCAACACGTGCAGCGTCACGGCGCGGGCCGACCGGGAATGCAGGCAGCTCATCCGCCGGACGCTCCGGGCCCGGCCGGAGTCGGTCGTGGTGGTGACGGGCTGCTACGCCCAACTGAAGCCCGAGGAGGTTGCGTCGATCGACGGGGTGGACTTCGTGATGGGGACGAGGGAAAAGGCCGCGATCGCCGCTGCGATCGGCGTTCCTGAGAAGCAGTCCTCCCCCCAGGTGCGCGTCAGCGACATCGGCACGGCGGACGATTTCGGGCCGGCCTGGTCCTCGGAGGCGGGGGGGAGGACGCGCGCGTTCCTGAAAGTGCAGGACGGGTGCGACTACTCCTGCAGCTTCTGCACGATCCCGCTGGCCCGCGGAGCGAGCAGGAGCCAGGGGATCAGCGAAACGGTGCGCCAGGCCGGAGGGCTTGTCGCGGACGGGTACAGGGAGATCGTCCTCACCGGGGTGAACGTCGGCGACTATGGACGGAAAGCCGGGACCGATCTCGCGGCGCTGCTCCGGGCTCTCGTCCGGGTGGGAGGGCTCCAGAGGCTCCGGATCAGTTCCATCGAGCCGAACCTGCTCACCGATGAGATCATCGGCATTGTCGCATCGCACGGCGTGATGTGCAGGCACTTCCATGTCCCCCTGCAGAGCGGGTCCGACGAAATACTCCGGGGTATGCGGAGGCGCTACTCGGCCGGACGGTTCGCGGAGCGGATCCGTGCCGTCGCGGAGCGGATCCCTGACTGCGGGATCGGCGTCGACGTCATCGTCGGCTTCCCGGGTGAATCCGACGGGGATTTTCTGGCCACGTGCGCGCTAGTCGCGGATCTGCCCCTGTCGTACCTCCATGTCTTCACGTATTCGGAGCGTCCGGACACGCTTGCCGCACGCGCCGCATCGGCCGTGGACCCGGGCGTCCGGGCGGAGCGAAGCCGGATCCTCCGGGGGATCGGGCTCAGGAAAAAACAGGAATTCTACAGCCGCATGGTGGGGAAAACGGCGCCTGTCCTTCTCGAGGCGGACGAAGAGGATGGATGCCGGTGCGGGTTCACGGGGAATTACGTGCGCGTTGCGGTCCCCGCCGGCGATGCGCCCGGGAACTCTCTCGTGGAGGTCGCTCTCACCGGTCTCAGAGATGGCAGGTGCACGGGTCGTGTCAGGGAGGGGGAGCGCGCATGAAGATCACCGCTGTTGAAGAGTCGGGCATCGCCGGCGAGCTCGGCATCCGTGAGGGGGACGAGCTGCTGGAGGTGAACGGGAAGCGTGTTCTCGACAGCATCGATTACCGGTTTTCTGAAGGGGACCCCCGTCTGACCCTCAAGGTCGCCCGCGACGGGGAGCTGACCGTCTACGATATCGAGAAGGACGAGGGGGAAACCCTGGGGATCGACTTCGAGGAGATGAAGGTCCTCTCCTGCGGCAACGACTGCATATTCTGTTTCGTTGACCAGAACCCGGAGGGACTCCGCAAGGGGCTCTATTTCCGGGACGGCGATTACCGGCTCTCGTTCATGTACGGGAACTATACGACGATGACGAACGCCGGACCGGCGATCCTGCAGCGGATCATTGATCAACGCCTGTCGCCTCAGTATATCTCCGTCCACGTCACGGATCTTGCGGTCCGGACCCGGCTGATGGGGCTCAGGAAGGACGACAGGATACTCGACAAGATCGCACTGCTGAACGACAACGGGATCGACATGCACACGCAGATTGTGCTCTGCCCGGGGATCAACGACGGGGCCACACTGGAGAGGACTGTGCGGGACCTGTTCCGCTTCCACGCTCACGTGGTCTCGCTCGCGGTTGTCCCCGTCGGTCTGACCGATCACAGGTTCGGACTTGCCCCGCTTGCAAAAGTGGACGCCGGGTACGCTGTGAAGCTTCTGGACACGGCGGAACGATGGCAGAAGGAGTTCAGGAAAAAGACCGGGCGGGCATTTGTCTACCCTTCTGATGAATTCTACATTGTGGCGGGGAGGAAGATCCCCCCCTCGTCCGCATATGACGGTTTCCCGCAGATCGAAAACGGGGTCGGCATCGTCCGTAACTTTCTCTCGGAGTTTCGCAGGCTTTCGGCGGGCTTCCCGAAGCGTCTCCGCCCCCGGCGCTCGCTCACGCTTGTCACGGGCGAGCTCGCGCGATCGTTCATGGAAAAGTCGATTCTTCCAAGAATGCGGAGGGTGGAGGGACTCGACGTCAGGCTGGCGGTCGTTCCGAACGTCCTGTACGGCAGGAGCGTTACGGTGGCTGGACTTCTTTCGGGAAAATGCCTATATTCAGCCCTGGAAGGGAGAGATCTGGGAAACCTCCTCCTTCTTCCCCCGGATATTCTGAACGCAGACGGGGTTTTGCTCGATGACGAAACGATCGCAGACGTCGAAGAACGGCTGCGCGTTCCCGTGATGATGTTCGAAGGGAGCTGGGACACGGTATTCAGGCTCCTGAAAAAACCAACAAGGAGAACCCGCATTCGGCAATTGTTACCATCGTCCACGACTCACGCAGCTTCGAGACACACAACGAAGGTCTGACAATGGGGACAGTGCGCTGGCTGCTCACAGGGTTCATACTCCTGGCATCTCCTCTCATCGCGGACACTCCGTCCCCCGCCCGTCATTCCCTGGCTGACATCCGATGCGAGATCTGTGCGCCCCTGTTTTCCGGTGCGACCGACACGAGCATCCGGGCGGCGCTCATGCAGACCGGAGCGGCGGGCCGGAAGGCTCCCGCGCTCGCGGCGATCTATTCGCTCGTGCTCCCGGGGATGGGGGAGCTCTACGCCGGGGATTTCTCGTCGGGGAAATACTTCCTCATGAGCGAGGGGCTCCTCTGGCTTACATACGCGGCATTTGAGATCTACGGCAACTCGGTGCGGGACGACGCCAGGCTCTACGCGGTGTCGAACGCCGGCGTGAGCCCGGCGGGAAAGAACGACCAGTTTTACGTCGATGTGGGTAATTTCCTGAACGTGGCGGACTATAACGACAAAAAGCTGCGTGACAGGACCCCCTCGCTTGTGTACGACCCTGCTGCGGGGTACGGGTGGACATGGGGATCCAACGACCAGAGGGTGACGTTCCGGGACCTGCGGGTGCGGAGCGAGAATATGTACAATAACCAGAAATTCGTCGGCGCCGCCATACTCATCAATCACGTCGCAAGCGCGATCAACGCGGCGCGCGCGGCGATTTCGCACAACGCGGACGTCAAAGCATTTCTGGGCGATCTGCGGTTCGGCGCGTCGGTGCTGGGTGAACCGGCGGCTCCTCACGGAATCATGGTAACAGTCTCACGCGGTTTCTGACTCGGGAACTCATGCGCGATATCAAGCTGCTCATTGAATACGACGGGACGAATTTTGTCGGCTGGCAATCCCAGACCAACGGGAGGAGCGTGCAGGACGAGATCACCAAAGTCCTCGACCAGATCCTGCAGGAGCCCATCAACCTGATCGGTGCCGGCCGCACCGATGCCGGAGTCCATGCCCGGGGACAGGTTGCGAGCTTCAGGACGAACTCCCACCTCGGCGTCGGCACTGTGCTGAGCGGGTTGAATGGAATCCTGCCGGAGGATATCTACATCCATTCGGTGGAGGAGGTCGCCGAAGGGTTCAACGCGAGGTACGACGCGCGGGAGCGATTCTACAGATATTATTGTTCGATGAAGCCCACCTCCATCGGGCGGCATTATCAGTGGTACGTCAAGTACGACCTGAACATGACCGCTATGAACGCGGTGGCCTCTCAGATCGTGGGAGAGCACGATTTCGAGTCCTTCTGCAAATTCGAGGCCGAAGTCCGGCATTACCGGTGCGTCGTCAGCCGCTCGGCGTGGAAGGAAATTCCGGGCATGTACGTGTACGAAATCCGCGCCAACAGGTTTCTCCACGGCATGGTCCGGGCGATTGTGGGGACGATGATCGATGTAGGGAGGGGCTTCATCCCCGTTTCCGCGTTCCGCGAAATCGTCAATGCAAAAGACCGGAGGAAGGCCGGGATGGCCGCGCCGCCTCAGGGGCTCTTCCTCGAGGAAGTCACCTATTAGGACGTCATGGGGAGACTGACAAAACTCTTCGGCGGCCTGCTCCGGGAGGCTCCGCCCGAGGAATCGCTTGTCGGGATGTCGACGACCCGTCTCCCCGGCGGTGCGGTCATCCGGGTCAAGGCGAATCATCCCGGTGCCGTCTACAAGAAGGGTGACCTCATCGGCACGGCATACAGGGTCCTCGGCGTTCTCGGGCTCGGAGGATTCAGCGTGGTGTACCTCGTCTATTCGCGCGACACGAAGAGCGTCTATGCGCTCAAGACGCTGCGCGACGAGTACCTTGGAGATAAAGAGTCGCGCGACCAGTTCAGCAAGGAAGCGAAGGTCTGGGTGGACCTGGAGCGCCATCCGTACGTCGTCCGGGCGTATTTCGTCGAAGAGCTTGCGGGGCGCATCTATATCGGGATGGAATACATCGAACCCGACGAGGAGGGGTTGAATTCGCTCGAGGGGTACCTGGGGCGCCGCTCGCCCGATCTCTTGCAGTCGCTCCGGTGGGCAATCCAGTTCTGCCACGGCATGGAACATGCACAGGTCTGCGGGATACGTTGCCACAGGGACGTGAAGCCCGCCAACATCATGATCACGAGGGAAGGGGTTGTGAAGATCACCGACTTCGGCTTCGCCGACGTCATCGATCACACGCGGGCGCGCCACGCGACCGATCCCCTGAGGAGGCGGAAACGGGCGCTCCTGGAGTTTACGGGGTTTGGCACGCCGATGTACATGCCCCCCGAACAGTTCCAGAATGCCGACCGGTGCGACCAGAGGAGTGATATCTACAGTTTCGGCGTCGTCCTCTATCAAATGGCCTCGCACGGCAGATTCCCCTACGAGACGAAACTCCGCGCTCACGACATGGACAAAAGCGCCGCGACGGTCTGGCGCGAGATGCACAGGCTGCACACTGACGCCTATGTCGTGCACCTGGCATCGCCCCTCTTCCCCGTGATTCGGCGCTGCCTGCAGAAGGACCCGAGTTCCCGGTACCAGACCTTCCGGGATCTCCGGCTCGATATGGAGCCCCTCCTGAAGAAGCAGGGGGGGGAGACGGTCGAATCGAGCCGCCGGGACAACCTCGAGGCCTGGGAGCTGTACAACAAGGCATACAGCCTCTCGAGTCTCGGACACCTGGATGAAGCGCTGAGCTACTACGACAAGGTGCTCGCGCTCGAACCGGGGAACACCGACGCATGGAACAACAAAGGCGTCTGCCTCCGGAAGCTGGGAAAGCTCGAGCAGGCGCTCGCATGTTACGACAGGGCGACGGAGAATGACCGGCGGAACGCATCTGCGTGGAGCAACAGGGGAAACTGCTTCTATATGCTCGGGAGATACGCGGAAGCTCTCGCGGACCTCGTGAAGGCGGTCGATATCGACCCGAAAAACGAGTCGGCCCACCTCAATAAAGGCCTCGTGGAAGAACGCCTCGGCCGCCCGTCTGACGCCGCGGCATCGTACCGGGCGTTCATCGCGCTCAACCCCGTTCAGTACCAGGCACACGTGCCGTTCGCAAAGAAGCGCCTCGCCGACATCAAGAAGCGCTGATCCGGCCAGACGATGCACATCCCCGACGGGTTTCTGGATCTCAAGACGGCTGTTGCGACAGGTGTCCTGTCCGCCGCTGCAGTCGGGATTTCCCTCCGCCGTCTGAACGGCAGCCTCCCCCGAAAAAAAGTCCCCCTGATGGGCCTGGCCGGCGCATTCGTCTTTGCCGCGCAGATGGTGAACTTCCCCGTTGCCGGGGGTACTTCAGGGCACCTGATGGGGGGCGTGCTCGTGGCGGTTCTCCTGGGGCCGGCGGCCGGAGTCGTCGTGATCACGTCTGTGCTGATCGTCCAGTGTCTCCTGTTCGCCGACGGAGGAATCGTGGCGCTGGGGGCGAATGTGTTCAACATGGGCGTGATAGGATCGGCCGGCGGTTATGCGATCTACAGGGGGGTGAGACTCGTGTTCAGAAACGAGCGCGGGCGATATCTGGCGGTCGTTCTCGCTGCGTGGGGTTCCACCGTGCTCGCCGCCGTGTGTTGCGCCGGGGAGCTTGCCTGGTCGGGGACAGTACCGTGGACCTCGGCATTCCCCGCCATGACCAACGTGCACATGCTCATCGCCATCGGCGAAGCGGTCATCTCGTCCCTCGCGTATTCTGCCATCGCCGCCGCCCGCCCCGACCTTGTTGCGGAAAACCCCCGGTCCGCTCCCGTGCACGAGGGGAGGGACCTGCTCCTGTACGGGGCCCTGATTACGGCCGGAGTGGTCCTTTTCATCTCTCCCTTCGCTTCCCGCTGGCCCGACGGCCTTGAGGCGGTGGCGGCAAAACTCGGGTTCGAGAGCACGGCCATCGCACGCCCGCTCGTTACCTCGCCCCTCGATGGATACACCATCCCCGGCCTCGGCTCGCCGGTTGCCGCAACGGTCATCGCAGGACTTGCCGGGACGTGCATCGTTTTTGCCGGGGGCTTCCTCCTCGCCCGTCTGCTGGCCGGCCGGAGTCGCCATGAGGCATGAGTACATCGACCGCTATGCGCGGCTCGACTCCCCTGTGCACAGGCTCCCCCCGGGCCTGAAGCTCGCCATCGCGCTCGCACTGGTGATCTCGACGGTGATGGTCCCCATCTCGGCAATCCCGTATTTCGCGGCCTGTGCGCTTCTTCTCCTGATCGTGATATTCCTGGCGCATCTGCCTTTCCGGTTCGTCGCCCTGCGACTCCTGACGCTGGAGCCCCTTGCAGGGGGGGTCGGGATTCTCGCCCTGATGCAGCACGATGGCCTGCTCATGCTGATCCGCATTCTGGTCAAGAGCAATCTCTGTCTCCTGACGATGATCGTCCTCTCCAACACGACTCCCTTCGACGGCATACTCGGGGTTCTGCGATCGCTCCGCGTCCCCCAGCTTCTTGTTACCGTCCTGGCACTGATGTACAGGTACGTGTTCCTGCTCATCGATCAATCGGAACGGATGACGCGTGCGCGGAAGTCGAGGACGTTTGCTCCCCGCAGGGGAGGCCGATGGAAGACGGCCGCGGGGATCGTCGGTCAGCTTTTCATCAGGTCCACGGAGCGGGCGGAGCGTATCTACGCCGCCATGAGCGCGCGGGGATGGCGCTGATGAACACGCTCGAAGTAAGGGACCTTTCGTATTCCTATCCCGACGGAAAGCCGGCGCTGCGCGGCGTTTCCATGCATGCCGCCGGGGGAGAGTGTGTCGGGATCGTCGGTCCCAACGGGGCCGGAAAATCAACCCTCCTCCTCCATCTGAACGGGATACTCCCCGAGGACGACAGCCGTCAGGGGGAAGTTGTCATCTGCGGCGAACGGATCACGAACTCGAATCTCCACGAAGTGCACAGAATGGTCGGGCTCCTCTTCCAGGATCCGGACGACCAGCTCTTCTGTCCCACGGTCTCGGAAGACGTGGCGTTCGGTCCCGCGCAATTCGGATTTCCGGCCGCGGAGATCGACCGGATTGTCCGGGAGTCTCTCCGGCAGGTGGGGCTCGAAGGGTTCGAGCGGAGATCTCCGCACCACCTGAGCGGCGGCGAAAAGCAACGGGTCTGTCTGGCGGGCATCCTTGCCTGTAACCCGAGCATACTTGTCCTGGACGAGCCGACGAGCGACCTTGACCCCCGGGGCCGCAGAGAGCTGGCCCGCCTCATACGGGGTCTCCCTGCCACCCGCGTAATTGCGTCGCACGACCTGGAGCTCGTCCTCGATCTCTGCAGCCGGGTCTACCTGCTGGATGGCGGAGAGGTCGTCGCCTCGGGAACCGCCGCAGAGATTCTCTCCGACGAAGAGCTCATGGTCGCGCACGGGCTGGAGAAACCCCACAGCCTGCAGCACCGTCACCCGCATACCTGATACTCCCGCGACTCTCGTCTGTTCACACGTCCGGTCGCAAATCCGACTTCTCCCATGTATAAACATCCGGGGAGCCCCTACCAGTCGAGGACAGGATGCCGGGAACAGACGGGATTGAACTCCGCACCACAGGCGGGACGGAGACCGGTCCCTCTGTCCCCCGGCATTGCCGTGTCCGGGGAGGAGGGGATT
>Ga0182027_10016639_pt1 | contig 10033 bp, 12 predicted proteins | sample 712E1DmetaG_FD_121300 | JGI IMG/M metagenome (GOLD analysis project Ga0182027, IMG submission 121300) | Permafrost microbial communities from Stordalen Mire, Sweden - 712E1D metaG (Illumina Assembly) | ecosystem: Environmental > Terrestrial > Soil > Wetlands > Permafrost | place: Sweden... | reverse complement strand
TATGATAAGGAGAATATGGTATCAATTAATTCTAAAGGCTCAAATATTAGAGTTACAAATACACATAGAATGCTTTATTGGTCTACAAATAATTGGAAGAAAAAACCAGCAAAATCATTTGTAAATAAAACTTGGAGCTATCCTGTTTGTGGAAATTCAGATCCGATAAATTATATAATTATACAAGAAGTCTTTAATAATGATAAAAAAGCAATAACAGCTAATGCATATAATCTTAGAAAGAAAAATGGATTTTCACATGATGAATCTATAATAGAAGCTAAGAAAAGATTAGAAATAAGAAAAAGTCTTAAATATAAAAATCCAAATGAATTATCATTAGATGAATGTAGACTTATAGGATTTTGGATTGGAGATGGAAGCATAAATTATCCAAGTAGACAAGGTATTGAATATACATTATGTCAGTCAAAAGTATATCCATATATTGTTAAATGGATTGATAACCTATTAAATGAAATAGGTCTTCATTATCATAGATATGATAAAGGAGAACATTATGTTTGGTCATTAAGAAGAGGAACTGATAGAGTTAATCCAAAACCAGGATTATATCCATATGAACCATACTTGATAAAAAATGGAACGAAACTTTTTTGGGGTTTAAATACATTACAATGGGATGCTTTTATAGAAGGACTCTGGTTTGCAGATGGATTACATTATGATGGAACAATTATTCCAAATAGCAAAAGAATTGCTTCTATTAAATATGATCTTCTTTCCTTAATACAAGGAATCTCCATTTGTAGAGGATTAAATGCAACAATAAGTCTTGGAACGAATCATCATAAAGGACCTCAATATAGTAAATTATGGAATATAAATATTGAAAAGAGGTATAAAAGAAGTATTATGTCTAGAAATCATAATTATAGACTACAAAATGAACCTTATAAAAACGAGCAAGTATGGTGCGTTAAAACAGAATCAAAGAATATAATAACACGGAGAGATGGACAAATCTGTATCATGGGAAATACTGAAGGATTTGACTTTAATGATGTAGGAACAATATTAATGTGTCGTCCAACACTTTCTGAGACTTTGTATATCCAGTGTCTTGGGAGAAGTACAAGATTAAAATCTCAGGAATTTATTAAACAGTTTGGGACAGATAAAGCAATAGTACTTGACTTTGTTGACAATACTGGGAAACTCAATCTTATCAATGCCTACGAGCTTGAAAAAGACATACCAATAGAAGATCGTATATTCCTTCCTGCAGCACATAAAGAAAAATTGTTGCTTGAAGAAAAGAAGAGAAGAGAGAGGATGATCAAACAGGAGGCTGGCAGAGATCGTAAGATCGATCTTCTCAGACTTCCCCAGGTTAAGGTATGGGATAATGCCAAGATGCTTGAGCCGGCTACTGAGAAGCAACTAGACTGGATGAAGAAAGCTGGTGTATGGGCCGATAATACCGAGTATACCAAGAAGCAGGCATCTGAGCTGATAAGCAACCTTCCATGCCAGGAATGGCAGATAAGGTACCTTGCTATCAAAGGTTATGACGTCACTCATGGAGCATCGATAGGACAGTACCAGAGAGTAAAACAAGCTATCGAGATGAAAGAGAAGTACGTCATGGATAATGCACAGAAAGAAAAGATTGTAAACAAATTTATTGATAAACAACTAAATAGTTAATTATGAGTATCACAAAAGCAAAACCAGACAAGTTTAAGAAGATGGTTGCTCAGCAGCCGCCAGCTACTCTTGGAGAATCAGTAACGGTAACTAACTGGGATAAACATATCGCTCTAGGTGGTGAGATACGGTCCTTCACAAAGATTGGTGAACCGGAAGAAAGAACGAAACAACGACAGGCTTATGTCAATACTCCACCACAGAATGCAAAGTTATTTGTCGTCAAAGAAGAACATTATGGATTTTTCTTTTACACAATAGTATGCGTGGAGAATAATACTAATAGGGCTCTCTATCAACTTAACTCTGGTGAATTCAACTTTATTGACTGGGTAGTTCCTATTGGAGAAGAGAAGAAACAATCTGAGATGAAAATTATCAAGTAGTTATCTTTTTATTAAATAATTTATACTATATGACAAAATTGGATGATTACACATCAAAGGCACCGGCCATCATTGGTAGTACAACTATCAATCATGCAGTACGAGTAGCCTTACAGATCACTTGTAGCGAATATTGTTTTCTTGATTTTCTTACAAAGGTAAATGCCAACCTTGAACAACCTGATGTCCTGAATATCTTTATTAAGACAGGATTCTCTACTTATGAACAGGAAATATTATTAAAAGCTCTTATGCAGAAAAGTCTTGTTATCATTGAATCAGGAATTGATGGTAGAGATAGGTCATTCAAAGTAGCATCAAAATGGAATGATGCATTTCCTAATCTTGACAAGGAATTTGAAGAATTCTGGCATGGAAGAGATAAAGAAGGAAATCTTACCGTAGTATGGACAGGGACAAAGAAGAAAGCTCTGGAATACTACGTCAAGCTACGTAAGAAATATTCAAAGGAATTCCTTGCAAAACAAAGAGACTTATACTTTGAGTTCCTTCAGCTGGAACAGAAAGGTGGATTCAACAGGCAGAAGATGATGTGCCAGATATTCCTTAATCCTATGAACGAACGATTCAATGAGGACTATGAAGACTACTGCAAGCAGAAGAGAATAAAACTAGGTATCGATAAGTTACCGGAAGTTAAGCCAATGACAAAAGAAGAAGTACTTGGAGCATATGGAAAAGATAATAACAAGTAAGGGAATAATGGAAATATCCATTCCCTTAAATGCTAAAGTGAATGGTGATGGTGAGTATTATATGATATGCCCTATCTGTACATCTTCCCGGGAAAAGAAACATCAAAGCGAAAAGAAATTTGCTATCAACCTGCAGAAAGCGGATAAGCCATGGCGCTGTAATCACTGTAATGAATCAGGATATATTCTTGATGATAATTATATAGATAGGCTTAAGATTAAACCTATCATGGAGAATAAGAAAGTACTTCCATTATCCGATAGTCTTGTCAAATGGTTCTGGGAAGAAAGGAAGATATCAAAGCAGACATTACTTGATCTTGACATATCCATGAGCCAGGAATCAATATTGCTGACTAAAGTAAAGCCTATCAATGAAGCATTGAAAGACACATATGGCAATAGAAAATGTATTAACTTTAAATATAAGAAAGATGGAATCCTTATCAATATTAAGTACCGGGATGAAGATAAAAACTTTAAGCTCATCACCGATGCAACTAAGATTTTCTATAACATTGATTCCATTAAGAATCAAAAATCTGCGATCATCGTTGAGGGCGAGATGGATGTGCTGGCGTATCATGAAAGCAACCGCAAGAATGTTGTTAGCGTTCCAAATGGAACAGCCATATCCCCAAAAGAAGTTGAAGAGTATAATAAAACGGGAAAGTTCAGAGAGAACCTCAACCTCGCTTATGTTGACGTATGTATTGATGATTTCAAAGAAGTAGAGACTATCTATCTGGCTACTGATGATGATATCCCTGGTCTTAAACTCAGAGAAGAACTTGCCAGGCGTTTTGGGAAAGAGAGATGCAGATATATCAAATTCTCAGAATACAAGAAAACAGACGGTACTCCATGTAAGGATGCTAATGATGTGCTTGTCCATAGAGGAAAAGAAACATTATTTGCTACTCTTGATTATGCCCGGCCATATCCTATCGATGGAGTATCTACTGCTTTGCAATACTGGGATAAGATGGAGAAGATCTTTGATAATGGCCGGCAGAAAGGTTATTCCACAGGTTACAAATCTCTTGATCCACATTTCAACTGGATGCCTGGATGGACAATGTTAACTAATGGTTTTCCAGGTCATGGGAAAAGTAGTTTATTGTTTAATCTAACACTTATTACTACAATCTTATATAAATGGAAATGGGGATTCTATTGTCCTGAGAATTATCCACCGGAGAATATTATTGATACTCTTACTGAAATATTGGTAGGAGATACATCAGATAAATCTTTTGGCGATAGGATGAGTAAACAACGCTACCAGGATGCAATACGTAAACATATAGACAAGTATTTCTATTTCGTGGACAATGAGGAAGGTTATACTCCAAAGGATCTTAGATCAATCAAAAAAGGCCTTGTAAGGCAATATGGAATAAATGGCTTTCTTACCGATCCATGGAAAAATCTTACTCATAATATGGGAAACAAAACAATAGATATGTATCTTCAGGAAGAATTAGCTGCAGAAGTAAGGTTTGGAATAAAGAATAATGTCATTAATCTGATATGCCATCATCCGCCTACTCCACCTCGGGAAAAAGATAAAGACAAAAACTATTCCGCACCAAGTCAGTATGAACTGATAGGAGGACAGGTATGGTCATCAACATGCTATGCAATGTTATGTATTCATAAGCATGATAATTCTTCATGGGAGAATACCGAAACTGAAGTACATGTTCAAAAGATAAAAGAGCATAAGCTGGCAGGATTCCCAACAGACAGAAACAATCCTGTATTGCTGAAATATAACAGACGATCAGGAAGGTTCCTTGAAAGAAATGATATCCTTGATATGTCATCACCTTATGGTACATATCCATTTACGGATTACGAAGCAACATCACAAATAAATTTCGAGGGATTCTAGAATGAAAGCAAGTACAAGAAGATATTATCTTCATAGATGTATCAGGAAACAGAACTTAGGAATTGAAATATATAGTCAGAGAAAAGAATTAAAAATTCTATCTGATTTATTCCCAGTTCTTCCTGAGAAACTAATAAAATATATCAACGAATTAAAAAAATTTAATTATAATTTTCAATTAATAATAAAATGAAAATAGGAAATCAAAACCCGGAGAGTCCCCGTACAGTGAGAATGAACGAGACAAGAATCGAAAAGGCCTCAGAGACATTAATGCCTGCCGATAATCTGATAACGAAATTTAAACATATCAATGACCAGATACCAGATCTTGATAAGCAAAGTGCAGAACTGAAGATAGCATCTGCAGAACAGCTTGTAGTAGCTACAAACAATGCATCAAAGGTTCATGGGTTTCTTAAAGAAGTTGAACAGACACGTAAGATACTCAAAGAGCCTTACCTTGTAACGACAAAACTTATCGACTCATACTGCAAGGTCATCTCTGACAGACTGGACAGGATAAAAATCCGCTATGCATCCGAGATAGCTAACTTTAAGATAGTGCAGGAAGCTACCGAGAGAGTTAATCTTGAGGCAAAAAAGAAAGAGATGGAAATATTTGAAGAAGAGAAGAAAGGAGAGAATGATAGGATAGGAAGAATCGAAAAACAACTTAATGCCCGGATATTCGGAGGAGTATATTATAAACTATCCGGTGACCGTGTACAGAATGCCGGATGTATCAAAACAGTAGATTGTGATACACTTCTTGGATGGATCGATACAAATATACCGGATTCTGGTACGTTTAAGCATCTTTCTGATCAATATGAAGAGATGATCCGCAAAGCAAAGAAACGACTTGCAGAACATAAGATAAACCTTCTGTCAGCAGAGACATCCGATCCATATAAGCATGAGAAAGCTATGGAGAAGATCAATGATGCCCGGTCAAAAGCTGAAGTTGAGAATATGGATAACCAGGAGATCATCAATAAAAGAATAGACAGGGAAGTTCATAAAGAGATACGTGCAGGAGAAAAAGCTATCTTTGAAGCTGGAAAAGGTATCCGTGGTAGTCTGAAATTTAATATCATTGATGAGGCAATCATCCCACGGGACTTCTTTACTCTTGATGAAACTAAAATACGATCATATGCAAACATCAACAAAGAACGAATCGAAAAAGATCTACAACAAAACACCGAAACAATACCAGGCCTTAAATTTTATTACGACGAATCATACGTTGTGCAGTAGAGTTAAGTTCCCCGGGCCATACGGTCATAGCGCAATATTAAAACAAGTTCTGCAGGATTGTAAGGATGCAGGACTTGACGTGACTTATCATTTTATTGAGAGAGTGATAAGTCACTTTTTTAATAAGATCATCGTCCATATGCGACGAGGTGATCATGTAGTCATACCCGAGATAGGTGAGTTTGGAATGACAAATAAAGAGAAACGACGACGTATCATTGCTGATGAGGACTGGGCCCGACATAAAGCTTTTCAACGCTATGCCATCAATGCCAAATGGAATAGACGTAAGAAATGGAGAAAGCGCTGGCTGGCAGTAATGGAGATACGAAAAGAGAAAGGACTGGAAGAATGGACGTTCAAAGAATGGATGGAAATAATCGGAAGAAAGTATTGATAATTCAATTATATTCAATACATTTAATGAAGTTATTTTATACTCAAATTTTATTACTAATTAAAACACTATTAAGATGAAAGCAACAAAAGGCGGAAATTTTAAAGCAGTAGCTTTACCCGAACCGCAAACTACATTTGCAAGATGTTATTCAATGGTTGACATTGGAACAATACCTAATGTTTTTAATGGCAAAGTCGTTCCTGACAGACCAACAGTACGTAAGATCTATGTCACATGGGAATTTCCTTCATTACTAGCAGTATTCAATGAAGAGAAAGGAGAACAGCCATTTGTCATCGGCCAGGAACTGACAGCGTCAACTGATGAGAAATCTAATCTGTCAAAACTTGTCTCTCAATGGCGAAACAAACCATTAGATGCCGAAGAACAGAAAGGATTCGATCCGGCAACAATGGTAGGAAAGACTTGTTTCATATCTTTCATCCATTATACTAAAAACAAGTATAAAGGTCAGACATTCAAGAAAGGCGAGATTACTAATGAGAATACCAATCTCAAGTTCAATGGTATCATGCCTAAGCCGAAAGACTTTGAGGCAAAGAAAGCAATCAATCCTTATATGATATGGGACTGGGATAAGATAGCAACTGAAGGATTCGATAAAGAACTCTTTGATAAGATACCAAAATGGCTACAGAAGAAGATGAGTGAGAGTGAGGAGTTTCGTAAATATGCTCCAAAGGATCTTAACGTAGATGCTCCAGAAGAAGAAGATGCTCCAGAAGCAACATCAAAGACGGTAGAAGGAGAATGGTAATCTATGCGCGATCTTGCATATAAGCATTTCTTCACTATAAAATATGGAAGATTTGCATGGGATGATCCACAGATGTTTGAATATAAGAAACGTCAATTAGAAGGGAAAAGAGGATATGCCATCATCGAAGAAGAAGTAGATAAAGCTTCCAGGAACGAGTTGGCATATTACTTTGGCGGTATCATACGCAGAGAATGTATGAGATCGAATATCTTCGGTGGATTAAAGGAGAAAGAGATTCATAACATATTACTATTTGAGACAAGAGGAACAGTTAGGAATATCGCAATGCCTGATGGAACTACTAAGGTCATGGAATGTATCCCTGACTTTGAAGAGATAACAAGAGACAAGGCTGAAATGGCAAAGTATATATCTGAAGTCATAGCAAAACTTCAGGTAGACTTTGATATTCATCCTAAGCCGGCATCTCATTACAAACAGAATAGATTTTACATCGATACACAACATTTCAAATGACAACAAAAGATAAGAAAATAATAGAAGATTCAGAACGGGATGGTATACCTATATTCGTTCTGACTGCAAAAGATAGACTTTCTCCTGATACTATAAGAGATTATTTTACATTATGCCATGCATCTCATTGTAATATAGATCATCTTAAAAATATATTAGATCGAACTAAAGAATTTGAGAATTGGCAGAAAGGTAATACAAATAAAGTTAAACTTCCAGACTAATGAATTGGAGTGAGATATTAGGACCAGTGCTTGCCTCTGAGAAGATGCAGGCACTTAAGTCCTTCATAAAAGAGGAACGTCAGAATAAAAAGATCTATCCTGATGGTAAGGATGTCTTCCGGGCATTCGATCTATGTCCTTATGACAAGACAAAAGTTGTCATCTTAGGACAAGATCCCTATAATGGGCCCGGACAAGCTGATGGTATTGCATTCTCTTCCCGTGCAAAAGAACGACCCAAGAGTCTTGAAGTAATCTTTAAAGAACTATACCAGGATTTAAATATTCAATATTTTCATAATATTACACTTGATGAATTCTTTCCAACCAACTCACTCGAAAATTGGACGAAGATGGGTATCTTACTACTCAACGCTGTACTTACTGTCGAAGAATATAAACCCGGATCTCATAAAGGGAAAGGATGGGAAGCAATTACTGAAGCTGCTATCACAGCACTCGACAAGAAAGAAACGCAAATTGTCTATCTTCTATGGGGTAAGGATGCCCAGACATTCAAAGATCTGATAAAAAATCCAAAGCATGTAATCATGGAAGCTCCTCATCCGGCAGCAGAGTTATATAAAGGAGAAGAAGCGAAACAGACATTTACAGGATGTAGACACTTCAGTATCCTTCGAGATATCCTTCCTACACTATCAGGAGAGAATATTTACAAAGTAGCCGGACTTGACAGCTGCTTTGATAAAGTTCTCGCAAAGAAAATTATTACTGAGCATTATCCTATGGAAGCCGAGAAACTTTGTAAGTATATCGATCAGGACCTGATCCTACATATTCCAGTTAATAAATCCAATTACTGGGATGCATTACATAAAATTGAAGCAGGATTTTCAACTAAACCAATAGCATCATGACGAAAGACGACATTGTTACCATATTCAGTAATCCCATAACTCTTAAGTTTCCAGAAGGACAGGCACGTCTTGTAAATAAAGTACAGGAACTAACTACTCTTGAGATATGGGAAGTAGAATTTCTTGATCAGGAAGGAAAACTCTATCGAAGGTTAATAAGAAAAATTAATATTAAAAAGAATTAAAATGGAAGAGAAAGATAAAAAACAGACACATACTAAAGAGGATAGAAATCTTTATCCGGGAGAAAAAGCATTTGCCAATGGATATATTGATTCTGATATAGTCAGAAAGAAAGTTAAATCTCCAGAAGAGATAATAGCAACAAAGAAGCTCGATATACCCGTTTGTCATAATGCACCTGTTAATGGTCTTATTTATGTCATAAGTGTTGCAGGAAGTGACATGAAGACTCCCGGTGGATTAATATTACCACCTACGCTTGCAATGAGGAAAGATGATTCTGTAATAGGATTTCGAAGATATTTTGTTGTTGACTGGGATAAAGACGAAATACCGGAATCAATACAAAAGAAATTATCTCCTGGTATTGAAGTCAATCCATTTTTACCTGAAGACGCAACCAATTTTCGTCTCCCAAGAGTAGTAGACTGGGATGGAAGTAATATCTATGAAGTATTACATTATACTGAAATAGCTGGTATAAGTAGAAACAAACCAGAGATTGTAGAAGACGAACCCGGATCTCTTAATTCAAATAATAATATAGGATAGGAATAAATGTTAATAACATTTAAGAATAAAAGAAGGAGCCTTATGAGCTCCTTTCTTTTTATACAAATGATCCCCGGTGTCATTACGTCAGCCTGGGAGGCAAGACGAAAATAATTAACCTAATTTAAACCTAAACCTGTCGATATATAGAATTTCCGGGGATCATTATTTCTTATCGTATCAATGGTCGATTTATTCCTGACCCAAAATATGGGAAAATAAGGTAGATAATCATTATCAGAACGATAACTGCAACTATTACCCTGGCTATCCTGAGAAGCTTTGGATCAGATATTATCTCACCAAGTAACCAATATACGATGGCTACTACTACAATCCCCACAAGGAGATAAACAAGCAAGTTGATTAACATGATTCATTTTGTATTAAGTTTCGAAACTATTTTTTATCTTCTGCAAGATTCTCTTTTATATCGATATTCATACTTTGTACAGATTCAAGAATCTTCTTAATAGCAATGGCTTTTTCTGCCTGCGCAAAGATTACTGGCTGATCATAGATATAATTTACCAATATCTGAAAGTCTTTCGGATCTAATGTAATTTTTGGTACTATCATAAGGATAAATATTAAGTGACTTATTT
>Ga0182027_10016637_pt1 | contig 10033 bp, 13 predicted proteins | sample 712E1DmetaG_FD_121300 | JGI IMG/M metagenome (GOLD analysis project Ga0182027, IMG submission 121300) | Permafrost microbial communities from Stordalen Mire, Sweden - 712E1D metaG (Illumina Assembly) | ecosystem: Environmental > Terrestrial > Soil > Wetlands > Permafrost | place: Sweden... | reverse complement strand
TTGCCAATTTATGGCAAAGATGTGCCAAAATATGGCAAAAAAAAACTCTGAGAATAATATATGTATTAAGATAACCCAGAAAAACAAGCAGCACTAACATCTATAAGGATATACCCAAAATTTGGTGTTACTGCTTGAAGGCCCAGTACGCATCACCGCCGGCCTGTCCATTAGAATTATTCTATCTTCAATGCCTTCATTATCTTGTCTAGTTTCTTGTTTATCCTTTCCAGGTCTTCATATGTTGGACTTGACCTGCCTTTAGGCTCGAAATTTTCGCGAGAATTATCTTTGAACCTTAGCCTGTCATTTGTTTCTGATCTGGATTCATATTTGCTAGATCTGTCGCCAGACCCGGACGAATTTTGCTTAAAGCAGCTTCTGCAATAGATTGGTTTTCCACCTGTTGGCTTGAATGGCACTTCGCATTCTTTTCCGCATTTATCACAAATTGCCTTATGCAATTCAAAACTTGATCCTCTTGATCTATCTCTGCCATCAAATTTTCCTCTATCTTCAGACCTTGAATCTCTTTCAAATCTTCGCTCGCCAGATTTTCTATCACTGGACCTGCCAGAATCTCTTTTACTAAATTTATTTGATTTATTGAATTGTCTCATATCGCTCCAACACTTGAAAATATATCTCTTAAATCAAGAGCTAAGACCTGTTTATAAATGTATTTAGAATAATTTATTCATCATTAATTAAAAACATTTAAAAAACCTCGAGCTTCCCTTCTATAAATGAAGCCAGACAAGCAAATCAAGAAGGAATTCAAGATTGAGGCTAGCAGGAATCCTGAGCTATACTATGCAGTAAATGCTTTGAAGAAGCAAGGATTCATAAGACAGCAATGCAATGATTGCAAGAAATTTTTCTGGTCGACAAATCCGAGGGATGTTTGCGGCGATGCTGAATGCATGAAAGGTGTCACATTATTTTCCAATAATCCTAAAAGGAATTCTATGACTTATGTTGAGGTCTGGGAAAGATTTAAGAAGCATTTCCAATATCTCGGATACACTGCTGTCAACAGATATCCTGTTGTTGCTAAGTGGAACCCAACGACTGATTTCACTATAGCATCTATTGCTGCATTCCAGCCTTATGTAATATCTGGGGCTGTGGAGCCGCCAGCAAAAAAATTGATAATCCCTCAATTCTGCCTAAGGTTCGGTGATATTGACAATGTAGGGATCACTGGCTCGCATTGCACTGGATTTGTTATGATCGGACAGCATGCATTTGTTAAGGCTGAAGAATGGGACCAAGAAAAATTTTTCATGGATATATTTTCATATGCTACTGATATAGTAGGTTTAGGCAAAGATGAGCTAATATTGCATGAGGATGCCTGGGCTGGTGGAGGAAATTTTGGTCCTTGTATGGAATTTTTCTCAAATGGCATCGAACTGTTCAATCAGGTTTATATGATGTTTGAGCAGGCTGATAATCCAGAAGGCCGAAAGTCTCTCAATATCAGGGTTCTGGATATGGGACTTGGAATGGAGAGGATTGCATGGTTTGCGCAAGGCACAGCAACGATGTATGATGCGATATTTCCGACTGTGCTAGATTATCTAATATCAGGGACTAAAGTGGATTTTGATAGGGCATTATTCAAAAGATTCGCACCATATTCTTCGTTATTGAACATTGATGAAGTAGAGAATATCGAGAATTCATGGGTTGAAGTCGCGAAAAAAGTAGGGTTAGAGGTAGATGAACTGAAAGGGAAGATCATGCCTATGACAGCGATTTATAGCATTGCTGAACATTCAAGGGCATTATTATTTGCTATTTGCGATGGCGGGCTTCCGAGCAATGTCGGAGGGTTCTATAATCTCAGGGTGATATTTAGGAGGATGATGGCCTTCATTGACAAATTTAATTGGAATGATAGCATTGATATTAAGAAAGTATTGAGGATACATGCACAGTTTCTAGAATCTATATTCCCTGAACTAAACGATTCTGTGAATGAGGTATTTGATATTCTTGAATATGAGAAAAAAAGGTATTATGAGAATAAGGAGCGCACAAAAAATATCATAAATAATATAATATCAAAAAAAGAGAATATCACAAAAGAGAAGCTTATCGAATTATATGACAGCAATGGAATAAATCCGAATGACTTGAAGGAAGAGGCTGCTAAACACTCGTTGATCATAGATGTGCCTGATAATTTTTATGGCCTGATTACAGATAGGCATGAACAGAATGATGATAAGACCAAGAATGAGACTGCAACAAAAAAGGAAAAGCATTATGATGTGGATGAATATCCGACAACCGCATTATATTTTGATCATTATGATCTTATAGACTTCAAAGCCACTGTAATAAAGATAATCCATGATGCATCAGAAAAAAATTATAAGGTAGTGCTTGACAGGACAGCATTCTATCCGACATCAGGAGGGCAATTGCATGACCTAGGCACTATAGAAAAATGCGAGGTCATTGATGTATTCAAGCAAGGCGCCACAATAATTCATGTACTTGAGAACATTGATTTCAAGGAAAAAGATGTAGTGCATGCAAGGGTTGATTTTGATAGGAGGATGCAACTCGCGCAGCATCATACTGCTACGCATATACTGAATGGCGCAGCAAGAAAAATACTCGGAAACCATATATGGCAGGCTGGCGCTGCAAAGACTATGGAAAAGGCGAGGCTTGATATAACGCATTATGAGAATCTTACTGCTGAACAAGTGCAACAGATTGAAGATTTGGCAAATAATATAATTAAAGAGAATCTTCCAATATATAAGAGTTTTATGAAAAGAAATGTTGCTGAGGCAAGATACGGCTTTAGATTATATCAAGGAGGTGCTGTTCCAGGAAAAGAATTGAGGATAGTTGAGATAGTAGGATTTGATGTAGAAGCCTGCGGCGGAACACACCTTGACATCACTGGAGATGTCGGACAGATCAGGATACTCAAGACATCAAAGATCCAAGACGGCATTGTTAGGCTCGAGTATACTGCAGGCCTTGCAGCAGAAAAGACCATAGAGCTAAATGAGGGATCGCTCGAGGATATTGCTAAGATACTCGGATGCTCTATTAAACAAATTCCTGGGCGAATAGAAGAATTGTTCGACAAATGGAAAAAGATAGTAAAAAAAGGGTCGCAAGAAAAATTCGTTCTCACGTCAATTGCTGAATTCACAGATGGTGATGAGAAGATATTGCAAATGGCATCATCAATGCTTAAGACACAGCCTGAAAATATCATAAAAACAATAGAGAGATTCTTAAGAGAGATTTATGAAAATCAGGCAAAGGATTAATTAGGATTATTCAATCAATATTTACCAAATGAATAGATTAATTCTTCATAAAATTTAAAAACCTTCTGCTTGTCCATAACCCATGCTACATGCGATAAAAGAGCATCATATCGACGACATTTGCAGCAATTGCAAAAAACCTCATACTAATAAACAGATAGAGATATTGATGCAGCATCATAAGATCTATGAGGCAATAACATGCAATAATTGCGGATACAAGATGCTAAGATTAAAGGATGAACCATTATTCAATGACAGGTTCCAGTTCATGTAAGGTTCAAACCTCTTCTTCTCTCAATGTCGTGATCAATGGCCTATCTTTGACAATGACAGTATGCTCGCTTTGACCCACAAGGCCATGCTTAGATTCTATTAATGGAGGATATGTATGAATTATCTCTTGAGATAATAATTCTTTGATGGCATAATTCACCTTGGCTATTGAATGCTTTTTTGTGAGCCATCTAGAGGTAAAAGGTAATTTATTAAATGCCTGCATATCCCGCAATATCTCCCTTGTGATCATGCTCCTGACAGGCTTTTGCCTGACTACAGAATACAATGTAGAATTTGAGCTCTCAAATATCATCCCATGACCGTTTGTAGAGAATGGCTCTATTGCTATCATCTGATTATATTCAAGCTCTGTCTTATCATTAGTGTTGAAATTTGGCACTGTAGGATGTTCATGCACAGAATATTTTCCAAGACCATGACCAGATAAGTTGCGGATAGGACTTAGATCATACTTAGCTATAGATTCTTGGATTATCAGACCGATCTCTCCAAGAGTTACTTGTGGTCTAATGATCTTTAGCGCATTGTTTAATGCATCCTCTGAAGCTTTTTTTATTCTTGAAAGTTCCTCATAAATATCATTGTCTTGCTTGAATATTATCGTTATTGCATTATCTGCGATAAACCCGTCGATATGCACTCCTAGGTCCAATTTTATTATATCAGTGCTCTTGAAAACTGTTGTATCATCCTGCAATGGACAGAAATGTGCTGCAAAATCATTGATAGCGACTTGCGCAGGAAATGCCATCTCACCACCATTCTCCTTGATAAACGCTTCGATCTTATCCAAGGCATCTACAACTAATACTCCTGGCTTGATCAATTCCCTGCCGAAAATTATTGCCTTGCCTGCAATCTTGCCGGCAAGAACAGCCTTATCAATATCAGATTCTTCAATAATCATAAAAGAAGGTTTAGAAATAGATTATATAAATGTTGTTATCCGCCGCCGCCTGATATTCCTTTATCATCTTCTGATCTATCAATTATTTCTTCTATATCCTTCGGCATATTCCGTCTATATCCATCTTGCAACAATGCTGCGCTTGTGCCTGCCACGATCGCTTCAACACCAGGCATATATACAGGGTATTGGTTTTGTAAATTGATAAAGCCTTGAGGATCAGACAATATATATAATCCTCCAGCAGCCAGACAACCGTAACCCAATATTTTTTCAAAATTCTTGAAATATCTGTTATTATGAATTTTTGGCGCATAATTATCTAAAAAATAATTAGCAACGTTAATACAAGTGAAAGGAACAGTAAAGCCTATTATAGCAGCACTTGATTTAGGCCAAGCTCTCATAATAGGCAGATGATCTGCTGCACTATTAAAACTATCATTCAGAAAATTCCATCCGATAGGTTTCATGTTTCCAACCTCTGTTTTACAAATCTATTGCATGACAGCAATCAGCGTCAATGTGATGATGAATAGTGCAAACATTATAAATATTATCCTTGATATGCTTTTCCTGCTCTTGAAGATTGTTTTATGTGAGAAGTTCATATTATCACCTAATAGACTATCGCTATAACGACTCTTCTGATTTGGGAGAATCGTATTTTTCCCGGATCAGGGAATGGGTTGTTGTCTCCTTTCATTGTGAAATAAACTCCTTGCGAATCTGAATTTTTTTCTATCACTCTATGGATTATTGTCCCATCTGCATATTCTGAATCATATGATACAATATCTCCTACCTTGATCTGGTCTGGGCTTGTAGGCACTTGCTCTATAGCATTCGATCTAGCACTCAGCACAGGCTCCATGCTATGCGTGTCGGTGAACGTCGCCCACTCAGCATTCTTCACATCAAGAATCACCTGCGAACTATATACCTGGATCTGGCTCTCTGCTACCCAATCTCCTGGGCTTGGCACTTCATCAGTGGTATTATCACCAACTGGTTTTGCTATATCAGAAGACTTTTCAGTATACATCCTTGCATAGATATTGCTAGCTAAGAAACCTAATGCAAATACTAACATTACTAAAAATGCTTTTATGAAAGCCTTTTTGTCAAACATAATATCCCCCAACGATTTATTTATTCAAAAATTATTTTGTTCTAGAAATAGTGTAGATTTTAGTATTTAAAAATGTTTCGATTATTTGTTACTTGATAGTAAAAACAATTAAGGTTTTGTTAGAAATCTGTGCTTGGATCTAGATGCTCTCCTCAACAGTATAACCATCGAATATCTCAAGGGCTGCCTTGATGAATACATCTTCCTTTTCTGTATCGATGACAGCGCCAGAGGCGAAAACATGCCCTCCAGAACTTCCATGATTGATCTTCTCGATGATCATATTGATGATTTCCTTAAGATTCACATTATCAGGATTTCCTGAAATCCGCAGAGATATTTTTGTTGTATTATCTATATTTCTAGCTAGCGATAATATGAAGATATTGCGCTCGATATCTGCTGACTTAGACAATATAGAGCCTAATGTACCTATCATCGTAGGCATGACGTCATCTTCAGCATTGATGATTATGCAATTCTTCTTTCTTATGATCTTGCCTGAATCCTTATTATCCTTATACCAGTTCAGTGCATTGACAATCTCTTTTCTGTATGTTGAAAGGTTATCCACAGCCTGCTGTTTCATCTTCTTATCATTCAAGCACGCACCTATCCCTATAGATGCCTTCTCTAACCTTCCGCAACTATTTAACAATGTAGAGAATTCTTTCGCATCACGGAATGGACTATCATCCTCTTCACCGATGAGCAGATAATTGTTTGAAAATATGTCTCCAGGGTTTGCCACGCCATTACGCCGCATTATGATTCCTGCAATTAGCTTCTTCTGTTCATCTGAAGTAAGGTCTGCAATCTTTTTCCAGCCTTTTTTGTTTTTTGGATCAATACCTAAATTTGTGAGAAAACTTATAGATCCGGATTCTGAGCCAGTAACTCCAGGAATCGCAATATCTGAGCTGTATTGCAGCAGCTTATATATAGGTTTTGTCTGGACCCCAAAAAATTTCAGTCCTTTACGAACTTCGATAAGATTATTTTTTATCGCAATCTCTAATATCTCATTGTTAAGCCTCTTAAACCCGTTACGCTCCTGCACATCACCAATCGCTCCGACCACAGCAATCCTAGACATATCTGTATTCTTGCCATCTGTAAGATACTGGCTGAACAGGAACACCACTCCTGATCCTGATACTTCAGTCGAGCCATCTATGTTGTAGAGATGAGGATTTATCTGTAATATGTTCTTATAGCCCTTATTGGATTGCAGTATATGATGGTCTAGGATAAATACTTGCTTAGCATCAAGCAATCTCCCTATCAGATCTATACTGCCAGAACCTAAATCTACGAACACAAAATACTTCTCATGCTCATCTCTCAAAGTATTTAATGCATCTTCTGTGATTGTAGGCAGAATAGTCAATGAATATTTCCTATTTGATTTCATCAAAGCATTTATGAGTATTGCTGAGCTGCATAGTCCATCAGCATCAAGATGCCCTATTACCTTGATAGGCTCTTTCTTAGGGATAGCATCGAATAGGATAGCGGCCTCTCTAAGACAATTCTTGAAACCATCATAGTTCGGCATTTCATTTTCCTTAGAAACCGATTTTTCCATATAACATCTCAATAAAATATCTTATTGATAAAAATGGATATCAAAAGCATTTATATATTTTTTGTATAATTTAAAATATAAAAAAAAATGAAAAATTACTCAGACATATAGTTTTGCCTTTGATACATCATATTTCCAATCCTGAGGCAATCTGCCTGTTCTCTTATAATATTTTGCAAGCCTTTGGATCTTGGATTCTGTGATACCAAGTCCTCTTTTGGCAACCTCATCCTGCTTGTTCTCTTCAAGATGCTTTTTTATCATGATCAATCTTTTGATTAGAGACTGAAGATCTTCTGGAAGAGGCGGCAGTACATTCTTATCAGCCAATACCTTAGTGATGCTCTTGCCGCACAATATCTTAACATCAGGAATCCCATAAACATCCCTTAGCTGAAGCCCTATTTGTGAAGGCGCTTGGCCTTCCTTATTCAGCTTCATTATAAGCATTTCGACCTCTTTTGCACCATACCTATTCCATGATGGGACAGATTTTTTTATAGGCTTTTTGCTTCCTGCCTTACCTTTTGCACCTGAATATTTTCTCGCCATTTTATACCTCTATCGATTAATGCATCAATGCATTTTTTATATTCGGATTAGAATTGGTATTCTATCCAGCATAGCCTCGTCTTTCGACCAAACTATCTTTAATTGAGGAAATTATGGATTGTTTATAAATTTTATCTTAGAGTCAAAAAAATCCGCTCAATAAAGAATAAACCTTAAATATATGACATTATTTCTTGGATAAGGGGATTTCATGGATGAGCATATTGCAATTATCATTGATGCGCTAGAAAAGCCTGAGACAATAATTATCGCTGCAGAATGCGAAGTGAATTATTATGGGAAAGTCGAGAGCTTTCTTCCAATTGGAGATAGGCTCATAATAATAAAAGCAGACAAGACACTTCTTGTGCATCAGCCGACTGGCGTCAATCCGATAAATTATATGAAAGAAGGGACTGAGCATAGGATAGTAAAAAATGATGAAGGGACGTTTCTCAAATCTAGGCATTTGTTTCTTAAAGATTACATGGATATAAAGCTCATTAGGATATATTTTGTCAACATTCATGGGCTTGAGGACGGACATAAGATACAGGTCCAAGGAAGTGAAGAGCATATGAGCGATATGATATATGAGAATCCTGAACTTATAGAGAAAGGATTCAAGCCATATTCAAGAGAAGAGCATACAAAATTCGGATTCATAGATGTATTCGGCACTGACAAGACCGGAAAGATTGTAATTATCGAGTGCAAAAGAGATTTCGCTGACTTCAAGGCAATATCTCAGCTTCATAGATATGTGCATAGGATGATGAAATCCAAAGGTGTTGCTGAAAAAGACATAAGAGGCATAATTGCTGCGCCTAGGATGACTGAGAATGCTTTGCAAATGTTAAAAGAGCAGGGATATGAATTCCGCCCTGTACAGCCTCCGAAATATCTAGAGAGATATGATAAGAAACAAAAAAGGTTAGGAGAATACTGATTAATACCTTAAGTTCTGATGATTAATAAATCATGTATGATCTTCAAAATCTATTGCTAGGCTATTCTCCTCATATAATATTATTTTCTTTACTATCTTTTGATGCAATGGGTTTTTCCTATAGTCGTCAAGGCTTTTCTGGTCTTTGAAACTGACGACAAGGGCATGTGTATAATCATGGAGGTCTTTAGAATAATTATGCCCTGAGCGCAATCCGATTATTCCAGAAATCTTATTTCTCATATCCCTCAAATCAGAGATTATATTATCTATATCCTTTTTCGAAGCGGTCTTTTTCCATTTGAAGAACACGATATGCACAAACATATTATCACCAAAAGAAATAGAGATATATGCATAATATAAATGTTATCAATTAAATATCCCATCATGTTTTATTATATATTCTCTTCTCGCAACATCTTTTCTGTAGGCCCTATCGTATCTAAATCTTCGATATTATAAAATTTTCCCTTAAAAAGTATCATATCCTCTCTTGATATAGAAGAATTTGAGGATATTATCTCGGATATAGAGTTAGACATTTTTATTTTTATCATTGTTCACCTGTTTTACATCTCATTTAACTTCCTGTCATGGAATAAATCTATAGTATCCTCTGTTATTGTGTTGGAAAAATCATCAGATTCATCAACTATTTTCAACTCACCATGATTGCTTAAATATATCATCTGCCTCACCTCGCGTGAACCATTTGTAATCAAAAAAAAAATAAAAAAATATTTAGTTCTTTCTTCTATATGCTACAATCCCAACTCCTGCGAGCACTATCAACATCACACCAAGAAGGCTAAATTCTGGAATTGTCACATCAACGATTGCAACTGGCAATAGTGTGCAATTTTCTGAATCGCACATTGCGCCTGATCCATCTCCAGCCATAGTATCCTTTACTGCATGTACTTGGACTGCATCAGTATATCCACAATTTGCAGGATCAAACTCTGCATTATATTCTCCTATTACATTAGTATATACATCAGGTAATGTTGTTACCGCACTATTATGTGTGCATGATACTGTTACTGTTGCCAAATCTACAGCTGTTGTTCCATCACTATAATATACTGTTCCTGTAACTGCTGCTGAACCTACTGCGTTTGCCATTCCTATAAATGCGACCACGAATAATGCCATCAATGCGAATAATATTTTTTTCATTTTTTATTCCCCCATAATTATTATTTTTTTTAATTCTTTCTCCTATAGATTACAACACCTAATGCTCCAAGCAATGCAAGTCCTCCTGCGATTACCCCGAACTCTGGTATTTGTACAT
>Ga0182027_10016636_pt1 | contig 10034 bp, 12 predicted proteins | sample 712E1DmetaG_FD_121300 | JGI IMG/M metagenome (GOLD analysis project Ga0182027, IMG submission 121300) | Permafrost microbial communities from Stordalen Mire, Sweden - 712E1D metaG (Illumina Assembly) | ecosystem: Environmental > Terrestrial > Soil > Wetlands > Permafrost | place: Sweden... | reverse complement strand
GATTCAGGCGGCGGCGAATGCCATTTTGACGGCGATCAATGGAAAGCGGCCGCGGGTGAGGATACCGAAGCCGGCCACGTCCTTGTTAATTGCTCGGGACTGTTCAGGGAAAAAGAGCGTCAATCCAGACTGTTGACGAGATAGGAAAAAGAAATGATCAAGCCATGCGTCTACGATCAATTTGACTTGGACTCTGTCGAATTGAGAGTTGGTGTACGGGAGCGACAGGGCACTCTTGACTCGCTCTGTGGCTACTATTCGGCGGCGATGCTTATGGAGGTGCTTTTTCCGCAAATTGGCGGTTTGCTCCGGCAAGTAGCGGCCGGCAAGCGGGGAATCAAGAAGTCGTATGACCCTATCCTCAACGCGCTTGCGGAAGTCCGTCGTACGACGTCCGAAAAAGCCCTCGCCGCGTGGTTTTACGGCGGCATCGAATTCAAGGAACTCGCGACGGTCCTGAATCGGGCCATCCGAGGTGTTGGGTTACGAGAGGAATGGTTTGTTTACAGGCGTGTCACGAAATCGACGCCGTTCAGTCGGCTCGTTGGGCCGCTCGAACAGGGCCTTCCGTTTGTGCTCGGCTGGGATACCACGGATTTCAACAAGCACGCAGTGCTCGTTAAGGGCTACTCATCATTTGGAAAGCTCAGGTTCCTGTCGGTCGAAGACCCATCTGGTGAGCTCAAGAGGATTTCGTTCGAGGATGTTCTCGAGAGCTCTACGCATCCGATGCAAGTAGTGGCCGTCAGAAACGAAGTCTACAAAGGTGACCGGCCAGATCGCGTCGTGTTCGTGAACGGGCGAGAACAGGTTGAACGATGGTGGTGCGTCGACGGGGTAGTCAACTATTTCGACCTTGACGAGCTTCGCAAGCTCGTGTTCATGGGCGAAGCGAGCTGAGTGTGGCCGCAACATTGAGAGGGTGCAAGCACGGTACCCTTGGAGGTCAATATGAAACGGATGTGGTGTCTCATCGGTTTTTCTGTATTGACCTGCACCGGTTGCACGACCATTGCGTTTCAATCGCTGCGCACCGTGTTCCCTGCAGCCACCAAGGTCGAGGCCAAGTGTACAGAATACAGCGAGTCGGTGGACGACATCGGTAATGCCATCGCCGGCGAGGCCGCCCATGGGTGGCGCGTGATGAGCATGGGCTCACGAGTGACCACCGTTCTGGTGGTCTTCTCTTCCTCGGCTGTCGCAGTTTGCTACGAGAGAGAGGCCTCTAGTGTGCGGTCAAGCGGCCTGGCGCCTCAAGACATCCCACCGGCCACAGTGACAGGCGCGAGGCAACCGACGCCGCCACCAGCCATTCCCAGCAGGACCCAACAGGATATTGAGAAGGCCATCAGGGCGCAGGCTCGCACCCTGTCGGGCTGCATTACGAGGGCTCGAGGCGATGGCTCCCTGCCGGCCGGGCCGATTACGTTCGAGCTCAACCTCACGGTGAACGCGAACGGAACCGTTGACGAGCCGGCCCTAGCCGGTCCGGAAAGCGTGCTCGCGACACCGCTGGCGGTGTGTTTCGCCCAGGCCATGATCAATTGGGACTTTCCGGCAGGCGATAGGGATACGCCCGTCCGAAAATTCCAGCTCCCGGTGAATGTGCGCTGAGCAGCGGAAGACGAGCGTTTCCGCAGGTCTAAAAACCGTGTGCATTTCAGAGGGAGTGAAGGGCCGGTTTTCGCGAGCGGCGTCGGGTTGTGGTCGACGGTACTGACACGGTGGTACAGAGCGTCGGCTCGCCTAGGGGGCAACGCGTGTCTTTGACGGCTGACCCTCGATGAAGAACGCCATGTCTATGATCTTCGCGCGAGGGTAGTTGCGCTGCGTAGGTTTACCGCTGAAGTCGAGGGTCCGGATCCGGTAACCGTCGATTTGCGGCGAATTTTTCTCGTAAAAGGCGCCGATCTTTCTCAGGGCCTGGCGGCCGAAAGTCCATACGCCGAGACCGCGCTTGAAGTACGCATCGAAGGCCGGAACATTGCCGAAGACTCCGAGCATGATTTTGGTGACCAGAATGTCGGACATATTCGGCCGATCCCCGCGTATTCTGTCCCTCAGCTCCATGAGCCGATCAATGTTCGATTCGGTGTAGCAGTGCGCATCAATGTCCCATAGCGCTGTCTCAGTGCGCGCCACCACGTCCAAAACAGGGATCAGGCTCCTCGCGCTCTGCTGTAGCAATACGGCAGAGCCCCGAAGCATGCCCCAGCTCGCGAGATAGAAACCAAGTTGAAGGCAACTCATCTGTATGTTGGCCGGACTGACCAACGAGCGCACGCCGGTCTTGCGAAACGACTGGAAGTAATTGAAGCAGTAGTCGAATGACGCATACCGCGCGTCTGGCGTTCGACGGGCAAGGTACTTTTGGATGTTGTTGTCGAGATCCACAGAGAGCACTCCTTCTGCCAGGGCATCAAAGCTGCGTCATCGAAACCACGACGGCATGGTCGCGGAAAGTGGGTAGTGGGGCAAGCGCGCGGCGTCGGGATGTTGGTCGACGGTGCTGACTCGATAGTAGAGCCTCAGAATCTTGTCGCGCCTCACAGCCCCGTTGCCGCTGCGGCATTGTCGCGGTAGAGCTCGGCGTCGCGGATGTATCGTCGGACCATCTTTTCGGACTGGTGGCCGGTCTGCTTCATGATGCTGCGCTCGGAGGCGCCGCCGATAGCGGCGGCAGTCGCGAGGCCGGAGCGCAGGGAGTGCCCCGCGTAGCGGGCGGGGTCGAGGCCTGCGGCGAGAGCCGCGCGTTTGACGACGAGCGCCACGGACTTGTCGCTGAGCGCCTTGCTGGCGATGCGCCCACGGCGCACACAGCGAAATACTGGCCCGCTCGTGATTTTCGCGCTGTCGAGCCAGGCGCGCAGTGCCCGGACCGGGCAGGTCACCTCGGATCGCCCGAACGGGATGCCGAGCTTGCGACCCCTGGCCTCGGGGTCGGTTTTGCTCCTCCTGATCCGGACCGTCACGCCGTCCGAGTTGAACTCGAGGTCGCGGACCGTGAGGGCCACGAGCTCGCTGCGCCGGAATGCGCCCGAGAAGCCGACGAGCAGCAACGCGCGGTCGCGCAGCCCCGCCCGCGTCGCGGGGAGTTGGGCGACCATCGCCCTCACATCGTTGGTGAGGAGCGGCGCTTTGCCTTCCTGGGCGACGCCGATGCGGCGGCGCACTGCGCGCCAGGCGAGCTTGACGAGCGGGTCGGCGGTGGGAGTCTCGAGCCCGCGGGCGCGGTGAGCCTTGCTGATGCTGACGAGGCGCCGCTCGATGGTAGAGGCCTTGTGTGTCGCTGCGAGCGCATCGACATAGGCGGCCACCGTCGCCGGCTCGGCCGGCAGGTCGACCCGGTCCTGCGCATCACACCAGTCCGCGAAATGTGTCCAGTCGGCCCGGTATGCGCGCTGCGTGTTTTTCGAGAAGGCCTCCGAGGCCCAGAGGCGGACGCGATCGGCAAGATCGGCGTCCTGGAGCTGTTCTTCGAGGCCGCTGGCGTCGTGGGCAGCGTTCTGGCGGGCGAGATCGAGGGCGGTGTTGGTCTGGGTCATGTAAAGCAGTTTGTTGTTCTGTTGGTTGTCACGCGCAGATGTGCACAATCAATAGGATTGAAAGACTTCATACAGCTGCAGGAAGTCGTTACCGGCCGGGCCGGAGTCGATGCACCCGCTGACTTCGAAGCCGATGGTGACGTTGCTGCGCGCGATCGTAAAATCCGCCAACCCGTTCCCTGTGGGGCTCGCGCATCCGGGATCAATCGTCACGCCGATCGCACGAAACGTCGGATCCCGAAGGATTCCGTCGACGGTGGCAAAGTCAGTCGAGGTGAGCGTAGCCGCGTGCATCGCACCCCCTAGGGAGACCAACACCTGCCCGTCAGGCGTCACCGTCCACAGCGTACAGCCTGGCGCCGAGCACGAAAGTGAGGACGAGGACCAGCCGGGGTCGGCGCCGGGTTGTACCTCGAGACTTGCCGAGATCCATGCCGCGGGGGGAAAGCTCGCGCACACGCCATTCAGACAGGACGCCGTGCCCCCGGCACGCGGGGGCGGGCATGGAGGGTACATGACAGTGCATCCGTCTTTGCGAAAATCGCGACATGCGGTGGCACCGGCCTGCGCCACCGCCGAAGCCACGGCAGCCGCACCGACACCGTTGAGAACCTCGCCGCCGCATGCCGCGGAACAATCAGTACTGTTGTCGATCCACGAGCAGTCGTCGTCGTTGGTGCAGCTTGTGTCCGTTTGCGCGTTGGCCACGGCTGCCGCGACCAGCGTTGATGCCTCACTGGTCCGCTCGGCGCAGGTGGACGAGCCTCCACACGCTGCGACGCCCTGCACCAACATACCTGCCAAAATGCGAGTCACTGTGTCCAATGGCAGCCTCGTTCAAAAGCCAAACATACGTTGTTCGGCAGCGAAGGTCCCCTGCCCTGCCACCGGAACCGATAACATTCCCTTATCGGAAGTTAGAAAGGGCAGCAAAAAAGCGGCGAGGCCGTGCTCCGCGTCTCGGCACTACTCGGATCTCACGGGAGCGGTGATCGCGCGGTGCTTATTGACGTGGGGCTCGTTGCGCTCCGTGGGACGGGAGTCCCGGCAACTGTCGGGTCGGTCAGCGAGCCTAGCGCTGCGACTTGATGTCGCGCTCGGCCACGAGCCAGTCCTCGACCGGATTGCCGCCTTTGAAGCCGCGCTGCTCGGCGCGGTAGTACGCCGTCTCCGCGATTTTGTTTCGGAGCTGATCGGTGCTCCCAGTGTTTTGGCCTTTGATGACCTGCACTGTGCGTCCTGAATCTGAATCAGTCTGCGTGTTCTTTGTTCTGGCCATTTTCTACCCCTTGTCTGTTGGTTGAACCACGTAAACACCGCGCAATATAGACCGATAATCGCAAAAGGCAACGCCCAGAGGCGCGGACTGCCGGCCATCGGCGCGCGCGCCGTCGAGCTTGACGGCGGCGACGTTGTCTGAATTGTTCGGAGTTAAGGTCAACACCGTTCGGCCCCCCCATTCGGTGTTGGCCCAGGGCCCCGTGGCGTCCCCCCCCTTCGTCACGGGGCTCGTTTGTCCCCTCACGGTGATCGCTCCCCTCGGGCTTGGACCGGATCCGGGCGAGTGCCGCGCGCGGATGGCCGCTCGATTGTGCTCCCGTCATGAGGGCTGTAGGCTCAGCCCGACACTGAAAGGGGAACAAATGAAATTCGCTTTTGTGGGGCTCGGCGCATTCATTCTCATTGCGTGTAGCAGCGGAACCAGCAGCGCCGATGGCGCGAACGGGACCGACGGCTCGTCCTGCACCGTGGCGCAGACCAGCACTGGCGCAAAAATCACATGCTCGGACGGAACAAGTGCGACCATCAACAATGGCACAAATACGTCGGCGTGCTCGGTGGTGCAGACAGCGGGCGGCGCCAAGATAACGTGCCCGGATGGGTCGAGCGCGACCGTGACCAACGGCACGAACGGCACCAACGGGAGCGCGTACGATCCAGCCACAAGCGGTACACGGCTCACGCCAAAAACTACGACATGGACCGGGGCAGACGGGTCAAAGCTCGCCTCGCCTCCCTACTCATTCCACGACACAACATTAAATATTACCTGCGGTCCCATGATGGCGACCGACAGCGTGGTACGCTGCCTACCTTCTCAGACGGGGGGCATCAGTTACTACGCCGACTCAGGCTGTACGGCACCGGCGGCCTATTTTCTCCCACAGACGTGCGACACGCCCGCATATATCTCCGTTCCCACGGCATACAATTATTGTGAAACCGTGGAAACTGGCGTCACTGTCTATACGCTCACTGGCTCGGCTCTCACGACCTTCTACAGCAAGAGCGGAGCAAACTGCACGGCGGTCGCGATTACGGCACCCTATACTGCCTTCGCCCTCGGCGCCGTGGTTCCCCCGTCTACGTTCGTTTTCTTCACTGGCCCCTGATTCATCAACAAAGAGGAGCCACAATGATCTGGTGGTTGGCCCTTGGCTTAGCGGTGGTTCTGCTGGCCGCGCGTGCCGTGCGTTTATCTCGCAATCAAAACAGTCGGCCGATCCACAATCGGCGGGAAGCTCCCCCGGCGGTGCTCGATCTCGCCGATCCTGAACAACGCCAATTGGCCAAGAAAGAATGGGCTCGTGAACGCGAGGCGGCCCGGAAAGCTCGTACAGACGCAATCGATCGACTGCGAATCTCGTTTTCTCGCCCAGCAAGTCTCGCCGAAGCCATTGCAAATGTGAAGCTCGCCATCGGTGACTTCGGCAAGGCACACACCATTAACCCAACGGACTTTGACCGGCTTTGGGCCGAGGTGTGTGTGGCGGGTATCCCCCAAAAAGTCGAATTGGCCATTCGGAAAAGGCTAAACAACGCCTACAAGCTCCGCGCCGACAAAGGGAAACTCGTTGAATCGCTCGCCTATTGCTTGCTGCACGTGCAGTTCTTCGTCAGGCAGCAGAATCCCCCCGGGAAGATTGCACCGTCGATCGCACGGCTCGCAGTCAATCTCGATTATGGCGACTACCGACATGCATGCCTCGGTCTTTTGATGGTCCTTGGGGATGCCCTCCGCCCGGTGCACCCCGACACGGCTGCGGTGTGCGACGAGGAGACGAGTCGTCTTTTTGCGCATTGGTGCGCAGACGATGCTGCAGCAGAGCGCTTCGAGGTCAGCCTCCAACGTGCGAGGTCTGCGGCCACGGCTTCGGATAGACACTTCTCCATCAATTCCCTCGTCGGGTATTTAGATCGCCGTCGCCGGTTTGACCCGGCTGCGCGCTCCCAGTTGGTGGAAATCTGCGAACAGGACATCGCGATCTACAAAACGTTTCTTGCAGAATTCAACTACACGTACGGAAAGCGCGTCGTCTTCGAGAGTGCGGTGCGGTCGAAAAACTATGTTTGTCCGCGGCTTCCTTCCTTCGACGCGATGTGGGGGCTTCACGAGGAGGAACGAAACGTGGAGGGGCTCCGTCAGCTCCAAAGGATTGCAAAAGAAATCCGTTATCAGCGGTGCGAAACCGACGAGGATCCGGCGCAAATCATACGCGCAGAAGGGCGAGACGCGGACGACATGGGCGGCTGAAGATGAAACCTACAGAGTATTTTTCGATTAATGAACGGTTCCATTCGCCCGACGAAGCGGGACGGGCTTTCCCTTTTCGTCCCACGTTTTGATGGTGTTGGGTACACCCACCCCGTCTTTGTAGACTCCCTCAAAATTTTGTTGGCCGTTTTCGTACCATATGGTCAACAGCCCATCAGGCTTACCGCTCTTGTAGGTGCCCTCACGCGACTTTTGGCCGTTCTCGTACCACATACAAAACGGTCCATCCCCTTGCTTGCCGTCCTTGACGACCATCTCGCCCTCTTTCTTCCCGTTCTTATACCATGTGGTACTCAAGCCTTCTTGAGCGCCATCCTTGAAATTGCCCTCGGCCTCCTTGTTGCCGTTGTCGTACCACCCCGCTGACGGCCCGTCCTGCTTGCCGTTCTTGTAGCTGGTCTGCACTTTTTTTTGGCCGTTCTGATGCCACACGGCCCATAGGCCATCGACCTTCCCGTCCTTGTAGGTCTTTTGTTCCCTTTTTTGGCCGTTGTCGTGCCAGAACGTCCACGTTCCATATCTCCCGTCTTTGGAAATCCCAGTGTCGCCTTTTTCGCCGGCCATGGACCCCTTCTTGAAGGAACCCTCCGCTTCCTTTTGCCCATTCGGGTAGAAAAACTCCCATTTCCCTTGCAGTCGGTAATTCCCGTCCGAATCTTTCCCGACACAGCCACGGGATCGCACTTGCGCTATCAGGGGGAATTTTTGCTCGCGAAACTCTTGGCCCCAGCCGCAAGGCCCTCCGAGTCCGCACCCGCTGGCGCTCAACGTGGAAACCGCGAACGTGATCGCGACGGCACACTTATTCGGCATGATTCGGCCTCCTCAAAAATTTTGTATCCTTGTGGAGTAGGTCTATGCCTTTTAAGGACGCGGTTCAAAAGTTACCGAAATCCTCATCCTCGCGTCGACCCCACGGCAAGCAGAAAATATGGCCTCTGGCTGCGCTGACATTCAACGAGGGGCACCGGCGCTTGGTAAGATGGACAGGAAATTTCGATGATCGCAGCCGAGAGGGGCAGGCCGGAGACGGACGGGCCCGATCGGCGCCGGCGTGGGCGGGGGTTGCGCTGTCTGCTCGATGTCGATCCCTGGCAACCGCGCTTGCCCGGCGAGCTCGGCGCGCTGGTGATCGAATTTCTTGCAGTAGTGACACTCCCGGTGGGGCTCGCTGTGATTAGCCCACTTGGCACCGCAATTGCCGTGACAACCGTTCCAGCACTCGAGGATCTTGGCGCTCGGCCCATTGATCTCTTCGCTGGTTGGCCTCTCGTCGGGGGTCGACCGACTATGAGGCAACGTTGCCTGCACAGACAAACGAGACGGCGTGGCGGGCTCGGCGGGTCTCATGACGGGAGCGGCGAGCGTTGCCGCCATGACCTCGGGCCGGCCCAGGTCGCGCTCATGCTCGCGCTGGTGCTCCCACTCGCGTGAGGCCAGCGCCCCTTTGGTGGCTATCTCTGCAAGCTGGCGGTATAGCCGGTTGTCGTGTCCCGGATGTGTGGCTGCCCCGTCGGTCATTGTGATTGCTTGTCTACCAGACACCTCTGACATCGCGGCGCCGCGCTGAAGCCGGCCTCACTCCGGGGGGGTGTGATCGCCAGCGGATGTCGAAATCGGCATCGTAGCTGTCGCCGGTAGGCGTGGTGCTAAACGGAGGCCGCTGGCACGGTTCGCGCCGCGGCCTGCTTGGTGATTGTCGAAGGGGACCATGTCGCGCTGACGCCCACGCGGCGGTCGCTCACCCGCGCGCGCCCTCCCCCTGTGCCCCGTAGCCGCGCACGCCGCCCTCAAGCAGCTCGAACGCCCGGTCACACGTTCTCCGGATCCTGCGCTTTGCCGCAGCGGAGGCGTCGCCGCGGAGGACCGCAGCGCGGGCGTCGTCCATCAGCATACGCTCGATGGAAAGAACCATGGCCGCGATGGCGCGCGGCGTGGGATCGTCGTTGACGGCGCCCGTCACCTCGGCGATCGTTTCCGCGAGGGCCGCCTCGGCCTTGTCGAGCGCGAGCCGAGCGCGCGCCCGCAGGGCTGGGCTAGCCTCGATCGTCCGCACGAAGCGGCCGTCGCCCGCGACGATTCTCGCAAGCGCGTCCGTGTCGATGGCCGCGTGGAACCCGCGGCGCAATGCCTCAGAGATCGACTCGCCCGTCTTGCGCTCCCGGACGAAGCGGCAGTGCGCGGCGATGACTTCCCCCTCGCGATCGAAGAAGAGGTCCTCCTTCGTCTCGAAGTAGTTGAAGATCGTGGCGACCGAGACCTCCGCCGCGGCGGCGACCTCAGCGACGGTCACGGCATCGAAGCCCCGTTCATTGAACATCTCCGTCGCGATCTGGGAGATCGACAGACGCGTCTTCGCCTTCTTTCGCTCGCGCAGGCCGGGCTGGTTTTCGGTCATGACTGCCGCAGTCTAGCCTCGGGCCAGCCGCAAGTCACTTCAATAATAGTGTTGCTAATAAATTAGAGTCGCTCTAATATTATGAAGAGCCGGCCCAAGGGCGGCCAGGCCCGGAGGTGCTCCGGTCATGTCAAAACCCTTCGAGAAGGTCTCTCTCGGCGGTCTAGAACTCGACAACCGATTCGTGCTGTCGGCGGCCTACGACTCTTCGCAGCCCGATGACCTGGTCGGCATCGTGAGGGGAGGCGTCGGTCTGGTCATCTCCGGTAGCGTTGATGTAGCGAATGCCGAGGTGTTCGAAGGCACCATCCGCGCCATCCATGACGAAGGCGGAAAGGTCGTCTTGCAGGTGCACACGCTCGCCGCGGGATTGTTCGGGCTGAGCCGCGACCCCGATCCGGTGGCGGTCTCGGAGCTACCGGAGGACAGCGTGTTCTTCAATCCGACCTACCGGTATTCCAGGCATCATGCGGCGACCGAGGGAGAGCTCGACGCGATCATTGAGTCCTACGTGCAAACCGCGGCCATCGCCAAG
>Ga0182027_10016635_pt1 | contig 10034 bp, 8 predicted proteins | sample 712E1DmetaG_FD_121300 | JGI IMG/M metagenome (GOLD analysis project Ga0182027, IMG submission 121300) | Permafrost microbial communities from Stordalen Mire, Sweden - 712E1D metaG (Illumina Assembly) | ecosystem: Environmental > Terrestrial > Soil > Wetlands > Permafrost | place: Sweden... | reverse complement strand
GTTTCATGAAGAACATTAATATACATCAAATGGAGGAAAAATGCAGCGGTTTATGGTCCGGTTTCGATGGGCGTTAAGGGTTCGGGCAAATCCGAGGACGTTCCGGTTTCCGACAGAATGACGATTTCAACCCGTCGATTAGCGTTCCGGCCTTCGGGGGTGTCGTTCGACTTGACCGGCCGCGTGTCCGCGTAGGCCGCGGCCGCCATGCGTTTTCTGTCAAGTCCCAGCTTTGCCAGGGTCTTGAGCACATTGACCGAACGTTGCGAAGACAATTCCCAATTGGTGGGATACCGTTGGGAAAGGGCGCTTCCCGGCACGATCGGCACATTGTCGGTGTGGCCCTCGATGCGGATGTTGGCGGAAAGCGGCCCTAAAATGGCATAGAGCTTCCTGAGCACGGCTTCGGTGCTGTCGCCGAAGTCCGCGATACCCGATCCGAAATAGAAGTCCGAAGCAAGGGAAACGACGATGCCCCGCTGGTCCTGGGTGACTTTTACCGATTTCGAAGCGATTTCCTTTTGCAGTTGCCCGACGGTCTTTACGTATAATTGTTTTTGTTTTCTCCGTGCCTCGCCCGACCGCGTTATCGAAGGCAACAAACCCGAATCGGCCAATTTAATGGCGGAGTGTTCACCACCGAACGTTTTTTCGAGCACCGTCACCATTTGATTGTATTTCGTGACATTTACTTTACTCATGGAGTACATGATGATGAAAAACACCAATAGCAGCGTTATGAAATCCGCGTATGAAAGGAGCCATCGTTCGGTGCTCGGTTCCTTTTCGGGTTCTTTTTCTTTTGCCATAATGTTCTTCCCGGATGGGCGATTCTCGAATCACCCATATATGACTTGCCTGTCTCACCCGGACAATAGTTTTACTTTGTTAAAAAGACTTCCAGTTTTTCCTTAAGGGTCCGTGGGTTTTCCCCTGCTTGTATGGACATTACCCCCTCGACGATTACTTCCTTTTGCACGATTTCAAGTTTTGTTTTAAGCTTGATTTTTGCGCCGATAGGCAGCCAGAAAAGATTGGCGCTTCCGAGTCCCCACAGAGTGGCGACAAACGCCATTGCCACTGAAGGGCCGAGTTCGTCGGGGTTTGTAAGGTTTCCCAGCACGCTGATGAGCCCCATGACCGTTCCAATGATCCCCATGGTAGGCGCAAATCCGCCGGCCGCTTCAAACATCCCGGCGTTTTTTTTCTGATGGTTTTCATAAAACGTTATTTCGTTTTCCAACATATGCTTTATTAATTCAGGCTCCGATCCGTCAACAGTCAGGCGAAGCCCCTTGCGCAGCATCGAGTCGTATTTTTTGTCCGAAAGCTCCCCCTGAATATCGGCCTCCAGGCTCAGCACTCCTTCACGACGGGCCTTTTCCGCGATCTTCACCATGACTTCAATAAGCTGTTTGATAGACGACTCATTTCCTTTTGCCAACATGCAGGCGTTCAGAAAAAGCGAAGGAAGGCTGAAAATTTCCTTGAGCGTATAGGACGTGGTAAGGGCCCCGAAGGTGCCACCGAACACAATCATAAAAGGGCTTACGAGGAAAATGGAGGCAATGTTGCCGCCTTCAAGAACAAAAGCCCCAAAAATCATACCAACGCCTAAAACTATGCCTAAAATCGTTGCAAAATCCATTTAGGGTACTCCTCGGTTCATTGATTTGATTTTAATTATTTACCATGAGTTTGAGTATGTGATAAAATCATATCATTTTATCATAATTTGTTGCACTAACTATTTATTACTATCGGTTAGGTAAGCTATTTTCTTTACTCGTGTTAAAGGGTTTTTAAGTTTAATGTCTTAATTATCGGTCCATTTTTAAATCTGTTGCACACCTATTGTTTCTAAATTATAATATGCACTATGAGAACGCCTTTTATCTCCCAAGATCCGCAGAACCAGTTTTTTTCGACCCTGCATTCGGTTTTTAGGGACATAAGCTTGGCTGACGCAATCGGCTGGAACACGCCGCGTTTCGCCTTTAATATAGCCATACTGCTGGTTGTCATGATGGTCCTTGCGACGCTGGTGGTTTTCTATCTGCACAGATTCGTGAAAAAACGAATACAGGATAAAGAACAATCGGCCAACCTTTTCCTGGAAAATAAGGAACGGTGCAAACTTACCGACGCCGAATTCGAATACCTTTCATCATGGCTCAGGCACCAGAATGTCCCTGAGCCGCATGTCATCTTTCAGTCCTTGCAGCTTTTCGAAAAATGCCTCGATTCGGAAGTGCGGGAAATCCTGCAATCGCGTTCCGCGGAGAAAGAACTCCAGGCCAAGGGCGAGACCATTTCCGAAATCAGGCGGAAAATGGGGTTTCATCATCTTCCGCTTGAGCACCCGCTCGTTTCAACGCGGAACATTTCGATGGGGCAAATCGGCTCCGTTTTTGGAAAAAACAGCAACAGGCCGCTTATTCGCAAAGTGATGGTGGTTGATAACGGCCCGTTTGTTTTCAGGATACAATATGACGTGGAAAAAGAAGATGTGGTCCGTATTGCCCCCGGTCAAGCAGTGCGGTTTGCTTTTGCCCGGCAGAACGACGGACTCTACGGCGTCCAGGTTGAAGTCGCGCGGGCTGAAAACGCGGGGACCATTGATATCTATCATACACTTGACATGAAGCGCAATCAACTGAGGCAATACGTGCGTATTGAGACCGGCCTTACGCTTAAATTCCGCCTGGTTAAAACAACGGACCCGCTTAAAAGCGAGGTCAAGCTTGGAGAACTTATTGCCGTCAAGCTTTCCGACATCAGCGGCGGGGGCCTGAGTTTTTTATGTGAAAAGTCGCTGAGACTTGGCGACATCGTCTCGCTTAATTTCGACCTTCCCGGCGCGTCCTGCGCGGGAATAACCGGAAAGATCGTGCATCTGAGCCTGCGGGAAATGAAAACGGGAACGCTTTTCAAGAACCATGTCCAATTTGTAAATATCGAACCGCGGAAACGCGAGAAGATCATCACCTACGTTTTCGAAAAGGAACGGCAAATCAGCCAGTGGAGATAGGAGGTCGTATGGCGCTTGAAGTTAAAGTCAGGAAAAAAAACGGGACTCCGATTATTGCTCTTGGCGGAAGGGCCATCGGAAGCGACGTCGAAAAGTTCGCGAAGAAGCTCGAATCACTTTACAAAAATGGCTCAAAAACCATCATCCTCGATTTGAGCGAGGTCAGTTTTCTGGACAGCCAGGGACTCGGGAAAATCGTGTATTATTATCATATCATGGAAAAGGCGGGCCGCTCGCTCGTTATCCTTAATGCCAATCCCGATCCGCAGATGTTCGTCAGAAGGCTTTTTTCCCTGACAAACCTCGACAGGGTGCTGAAAATCGTCGACGATATAAATCAGGTGTGGGGCGAGGAGAATGCGTGATTTAAAACCGCTCGATTTTTGATATCGCAATTTGCGATATCAAGCGACCAGCTACTTTTTTACCTGATCGCCTTCTTGATTTTCTCCAGGCCCTTCTGCACGTTTTCAAAACTGTTGAACGCGCTGATGCGGACGTACCCTTCGCCGCATTTCCCGAAGCCCGCCCCCGGCGTGCAGACGACGCCCGCTTTTTCAAGGAGCATGTCAAAAAATTTCCAGGAATTCATGCGCGTGTCGACCCAGATGTACGGCGCGTTTTCACCGCCGAAACATTCATATCCAAGGAGACGCAGTTCCTTGACAATATAGTGCGCGTTGCGGAGATAGTAGTCGTTAAGCTCCGCGACCTGTTTCCGGCCCTCGTCGGAATAAATCGCTTCCGCGGCGCGCTGCACCATGTAACAGACCCCGTTGAATTTCGTGGTATGACGGCGCAGCCAGAGCGAATGGATCGCGTGCTGATTGTCCCGGGAATCATAGGCCATGCACGACTTTGGTATCACCGTATAAGCGCAACGGGTCCCCGTAAACCCGGCTGTTTTCGAAAAACTCCTGAACTCCACCGCCACATCGCGCGCGCCTTCTATTTCAAAAATGCTGTGCGGTAAAGAATCGTCCCGGATAAAAGCGACATACGCGGCGTCAAAGAGTATGAGCGACCTGGTTTTCCGGGCATAATCCACCCATTGTTCAAGCTGGGTTTTCGTGATTGTCGCGCCCGTTGGGTTATTGGGAAAGCACAGGTAAACCAGGTCGGGCCTGTCTTTCGGCAAGTCGGGGACAAAGCCGTTACGGGCGTTGCACTCAAGATACGTCAGCCCTCCGTAACGCCCGTCCGTAAATCCGCGGGTGCGGCCCGCCATCACATTGGTGTCCACGTACACGGGATACACCGGATCGGGAACGGCAACCGTTATGTCCTGGGAGAAAAGCTCCTGGAAATTGCCGGTGTCGCATTTTGCGCCGTCGCTGACGAAAATTTCGTCAGCCATGATGTCCGCGCCGCGCGATTGAAAATCGTAGTGCGCTATCTTTTCCCGTAAAAACGCATAGCCCTGTTCATCACCGTAACCCCGGAAGCTCGATTCATTCGCCATTTCATCGGTCGCTTTATGAAACGCGTCAATGCAGACCTTTGGAAGCGGGCGCGTGACGTCGCCGATGCCGAATTTGATGATTTCTTTCTCCGGGTTTTTTGATTTGAATTCCGCCACGCGTTTGCCAATGTCCGAAAAAAGATACGAGGCCCTGAGTTTAAGATAATGTTCGTTGATGGTGATCATGCGCTTTCCTTTATAAAAAGAATAAATCTTTTTCTTCAGCAAAATCCTGAAAATCTTTTTAATCCGGTTAATCCTGGTTAATTATGATAATTGATTGGGAATCAATGTGTCAATAGTTTGATTATAAATCAAGAAAAAGATTATATTTTTTCCATTGTCTTTATTGCGCTTTATACGTACCATCAGAAAGTATCATGGGAATTTTAACGCAACAAAACATTAGTGATATTCTCGGCAATAATTTAGACGATCCCTTCGGCGTTCTTGGCATGCATTGGGAACAGGCGGGCCTCAGTATCCGCGTGTTTGCGCCCGAGGCCCGGTCAATCGAAATCGCGCGGGCCGGGGTTGGCGAGAGCCTGTGTTCCATGACCAGGGTTCATGACGCGGGTATCTTTGAGGCTGCGCTTCCGGAGCAAAAAGAGTTTTTTACCTACGAACTTTTAATGATGATGCACGACGGCGCTGCAAAGCGGGCGAGGGACGCGTATAGCTTTCTTCCGGTCATGCGCGAAGATTCCCGGTATCTTTTCAACGAAGGCAACCATTACCGCGCCTATGACGACCTTGGGTCGCACGCGCGGGAGATCGACGGCTCAAAAGGCGTGGTGTTCGCCGTGTGGGCGCCCAATGCCAAGCGGGTTTCCGTTGTCGGCCAATTTAACGGCTGGGACGGTCGTCGTCACCCGATGCGCCGCCTGGGGGAGTCGGGCGTGTGGGAACTTTTCGTTCCGGACCTTGATAATGGGACGGTTTATAAATACGAAATAAAAAAGCATGACCGCGACCACCTCATTTTGAAAACCGACCCGTATGGTTACTATCAGGAGCCTCCGCCGAATCACGCATCCATCGTTTTTAGCATCGACGGTTTTACATGGAACGACCGGGCATGGATGAAGGCCAGAACGGAAAAGGACCAGATCAACGGCCCCATGAGCATCTATGAAGTTCATCTAGGGTCATGGCGCAAGACCGGTCCCAGGGAAGACGGCGATTATCTGTCGTATCGCGACCTCGCGGTCCAGCTTGCGCAGTATGTCAACGAATTGGGCTTCACGCACATCGAGCTGCTGCCCGTGCAGGACCATCCGTACGTTCCTTCATGGGGATACCAGGTGGGAGGTTTTTACGCGCCGAACCACCGGTTCGGCACGCCGGCCGATTTCCAGTATTTTGTCGATTACATGCACCGGCAGGGCATCGGCGTCATCATGGACTGGGTGCCGGGGCATTTTCCCAAAGACGCCTACGGGCTGGCACATTTTGACGGTACGCACCTCTATGAATACCAGGACCCGCGCGAAGGAGAGCACAAGGACTGGGGCACGCTCATTTTCAATTTCGGCAGGAACGAGGTGAAAAATTTCCTTGTTGCCAACGCCTTGTTCTGGCTGGAAAATTTCCATATTGACGGTCTGCGCGTTGATGCCGTGGCCTCCATGCTGTACCGTAACTACAGCCGCAAAGACGGCGAGTGGATCCCCAATAAATTCGGCGGCGTGGAAAACCAGGAAGCGGTCGTTTTCCTTCAATCAATGAACAAGCTCGTGCACGAAAAGTTTCCGGGGGCCGTGACCATCGCCGAGGAAAGCACGGCATGGCCGATGGTCAGCCGCCCGACATATTCAGGGGGACTTGGTTTCACGTTCAAGTGGAACATGGGGTGGATGAACGATATTCTTTCTTATTTTTCAAAAGACCCTATTTATCGTAAATATCATCAAAACCAGCTTACCTTCGGGCTTGTGTACGCGTTCACGGAAAATTTCGTGCTGGTCGTTTCGCATGACGAAGTCGTCCATGGGAAAAGAAGTCTATTTGAAAAGATGCCGGGAGACAGTTGGAACAAGTTCGCCAATGTACGGGCGTTTCTGGGGTTCATGTTCGGTCATCCGGGGAAGAAACTTCTTTTTCAGGGGTGCGAATTCGCCATGCATTGGGAATGGGACGCGCAGCAGTCGATCAACTGGCATATTCTTGACAAAGAAGATGACAGGAATTTTCACCGGGGCGTTCAAAAACTTGTTTCCGACATCAACCGCTTGTATCGCGGCGAACCGGCCTTGTGGGAGCGGGATTTTGACCCCGAAGGCTTTTCGTGGATCGATTTTTCGGACGCCAACAACAGCGTCATTTCCTTTATGCGTTTTGGAAAAGACCTAAATGGGTCCGCGCTTGTCGTGGTGTGCAATCTGACCCCGACCTTTCATAACCAGTACCGCATTGGCGTGCCCTTCGAGGGCTTCTATAAAGAGGTCCTCAATACGGACTCGGCATTTTACTGCGGCGCGGGCAACGGCAATATGGGCGGAAAGAACGCGGAGGCGGTACCTTTGCACAATCGGAAATTTTCCATTAATTGCACCTTACCGTCCCTGTCGACGGTGGTTTTTAAATGGACAGGGAAAAAAAAGGGTTAGTTTTCCGGTCGCCTCCATAAGTTCCAAAAGCTATATTAAATTAGTTACTGTGTCTGAATTATCTGCGCGGCAGCCCTGCGGGATAATTCCTGACTACAGAAACTTATCTGCCCTTTAGTCTCTGTAGCTGAATTATATACGGGTTCAGCGTATATAATTCCTGCGTACAAAGACTTATCCACCTTGTGGGTGAGGCAGGTTAGTCAGTTAACCATTTAACCTGGGGCTTGCCATGAAAAAGATCTATCGCATTCCGAAGCAAAAAAAAATCGCGGGCATATGCGCGGGAATTGGTGAAATGTATAGCATGGATCCTACGATTGTCAGGATAATTGCGGTTTTCGGAACAGTTGCGACAGGAATATGGCCGGGTGTTGTTGCCTATCTTGTCGGCTGGTTTTTAATTCCGGAAAAAGATGAAATGCCGGCCAGCGGGAAGTAGCTTATGGTGTGGAAAGACGCTTTTATTTTTACGCTCCGTGAAGAACCCGCGGAAGCCGAAACAATCAGCCATAAGCTCATGCTTCGCGCGGGAATGATCCAGAAAGTCGCTTCCGGGATTTACAGCTATCTTCCGACCGGGCTTCGGGTGATACGCAAAATTGAGAACATCGTCCGCGGCGAAATGGCGCACAGCAACGCGACCGAGCTGCTCATGCCCGTGGTCATCCCGGCGGAGCTGTGGCGGGAGAGCGGCAGGTGGGACCGCTATGGCCCCGAACTTCTACGCTTGACAGACAGGAAAAGCAATGATTTTTGCCTGGGACCGACCCACGAGGAAGTCATCGTGGATGTGGTGAGAAAAACCGTCCGGTCGTACCGCGATCTGCCCGTATGTCTGTATCAGATACAAACGAAATTCCGGGACGAAGTACGCCCTCGATACGGCCTGATGCGCGGCCGCGAATTCATCATGAAGGACGCCTATTCGTTTCACGCGGACGAGGCATCGCTTGACAAAATGTACTGGACCATGCATAAAGCATATGCTTCCATTTTCAAACGATGTGGTTTGGATTTCAGGCCCGTGGAGGCTGATTCCGGCAATATCGGCGGTAGCGTGACGCATGAGTTCCATGTGCTGGCGGATTCGGGCGAAGATACCATCGCTTTTTGCGATTCATGCGATTATGCGGCAAATATCGAAAAGGCAAGCTCAAAACATATCGTCGCGGACAGCACGGTCCCGGCCGACGCTCCCGCGCTTGAAGAAGTTGCAACTCCTGAAAAGAAAAGTATTGAAGAAGTGTCGGCTTTTCTTAAAATACCAACGCGCAAAACCGTTAAAATGCTGGTTTACGAAGTAAACGGCGGGGAATACCTTGTGGCGGTCTGCATCCGCGGTGACCTGGCTGTCAATGAAATCAAGCTGCGTACGCTGCTGGGGGCGCAGTTCGTGGCCATTCCCGAAGAAGGGCCGCTGCGTAAGCGCATAGAACTGCCGTTCGGGTATCTTGGCCCGTGCAATTTAAAAAATGAAGGCCTTCGCGAAATCATCGCGGATCATTCGGTACGGCTTCTTAGCGACGCGGTCTGCGGAGCAAATAAGGACGGGTTTCATTGTATGCACGCGTATCCCGGCCGGGACATGAACGTTTCCCGGTATGCCGACCTGGGTTTTGTCGGGCAAGGCGACCCTTGTCCGCATTGTGACGAAGGAAAGCTGGCGCTTCGTAAAGGCATCGAAGTGGGGCAGGTATTCAAACTTGGTCAGAAATATGCAAAGCCAATGGCTTTGACATTTTTGACGGAAAACAACAGCGAGCAGGAAATGACCATGGGTTGTTATGGAATAGGCATCGGCAGGACCGCGGCGGCCGCAATCGAGCAAAACCATGACAAAGACGGGATCATCTGGCCGCTGGCGATTGCTCCTTATGCGGTGACGGTGTTGTGTCTTGATGTCAGTGATCCGTCATGCGTGGCCGTGGCCGGCGGCATCCAAAGCGGATTGGAATCGCGGGGGATCGATGTGCTTTTTGATGACAGGCCCGACAGGCCGGGTGTTAAATTCAAGGACGCGGATTTGATCGGGTGTCCCCTGCGGGTCACCGTGGGCGCTCGTGGCCTTAAAGAAGGCATTATTGAAGTCAAGTGGCGCGCGCGGAAAGAAATTGAAAAAATCCCCCGAGAGGGCGTCGTTGAAAAAATCTTTGAAATAATCAACAATGGACTTGGCAAAGCTTGAGCAAACAATCATTTTAATATGTGTTCGTTGAAAAAGACTAATTAGGAAGCGACCTAACTTAAGCAAGATCAACGTGTTTTGCTTTTGTCAAAAATAACGCTTGACATATTATAGCTATGCGGGCTATAATCAAATTGAAAGGTCCTTGCGGTAATAGGGTAGCGTCATGAAAAAATCGCGGTGGCATATTTGTTTTGCCAATTCCTCTTCGTCAAACAGACTGAAAAGCGTCATTATCGGCAGGGCCGCTATTTGTCTTGCGCTGGTCGTTACGGTTCTGGGAAGCCTTGGGCTTGCGCGGTGCGTTTACTTTGGGGTTTCATATGGATACGCAAAATTAGGAATGCACTATAATCTGAAGCAAAACCGTCAATTAAAACAGAAACTGCAATTTTTCCATAGGTTTGCGCAGGAAGAAAAAGGCAAAATTTCCGGTTTTGTTGCTTTTGAGGACAAAACGCGGTTAAAATTCGGTCTTGAAAAGATAAGCGATGATGTGCGCAAAGCGGGGGTCGGCGGAAGACCGGACAATGACGAGATCGCTGTTGCTTCGCTCGGCGACCCTGCTGTTATGAAAGCCTATGCCATTAAAGAGACCCTCGATGCTTTGGTTCGTCAGACAATAATCCAGGACTCGACCTTTAATCGCGTGGCCACCTACGTGGAACAGCAAAGCGATATGTGGAACCAGCGGCCCTCAATCTCACCGGTATGGGGTCGCATCACTTCACCCTTCGGCTATCG
>Ga0182027_10016633_pt1 | contig 10036 bp, 8 predicted proteins | sample 712E1DmetaG_FD_121300 | JGI IMG/M metagenome (GOLD analysis project Ga0182027, IMG submission 121300) | Permafrost microbial communities from Stordalen Mire, Sweden - 712E1D metaG (Illumina Assembly) | ecosystem: Environmental > Terrestrial > Soil > Wetlands > Permafrost | place: Sweden... | reverse complement strand
TGGTCAGGTCTAAATGGGGTCTTAATGCAGTGTTGATTCATCCTGTGAATAAAGTGGATCCAGTTTATGGTGATAAATATAATGTCTTTAATGTTGATGCTGAAAAGTGCAGACAAGATTATAAGCTGTATGTAGACGAGTTAGTAAAGAAAATAGAAGAGAAACATGTTTTTAATCTTAGTAGACTTGAAGAGATATATGCTAGTATGCCCTATAGGGGATGATTTTTAGTTTTGTATTACATTCTCCTATTTGTCCATAACATTTCAGACATGTGCTGTCTTAATGGGCGGGACTATAGCCTATACTGTCATTTTTGCGGACACTATCGCTAGCCGCAAAAATGCAGTATTTTTAATTATGTATTACATTCTCCGAGGAAAAATTTTATTGTATGTCGCACTTCTTTATATCATTTTAACTAAGAGTAATACAAATAGTTCTGAATCTTCTAAAAGTATTGTCGCTGTCATAGTATAATATTAATATTTTCAACTAGAATGTAAAATTAACTTGTTATTCTTAACCAATCATTATTATAGTTCAACGTTTTTTCGATATTATATTTGATAGATAGATATACCTGTCTAAAATTATCTAATCGTGGGGAGGACTAATCGCTGTAGAATGCGAGGTTATTTTACTTGACAAAAATATTTTACTAGGTATCGGAATGTAATTATGATTAAGCAAGTCATGAGTGCAGTAATATATTGTATTATGCAGTAACATAGATTATTGACGTCAATCGTATAAAAAGTAAAAATGGAGGAAAATAAAATGAAACAATTAGATGGTAAACTAAAAAAATTAGAAGATAAAAGAAAGAGCATAAATAATGTGGTGAAGAAAGGTTTCTTTACAATATTAGTGCTACTTATTACGATGTTGGGAATTGCATCCGCATCTGCTATAACTGGAACTGGAACACTAAGCATTGCACCTTGGTTCCCACAAGAAAAGAATTATGTCTTTGAATGTAGTCCAGACTTCGCAGCCACGAGCTATGACTGGAATTTCGCAGATGGACAGAAAATGTATGATGTAACAAATGCAAATGTATATCACGCCTACACTACAAATGGTGTGTATGAAGTGTCATGCACTGCGTCAGACGGCGTACAGACCAAGACATATATTCTTAAAATAACTGTCGGAGCCCAACAGGACATTCCAACAAATGAGACATCAGTAAGCCTTAATATCTTTCCATGGTTCCCTCAAGGAAACAATGGACAGATTTACGTATTCTCATGCGATGCCGCAGGATTCACCCCTCAGAAATTTGATTGGAATTTCGGAGACGGGCAGAAAATGTATGATGTAACAAATGCGAATGTTTGGCATGAATATACAATTCCAGGAAGTCATTCTGTAGAATGCACTGCTACAAATGGAGAAACCACAAAAATGGGAGAGATTCAAATCAATGTAGGTGGAGTAATAGAAGTTCCAACTGTTTTAGAAGATGCAACACTTTCAGTAGCACCATGGTATCCACAAGGACTAAACTATATCTTCCAGTGTGATGTAAATGGATTTACTGCAGCAACTTATTCGTGGGATTTCGGAGACGGACAGAAGATGATGGACGTTAGCAACAGCAATGTATGGCATACCTTTTCAGCATCAGGCCCTTATAACGTCGAATGCACTGCAAAAGACAGCACAGGTGCACACCTAGCAAAGAGTACTTTGACCGTTAATGCCATAGATCCGAATGTAATACCAAGTACTCCGACTGATAATGTCACAGACAATGTAACGTCATGAATAATTAGAGTACTTTAAATAAAATTATTTTTTTCTTTTTTTTCTTTCTTTAAAGTCAGTGGATGATGGTGAATAAAAAAAATGGATAACAAAACTAATAGTTCAAGGAATACTCATAATAACATAATGAAATATGCACTAGTAATGTTTACTGCATGTTTCTTTGTCGTTATTCTCGCAAATTCGGTCGAGGCAAATCCTGTTTTGGGAGTGAATTATTATGGCGAGAGTCTGATGGGTACTAATGGAATAAATTATATTCCAAGAAATCTTTCAGAAGTTGCATTTGATTTGGATCACATTCATCAAATTTCAAACAATATAAAAATGTATATGAATCCTTTTGTTGACCAAAACCTGCCATGGATTGAACAGATTCTACAACTAGCAAAACAGCGCGGAATGTATACTGTTGTAAATATGATGGTTGATGATCGTCAACTTGACAATTCAAACTGGAATGATTATTCTAATCGTGTAATAAATACTTGTGCTGCACTAGCTGGTAAAACTGACGAGGTTCTTGTAGGAAACGAGATAATCCTTCGTTCTTCTCTGAATAAAACTGATATTCAAAGCAGGGTTGTGACTCTGATTAATGCTTGCAAACAAGTATTTCCAGGTCCAGTTTCTTATGAAGAATTCTGGTGGTCCCACGATGCATGGCAAAATTATACTGGAAAAATTTATCTAATGCAATATGAAGATTTATCGGTATTTGAAACAAATACTGTGATAATGGATCAGATGTTTGGATCCAATGCTATAGTTGGCGAATGGGGAGAAGATCTTCTTGACGGATCCATCGAACGAGATGAAAATTGGCAGCGTGATCAGATTGCTCTTCGATATAATATGTTATCAAAGACTCAAACTCCTGTAGCATACATCTTTACATATGAAGAACAAAGTTGGAATGCATTTGGTATAGTAAGGCCTGACGGAGTAGAAAGGCCTGTTTGGGCTTATCTAAAGAGTCTAGGGTTTGGTGATGGAACAGGAACAATAATCCCTCCAATTATTCCTCCTCCAGCGAATGGAACAAATGAAACGAATGGAACAAATCCTATTATAATACTTCCTCCTCAATCAAGCAATGCAACAGTTTACGTTACTAACAGTTTCATGGCAGATTTAAACACTGTCTTTATCTGCAATGCAAATGGATTTATGCCAACAACATATTCATGGGATTTTGGCGATGGATCAATTGTCTCGAATCGTAGAGTAAACGACGTCTATCATAGCTTCTCATCAAATGGAACTTTCACAATAACTTGCACTGCAAGCAATGGCGCAATGAATGTCACAGGCGGAATAAGCATCAATATTAATGGTAGAGGTATAGGTCCAGCTCTTGCGCAACAGATGATTCCTCTTTCAAATAATAATTATAATTTATATTGTGATGCAATAGGCTACAAGCCCGGCTATTGTCAAAAAATAACGAGTACTAACGGATTTAGTTATGATTGGGGCTGTACTGCTGGAAGTCCCGGTTTTGGTAATTTGAGCATTAATTTAGTCAATGATGGTAATTATATCCTTCAATGTGTGATGCATTTGTCAGATTCGAGTCAACTCCAGAATTATTATACTGAAGGAAGCACTTACCATGTTAATACATGTAACACTCCTAATGGATGCATTCTATTACAGCAGAATATCTCGTTTGTAGTTGGTAATGGTACTCCAATAATTCCTGATGCAAACAATGCGATAAATGATACAGTAAATAATACTGTGAATAATACGAACATAAACAGTACTGCATTAAATCAGTCGAACACAGAAACAATAATTCCTCCAACTACTACAGCTACAACCACTCATAGAAGTAGCAGTCATAGTGGTGGATCGTATATACAACAATCTACAGTAGTGATAAACACTACAAACACTACGATTAATACTACGATTATGAATAATACAGATGATATATCAACAGTATCAACATCCACAAACACGAGTAGCAATACGTCCGTAATAACAATACCACCGGACCAAACTAATTCTATTACTGGATTGGCGGCATCATCCTCGACACCATCATCAATTGTAACTGCTCCTATAACAGCAACAGATGCTCAGGTAACAACGACAAATGATTTATCATGGATGTGGTGGGCTATTGGCGGAATAATTTTACTTTTATTAATCGCATTGATTATTGTATCTATAATAAATTCAGCACATCAAAACTCCGCACGTCAAAAAAATATTCAGAGTTCACGTAATAATTCTGGTGATGTATATCCTGTGATAGCTATTGAAGGAATCGGTCCAAAATATAATAACGAACTTCAAGCAATGGGAATAAAAAATACTACACAATTAAGGAAAGCGGATGCAATCAAAGTAGCACGTGGAATTGGAGCTTCACTTGGTGCAGTTAAGAGTTGGCAGCATATGGCAGAACTATCTAGTGTCAAAGACATCGGGCCACAGTACGCAGAACTTCTCGAACAATCAGGCATTTATAGTATAGACCAACTGGGCAGTTATAATCCGGATGAACTTATTAAACTTATGAATGAGAAACAAGATTCACTAAAAATAGATCTTCAAGGAAATTCCGCGGATTATGCCACTGTCGAGCATTGGATAAATGAGGCACGTAATCATCAAATTATGGAATCCGAAGGAGAAATAGCATAAACTCTATAACTCGAATTGTATTGGACGCGTCTAAATTGCAAACAATATATTGTCCTTAAAATTTCAGACATGTGCTGTCTTTATGGATGGGACTACTATTATTTTCGTGAACTTCGAGAGATTATTGATGCCTTTTAGAATTCTATTTTTTTTATAGTAGCTATCCTTCTCAAACTATTTAAATCAACTTAAATTAGTTAATGATATGGTAACGAAAATGAACCCATCAGGACTTATTGACAAATATATCACAGACCTTGCGGACTGGCGTGGTAAAATGCTTGCTAACATTCGTAAAATCATCCACGATGCCGATCACGAGATAGTTGAAGAATGGAAATGGATGGGCAGTCCATGTTGGTCTCATGATGGACTAATTTTGGTAGCCAACGCTCACAAAGATAAGGTAAAACTGACATTCTCTCAAGGCGCAAGCCTTCCAGACCCAGACAAAATCTTCAACGCAGGTCTTGAAGGCAACAAGTGGCGAGCAATCGACATCTACGAGAGTGATAGAATCAATGAGCGCGCTCTGAAAAATATCATCCGTGCTGCCGTGGCTCACAATCTTGCTGGGCGGAAGGGAAAAACTCCGGCAGATAAATCTAAAAAGTAATATAACTGATGTAGAATTAATAGATTATTTTATATTAGAATTATAAACTCCTCTCTTCAATAAAAATCACTAAACTATTGCTAACCCTGCAAGTTTCTTTCGTAATTGTTCATTCCTCGTCTATAAAATATGTTAATGTGCGGCACTAGCTTTTGATTCTAGGATTTGAAAAGTTATTTTAATTTATTGTCGTATGCGATTTTATTCTAAAGGTAGACGAAATATTAATAAAATGCATTGATTCATCTTAATCATGACGAAGACGACTGTGACGGCTTTTATTTTTCATGAAAATAAATTACTTCTTGTCTTTCATAAGAAATTGCAGTGCTGGATGCATGTAGGAGGACACGTTGAAAAAAATGAATCATTGGAAATAGCTTTGAAAAGAGAAATAAAAGAAGAAACAGGATTAAGCGTTAAAATTATTGACTCTTATTCTTCAAATGTGATTATAGATGAGAGTAATGCAATTCCGTTGTTAATTCAGGAAAATATTGACGATATATCCATCGATTATGTTTGTAAGGTTATCGGTAAATCCGATGTAATATTGCAAGGATCGGAGTTAACAGAATATAAATGGATTAAAGAATCTGAAATAGATTCTATTGATACATTCCCTTTGCTTAAACGTCTTGCGAAGGAAGCATTCAAAATCTACACAAAGAGCCAAGAGAAGTGATTTACTCAATCACTGTATTTTTATGCTCTTGATTAATATCTGTTTCAGTGGTTTGTCGTTCCTATCTTTTTGTACCATGCTAATATTATTTACTACATCCATACCTTTTATTACTTGACCGAATATTGCATGTTTACCGTCAAGCCAAGGTGTTGGAACCGTCGTTATGAAGAATTGTGAACCGCCTGTATTTGGTCCCGAATTTGCCATCGATAAAATTCCAGGTTTATTATGTTTTAGTCCTGGACCAAATTCATCTTTAATGGAGTATCCTGGTCCACCCGTTCCGTCGCCTTTAGGATCGCCAGTCTGGACCATAAAATTCGGAATCACTCTATGAAATATGACATTATTATAAAATCCTTTCTCTGCAAGTTTTATAAAATTTACAGTTGTTATTGGAGCTTTATCCTCAAACAATTCTACTTCTATAGTTCCCATTGTTGTGTCAAAGATTGCATGCTTATTCGTTGCCATTTTATCCTCCATAAATTTCTAGTTATAATTAAATGTTCAATTGAACATCCTATGATTATACTCGCGACTGCCAATAACAGTAATACTCTCGAGATAATTAAGAGGTGTTTATTCATTGGCTTATCTTAATACTTTGCATTTTATAGTGTTATTTAAAGTTAATTGATTTCTCGAAGTTTATTATTATATGTTTTAATATCTACTCTAGAATAACAAAAGTTATAAATCCTACTGTAATTACTTCTATCTAGAATTATTGTGGGGGATAAACATGGTAACAGCTTCAATAAAAATACCGGTCAATTTGGAAATGGTTAGGGACCAATCTTATGACGGATTAATCGACATTCTTCATAATACGGACAATAGACCAGGACTCGTTTTTAGAAAAGATACAGTAATCAAGAAACAAAAATTTCCTGCAGGAGCTATTGTAAGACTTAGTAGAGTATTCAACAATTATAATTTGCCATATATCGCTGAAGAATTAGATGCGATACCTATTTGGCCTCAAAAAAGTAAGAGTGAAGTAAGCGAAGAAGATGAATTGAACTTTAAAGTTGGAGAAAATCCTTATTTTAATATTGCAGATGCAATAAAGACTATTTTTATCAATAGCAAAGATAAATACGTGAGAAATGCCATTGAAAAAGCAACAGAATCTCTTGACGCAATAAAACAGTATCTTGTTAGATGCACGGTAAGTTCTAAAGGGTTTTATATCAATGGCGTGATAAGAGAATTACAAAATTGGTCTAAGGAAGAATGGTATAGAGCATCTGCCAAAGAGTTTCCTGATAAATTTCAAGGCGAAAGTTATTTTTTTGAGGTTCAAGTTGATTTGAATATTGATAATGGACTGGATAAGATGGAAGTTAGTAAGACTTTATCCACGACAATGTATCTTCGTGAAAATATGGGATTTTATCGTGAAGAAATGGTACCTATAATAAGGGCAGGAATTGAACATGCAAGAAAACATAAATTGCCTGTAATAACTAAACTTGAAGATGTCGAAGATATAATACAAAATAAAAAAGGACTAGAAATAATGAGCAATTATGAACAGAGAAATCAACCGCTTAAGCAAACAATTGAAGAATTTACTAGTATAATGACGCCATTATATAAGTTCTTGATGGATGCAAAGGATAGTGTTAGAGAGAGCGAAAAGAAAATCGCTACTGATATCGCGAATAAATATATACGGGTTCAAGAGAGAAAGAAATCTGAATAATTACATTTATAAACCGTCCTTTATTTCTTATCTTATCGCGATAGATAGTTTGGTTTAATCGACGAAACTATGCTGGAAGCAAATTGTTTCTAGTTTCTATCAGTGATATAATATTAATTAAATAAAATAAATATGGAGTGATATTATGGCAAGAGCATATTCAGGTGCAAAAGGAAAAGCAGGAAGCAAGAAACCGATAAAGAGAGTTGTTGCTTCATGGTCAAGATACGGCGCTAAGGAAGTTGAAATGTTGGTCCTAAAATTGAACAAAGAAGGACAAGTACCTTCTCAAATAGGATTACACTTAAGAGATGTTTATGGAATTCCAGACGTAAAAACTTTATGCAAGAAGAGTATTACACAAATCTTAGCAGACAAGAAAGCATTGAATCCAATGCCAGAAGACTTGATGGCGATGATTAAGAAATTGACTTTAATTAAAAAACATATGGAAGAGAATGGCCAGGACAAGGTCGCACTTCGTGGAATGCAAATAACAGAGTCAAAGATTCAAAGTCTTATCAAATACTACAAGAGAACAGGAAGACTTGCAGCAGATTGGACATATGACGTTAATAAGGCAAAACTATACGTATAAAACGTATTTTTATTTTTATTCTTTATTTTAACATATTAATATTATTTAATTCTTATTAAATATCCATATCTTACCAGAATTTTATTTTTTATCCGCTTTAAACATATATCTTTCATAACACAAAAATATTTAAACAACTGCTTAATACATGGCACTTGTATGATGAAACAACCTTTTGATTCCTCGATGATGTCGTATGATACGCCGGATTATGATGGTTTCCAGAAATTATTGAAAGATAGTTCCGATTCATTCTTAAAAATTCCTAAAAATAAAACCATCCGTGTTGTAGGTCACTTGGATGCTGATGGATTATGTGCTTCTGCTATAATGATTAATGCCTTGATAAAATTAAATCGCCGATATTCATTGACGACACTTCCAACGATTACTGAAGAAATATTGAAGGAAGTAAATGATGAATCAGAAGAATATCTTGTCTTTGTCGATCTAGGCTCTGGAAATGTTGATGCTGTAGGAAAAATATTATCTAAAAAAACAATTTATATTCTAGATCATCATCAATTGCAATCTGAAAACAAATATGAAAATATTACGCAAGTTAACCCGCATATTTATGGCATTGACGGATCTATTGAAATTAGTGGTGCAGGCGTAGTGTTCATGTTCACGCAGCATTTGACAAATCATAAGAATGATGATATGTCGCGAATAGCAATAGTAGGCGCTATTGGAGATGTCCAAGAGAATGCTGGTTTCAAGAAGTTGAATGCTGACATATTAAATTTGGCTGTGAAAAATAAGTTGCTTGAGGTCAAGCGTGGACTAAAATTTTTTGGTGTACAGACAAAACCAATATATAAATTATTGCAGTATAGTTCTGATATAATCATTCCAGGTGTAAATGGATCTGAAGGCGGCGCAATAAATTTTTTACAGGGTTTAGGCATTGATCCGAGAACAAAAAAAGGATGGAAGAAGATATCTGATTTGACACTTGAAGAGCAACAAAAACTTGTTGCAGGAATAATTACGCAGCGAGTTACAAAGACTGTTTCGAATGAACAGGATATTTTTACTAACGCATATTTATTGGTCGGAGAAGTAGATGATTCGCCTTTTAGAGATGCAAAAGAATTCGCGACTCTTCTGAATAGTTGTGGTCGATTAAATAAGGCGAGTATAGGCATTGGTGCATGTTTGAATGATAAGAAGATGAAAGAGATGGCATTACAGAATCTTACTGATTATCGTAAAGAATTAGTCACAGCAATAAATTGGTATAAGGACAATGTCAATAGTGATCATATCATCAAGAAGAAGAAATTCATAATCATAAATGCTGAAGATGAAATAATGCCTACGATTATAGGGACGCTTGGATCGATATTATCGAAATCTCAGGATATAGAAAAAAATACATTTATATTATCGCTAGCTCGAAACAATGATGATACAACAAAGATATCTTTAAGAATTACTGGAAATCCTGATGGAGTAAATTTGAAAGATGTAATAGAGCAGATAATACAGAAGATAAATCATGGAAGCTCAGGCGGACATAGTTTTGCTGCAGGAGCAGTTATTGATACTGACAAAGAAGATGTATTCTTGCAGGCTGCTGAAGATGTTCTTGATAATATTGTTCTTGAAGAAAGCATATAATAACAAACCCTGCTAATTATTTACTCACTCTCAAGTAACAACTAAAACACAACATTTATAAACTTGTATGACTATACTATTCTAAGCACAAATATTGATTGTTGGGGGATAATATATGTTTAATAAAAAGGCCTTTCTTAAGGCATTTATTGTAACGCTTGTATTCATGATGGGATTTATGACTAGCAATATTTATGCAGATATTAATACTCAAACACAAAGTCCATCAAGCACGACATCAAGTGTAAATATGCCAAGCACTTTATTAGACAATAGGACTGATGAAGTTCCAAGTCCAAGTGCATGGATAACAGATACACAGATTGGCGTATATAGTAAAAGCGTAATATTAAATGTCGAAGATCC